>Ga0116229_10015652_pt1 | contig 10292 bp, 9 predicted proteins | sample S1TSphgellanicum_3_FD_87313 | JGI IMG/M metagenome (GOLD analysis project Ga0116229, IMG submission 87313) | Host-associated microbial communities from peat moss isolated from Minnesota, USA - S1T2_Fc - Sphagnum magellanicum MG | ecosystem: Host-associated > Plants > Peat moss > Unclassified...
CATTTGTTTTTCATCACAGAACTAGAGAGTACTTGGAGGTTACATTTATCAAGAAAGAGTGAGGATTTTGATGCTTTTGTAAGTTGCTAATTAAGTTTTGTAGGTTAGAATTGTTATTGGTCCCAAGTTGTTGGGATGATCAAACTTGGGAAGTGAATGTATACCTTTGAAGCCAATTGAATAGCTCAAAACAATGATATTCTAACCAGTACAAGGGCATCCATTCTTGAAACTCTACAACACATAACCAACTATGCACTATATTACAAATGAAGAGAGAACATGATTGAGATTGTCATACAGAACTCTTGCCCGGACATTATTTGAGTGACAGTTCGTAAATGTCACATGGGTTTCATGGTAGTGCAACATGGGTTCCATGTGCAGGTAGACGATGCTCAAAACCTACCTCCTCCAAAACATGTCGGGTTTTAGCTACCATGTGGGGGGGGGGGGAACCCATGTCATATGTACCTCACATGTGTTCCCCCCATCACCATGTACCCTATCTAGCCCCCTTATGTCCCATGTCCTCATCGCCACCGTATAATTATGAACTAACCATCTGTCAAGCCCATTAATAAAATAAAGTAAAGAGTTAGACTTTAGAGTAGGTAGGAATTAAGTTGAAGCGGGGCAACCATGTGTGAAATGTTTTAATGGGCACCATGTTCCATGTTTTAGTTAGGGTTTAGTTTCAAGCTTTAGAAGGGAGCTTGAAACACGTTTCCATCTATTTTTGCTAAGTGTGCGCAAGGTTGATTCTTTGAAGCATTATGCGTCTTTTCTTGTAAAGTGCATGTGAAGCTACAATCAACATTGTTGCAATAGATTGAAGCTTGTTTTAGGGTTTAGCTTGCATTGTTTCATTATTGTTGTAAGGTTTGTGCTACGAGATGTGTTGGGGACTTGTGTTTGTCTAGAAGCACTGCCAAATCCAATTCTTGTATACTTGTGATAGAAAACAAGGAAAATGGAGAACAAACATCATGCAAAAGAATCAGACCTCATAGTAAAAAATGTGAAGATAGATAAGATAATGTTTATGGAGACATACACTTGCAAGGAATGGTTAGAATTGTTTCAGGAATGTCATAGTCATAATTGAGAGGATAGGAAGGAGTTTATTTGTGTTTATTGTAAATGTAAAACGAATTCAAAAATGAAGATCAATGAACACTGAAAGAAAGGGTAAAAAAATGGTGGATTTCAAAAGGAATTATCACCTTGAAGTTATACCCACCATTATGAAATGCAACAAAAGGTGTGTATCTTGCAAACGGTGGGAACATTTTGGAATATTGAGCAAAAACAAATGCATTGCCTAAAATAAAATATAGTTGTCCTTCTTCAACACTAGCTTTGTAGGGAGGAGAGACTTTGCAACACAAGTGGAAGAAAGAGAGAACACCGCCCTTGGAGAGTTTGGACCACGATGTAACACCAAAGAAGGAAATTGTAATGAATCGTAAAAAATGATTCATAAAACCTACAGGCCAAACCACATTGAAAGAGCTTTTGAGGATAGTTCTAAATTTATAACACAAAACTTCACCTGAAGGTATGGACACAAAGCATTCGCTACATAGTGGTGAATGTCACATCTTATTTATGTTTTTAGAAGTTTACTCAAGTTTCAACATGTTTTTTGCTCACCCCCATGTTGTGGTGGTTACATATCAATAGGTTTCAAAATCATTTTTTAAAATGCCATGTTTCGAGTCAGGTCAAGTCAAGTGTCGTCATTGTTAGTTAATGTCATCATGCATTCATACTTGGCTTCCATGTTTTGATAGTCGTGTAACTAGGAAACTTTCTTGATCTATGTTTCTATGGTTGATGATTGCCATGTTTTGATGCTAATATATGTTTCAATCCATAATATATGTTACCTTGTAAAATCGGTGCATTAAGATGTTGGTTTCAACATACAAAAGATTTGATAGAAGTATTATCCAATGACAAATCTTCCTACCAACCCACCAAACTTATGTACCCCAACATCATCTTCCAAGAAATTATAAGCACAGGTTGGGGATAGGAAGAAGCAATTTAGAGTTTGAATGAGTGATTTGCGAAAATGTTGCTTAGTGAAAGGATGATGATGCGTTCCAAAAACTATCCAAAAGAGAACCATTATTTATTGGGAGCATAATAGACATGCTAGGGATTTGGCATTTTCTCCAATGTAATCTTGTTAATTGGGATTAGAGGGTGCAAAAAAAAACGAATTTGCAAAAAACTTTGGTGCCTTTGTGCGCAATCCAAACTTCAACACTATTGTCTATTGTTCATATGGCAAGTTCATGTGAAGCAACAAACATGTAGATTCCTACTCTCTTTCACATTGTTTCATCAAGTTTCACTAGGTGCACATATGTGCAAGTCCCTTTGTTTTCAACAGTTTTAGGTTTATAGTTTCAAAATGTCTCAAAGTTTACATGTTCATGTTTTAATAAATGGCTTGCATTTAAGTAGTACACATTGGAATCAAGTTTTGACTTTTATTCCATTTTTGGATTTGGGATTGATAATCCAAATTACAATAACATGGTTAAACCATGTATGAAATGATCGAAGCATGCCCATGGTTCTCAATTTAATGACGTCCAAACATGTTCATAATAGTTTTGTGTGTTTGGTTTGAACACTATATTCATTCTATGTTTTGGTTCCATTCATGTTTCAAATTTGCCATATGTTTTGGGTATATGTTTTGCTATGAACTGTTAGGTATACATTGATGTCAATATTTTGCTTTCTTTTCTTCAATTTTGATAGATGGTCAAATTTTGATAACCATGGTTTGTTCATGTTTCTAAAACCCAATACATAGTCCTTCCATTTCACTCAATGAAATTTAAATATGAAGCTAAAATTTGAATCCAATTGCATGGTTTTTAATGATGATGCATATGGTTTTATAACATGTTATGTTCTTGTGTTGAAAACGTTAGCTAAGAAGTCACTCCAAGTTGTGTCTGTGAACTTACATGTTTTCACATGTTTGGTGTAATTCAAATTAAAGTTGCAAAAGAGGTTAGTGTTACAATTTCTCAAACAATGGACCTTCTAGAAGCAGGTGAGACACAAGCGTTGGTCAAGTCACTACATGAGTTTCTGGATTATCAAAAACATCTCCAATGTTTTATTCAAGCAGAAAATGAACATAAGGAACACTTCCAACAACAAAGGTTGGCCTTTGTTGTTAAACGACTAAAGGAGTTCGATATACCCAATGCATCGAAAATTGAAGTTATAAAGTGGGATTGGAATCCCTTATGGTATATTATCACTAATGACAAAAACTTTCTTACAAGTGATAGGCTTGAACTTCCTTGCTCACATACTTTTGAAAAGGTAAACTTTATCTCTAATAATCTGCTATAACGCCACACGCCCTGTAGAAGTGTTCCTTGGGAAGTTATGTTAATGAAGGTATATTTTTGGCTATTGTTTGATAAGCATCTTAAGTGTGCCTACCCACTTCAAGGAGCCAATCAAGATTCCATTAACAAGCTCAGCAAAGGAGAGTATTGTCATGGTTGGCGCAAAACTATGGATATTTTGAAACAAATTAAGCACCTCCTATTTGGCGGTACAAAAATGTGGCAAGGAAATAACTATAAGAAAATAAAAACAACCTACAAAAGGTTTATGTCAACATTAGATAGCCTATCCGAGATGTCACTTTTGTTTGCTTCAATCCAAATAAGGGCCATAGAAGACATGGTGCGTGAAGATGTTGTGATCTTCCAAAACATTTGGGAGGTAACAAATTAGAAACAAGTTCAGTGTTCATTTCGAACAATCAAGAGATATCTTAGTCATCAAGAGGACATAGAAATGGGTTGGGTAAATGTTCATTGGGGTATGCTTTGGGATACAAATGTTACACACATTTTCCCACATCTGGCATTGCTCGCTTTCGACAAAGTTGTAAAATTAAGGTGTGCATCCTTATTTCTAGCTTAGTTAACACTAAAAGGTGCATCGAAGTTGGTAGCCTTGCCCAATCCATTCAGCTTCCCACAAGGACCTTGGGCAATCCAAGCACACCATCCAAATATTGATCGAATTGATGGAGTTGATTTGATGGAGCAAAGGCAACAAAAGGACCAAATTCAACATCATGATGAGACCATTTAGACATTTTAAGGCAATTTAACAGAAATATTCAAGCTAGTGCAACACCTTCAACAAGTGAACAATACTCCTGACCAAGACGACCATGTTTTGGATGTTCAAGACCATGTTCTAATTGAAGAACACCAAGTTTTGCACTTTGCAAACCATGTTTCGAAGGTCAAACAACAACATTCGTAGGAGGATCGTCTTCCAAAGGAAAAAAATCATGTTTAAAAAATAAAAACATAAGACTTGGATGGGAAACTAAAACATGATAGAATTCATGTTTCAAAGATTGATTAATCCTCATGAGAATTTGGATCTTGCATTGCAATTGAAACATCTTGTTTTGCAAACGGACCATGTTTTCAAGGTTGAGGTATTGTCATTAACAATACAATATAATGTGGAATTTTTCAACTTGTAGGAATCCACTAATGTTTCGGAGATGAAGATGGATTTTCCAAATCCCAAGCTTTGCTAGAACAAAGCTTTTGTTTAGAGGTGATAGATTTGCATACGAAATTTCTAGTTGTATAACCCACTAGAGGTTGTTTATAAGATCCGCAGGTTTCTGTTGAATCAACGTATGTTCTGAGAAACGTTGAAAAGGTTGTGAGTGTGGTGACATTTCTAGCAAGTTGTTGGTATTCTTAGTGCGAGCCTTTTAGTTTTTACACTAGTACACATATATAACAATGTTTTTTGGGTTAAGTTTCTTGCATCAAGTCTCGTGAACGTTATAATATACCTTTTTTTAAAGTGTATTTCTTTATGAAAGTAAGTTTCTACTACTATTCGTATTTGCTTTTGGAACTAGGATGTTTTTAAATTGTATTATTGTTGTTTAATGTACATTTCATAATATGTCATATTTCTAATGTTCTTCTTAATGTTTTTTAACGCTAATGTTGAAATCCTTGTGGATGATGGGAACACTACCAAAACAAGAGTTTATATATTTTTTTCAATATTTGTCACGTTTTGGGCAAATCCCAATAGAAACATATGTAAGAGGATACAAAAAAACCACCTTCCACTATGCACATGTTTTGTATATTGTGTGTTGGACATGTTTCGGTTCCTTTGTTGGACATGTTACATTAGTGTACTTATTATTACACTATAACTACCCTAAAATTAAGAAAATAAAAAAAAGACAACTGAAACTTAAACACAAAATTCAAGGAACCAATGTTGTAGGAAAAAACTTGAAACCTTTCGTTAGAATGTGATTCCAAGATACCAAATGAAATCAACAACTATCAAAACATGCTAAAGTTAGATCACACCATTTAAATTGTGAACTTTTCAAATACATGTACAGAAAAACACATTTTGAGAAACTTCATGAAACTAGTTTTAATTTTAAGAACATAACTTTCGAAACATGAAAAGTTCTGGTTATAAGTATATGTGTCACCACATTCCATATTTTGCAACATTGAATAGATAATTGGCACTTATAAAACAGTTCAAGATTAAATGTTGGTTTCTATGTTTCTTGGATGATTTTAGTCAATCTTTTTCAATATTACATCTCCATATGTTTTATTTTTGTGTATCTACATGTGTTTCTTTGGGCTATTTGCAACTTTCTTTCCTCATCACTCAATGAAGGATCCAACATTGAAGCCTCAAATCAATGTTGGAATTGATCAATATTGGAGTGCATTATATGGATACGCAGGCCAATTTCCCTCCAATATCAATGTACCCTATTGGGGACTACTAATATGTTCTGTTACTTTTTACTTAGTGTTTGAATTTTGGACAAAAGTTGTATGGTTCATGATGCATAGAACATGCACACTGAAACTTCACCAAAACATTATCAATTGGCTTCAAAACAAGGTATGCATGCGGAAACATCTAAATGCAAAAGCACTTAGATTGAATGGAAATAGAAAGATGGAATCGTACCCAGGAAGAGCAAGGTGCCCTAAGGGAGCATTGTGATGTTATCAAACTTGATACTTGAAGCTAAAACCTTTGAATCAAGGTACGTTATTTCTAGAACATGGATGTTGAAGTTGAGTTATATTTTGTAACATCCATAACCCATTTGAAAAATGGAACATAGGAAGGATGCTTGAAACCTGATGGTCATTTGTTCCAAAGTGTCCCATTTTGAGCACTTGGATGTTTGAAAACAACATTTAAGTAGCCCCCCAACATTACCTAGAAACATCCAAGTGCCCTAGGGGTGGCACTGTAATGTCATCATACTAGATATTTGAAAATAGGGCTTCGAAACAAGATACATTATTTAGGAACATGACAAATGCATGTGGTGGACATGACATGCATAATATGTTGAACCCAACAGAAACATGAAAAACATGCAACATAAACACACAAAGCCTTAAACTTGAACCATATTTTGAACATTACCTAGCAACATGGAAATGCCCAAGGGGGGGGCATTGTAATGTCAACATTTACTAAATACTTGAAGTTGGAGACTTCGAAATTAAACACATTATTCAGGAACATGGCGGATGCATAAGTGGACTTGACATGCAAAACATGTTGAACCCAATAGAAACATGCAAAACGTGCAATGGAAACAAACAAAGCCTTAAATTTGAACCATATTTTGAACATTACCTAGTTACACAGAAGAGCCCTAGGGGGGGTATTATAATGTCATAATTTACTACATGAAGTTGGAGACTTCAAAACTAGGTACATTATTCAAGAACATGATAGATGCATAAGTGGACTTGACATGCGTAACATGTTGAACCCAACAAAAACATGCAAAACATGCAATGGAAATACATGAAGCCTTAAACTTGAACCATATTTGGAACATTATCCAATTACATGAAAGTGCCCTAGGGGGGGTATTGTAATGTCATAATTTACTAGATACTTGAAGTTGGAGATTTCAAAACTAAGCACATTATTCAAGAATGATAGATGCATAACTTTATTTGACATTAATAACATGTTGAAGGCAACATAAACATGCATTGTTGACATGAACACACAAAGTTTGAAACATGAACCATAATTGGCGAAGTGTTCCATTTAGAACATGTTGATGTTTGAACGAAACCTATCGGTATCCCTTGAATGTAGCCCTCATACATCCACCTTTTCTTCGAGCAACCTCTATGATACTTGAAACACAAAACTTTAGAAATTCCAATGCAAAAACAAAGGACTTTGTGAACTTGCAACCATATTTGCCAAGTTTTCCAATTATAATGAATGTTCGAAGGTAATGAATAGGTGAGCCTTATCATCATTAATAAACATCCAAGTGCTATAACAGGGGGACTATGATGTTTACCATTCTTAATACTTGAACCTCGAGCCTTTGATACAATTCACATTGTTTTTCAAACATGAAAAACCCAATATATACATATCTAGATGGGGAGATGAAAAAACTTGGGAAATGTATGTGGTGAGTGATGCAACAATCTCTTGTAGAAAAAACAACAATGAAAAGTTGCAAAACTTCTAAATTGAGATTTTATTTATTTATGGAAATTTAAAAACCATGAACTATTGGAGAAGGTAGAGGGGGAGAGATCAAGTAGAACAATCGGACAAACTTATAAACACACATGTAGAACATCAGGCATGGAGGGAGACACATGCACACTAAGGGAAACACACAAAGGTCGTTGCTTTGCTATGCACATGTCAACAAACGCCAATCAAAATACCAAGAAACATTTGGAAGAAGTGAAGGAACATTTACAAATCTGAAAAATCCCACTATGCATTCTTCTTTTTCTTTGTAGAAATTGCAAACCACACAACATTCATGTCCAAACACCTCACAAAGCTCAAAAGAAAGGACTATAAATATCGCCAAAATGCCTTAAAAAACCAAACACCCTATGTAGATGCTTGAGGTGTTCCACCAGCAATCAAGGAGAGCATGACAAATGATAGCAGTAGAAGGAAACATTGTTAACATGAAGAAGAGGCCAACCTTCATGGAAGAAAGTTCAATGACTTCATGGAAAGATTTAAATTGACACATGTAAAAACTCTAATGTTGTTATAACCAAATCCTAATCCCCGCTACAGTCATCAGGGGTCATGACTATGATAGATGGGGACATGGGGAAAGTGCTAAAGCGAGATGCCATGGGACATGGGGGGCATGGATGGGGAACACATGGGGGGTACAGATGACATGGATGCCCCCCACCCATGTAAAAGAACCGGAAATAGAACCGTCGGTTCTTTACCGGTCCTTGCATGAAGCCTTCTGGTTCTGTAAGGTTTTTTTGAAAATATTGGAAACCAACGGTTCTTTGATTTCTTTGTGGTTTTTTCTTTCAAAGAACCGAAAAACCAGCGATTCTCCCATTTTCTTCAAAGAACCGAAACCAGCGATTCTCCCATTTCTTCAAAGAACCGGAATCGATGGGTCTCTGATTCTGACGTATTTGAAAGAACCGGAACCGGAGGTTCTTTCAAATATTTCAAAAAGAAACCACCCAACACCGGTTACCACTTAACTGGGTTAACTTGGTGACTGCAACTCTCGAGCTTTGCATTCCGTTGTTGCCATTCTCAACAAACTTTTGACTCGAGTGCATTTGCTCATGTTTTTGCAGCCTTCTCTTCTTGCGTGCTCCTTCTTGTTGTTCTTGTGCTTATCTTTGTAGGTCTCTCCTCGAGCTTCATAACAACGCTCATATAGTGCTGTATTTCCTCACGTTTTACAGCTTCTCTTCTTCGTCTTCTTCTGATTGTTCTGATTCTTACAAGCCTCTTGGAGCTCTCCACTCAATCCTTTTTTATTACCGGATTTTCAAGAACCATAAAGTCATCCGCAAGAAAGTTAAGGCCATTATTTGCGGGTTTTGGGCAATGATTCTTTGGTGACGGGGGGGGGAAGGGTCCTGTTGTTGTTATGATGTGTGCTTCTACGGCGGTGCGGTTTTCTTTATTTTCTTCCTAGATCAATTTCTGTTGATACTTTCTTCTTTCAGTTGAGCTTTTAGTCCTCGCGGTTTCTTGAATCTCTGGATCTCTGAAGACGGTTGCAGATCGTCGATTTGTGAAGGTTTGACGAAGGCTGATGTATTGTGCAACCTGCAAGATACAAAGCAGGTTAGGAGCTTGGGCTTTACGTCAAAGATTGGCTTGCATTTCCCGCGTTTTCTGCTCAATTGACAGCTTCAAGAGCTTTTGCTTGTATACCGTTTTGTTAAGGAGGTTTCCGATTGCTTTTGTTCGTCTACTCGTCAGGTTTTCGATGTCGAAACCTCTGAAGATGTATTGCAAATTGCAAATTTTTTCAGTGTTTTCGAGCTTTCATATTCATCGTGAAGCTAGCAATGTGAGAGCAGGGTTTGTCAGATTATTGGTTCAAGCATTATTCTTGTGATGAACGGTTTCTTGAACTTTTCTTCAACTTCTTGGGAAAGACTATCAAAGTCTCGAGTTCTAAAATTGTAACACCTGACGCCCTCGTTTCAGAGAAAACTGTGCAGGCTACTTTGGAAGTTCCACCACCAAGCGGTATGCTGCACCCTCGTCGTTTGATCTGACCGGAAAGGGACACAAGCAATGCTGATGCCACAAGCGCAGTGTTGAAAGATCTCGACGGTGCTGCTAGCAGGTCCGACCTTTCCTTTCTTACAAGTTTGAATTCTCTTCTTGCAAAATGGTGAAAAATCCGAAGTTGGATTCGGCTTTCAACGTAATACCCAAGGGCCTGAAGCCACAAAACACAGACATGTATGCTTGGGGCCTGTGGGGCATGACCGCTTTCATGGGTGCCATCTGGCTCATCCAACCCTTTGATTGGCTCAGTAACCAGCTATTTGATGAAGAGAAGAAAAAGAAATGATCCTTTCTCAGCAATCTGTAAGCTACCCAGTTCAGCCTCTACTACCTTGTATCCTTCAGGGAATATTGCCCAAATGGCTAACAGAAAAGTTGCAGAGGCTGGTGGCAAAGTCGTCTGCAGCCTGGGGTGGAGCACACTAGGATCTTCTTCTAGTGAGTTCAAACCTGGAAGAGGGATGAGAGGGAAATGGGAATGTTACAAGAACTCTCTTCAGTCTGAGAGTTGTTCCTATCTCTCTCTTTTGGCAGTCTCCAAATGGTTGTTTTTTGAAGTCTAGATGAGGATGGGCATTTGATATGCATTTCTTGTCTTTCTGGAGTTAATGTCACCAAAG
>Ga0116229_10015655_pt1 | contig 10290 bp, 10 predicted proteins | sample S1TSphgellanicum_3_FD_87313 | JGI IMG/M metagenome (GOLD analysis project Ga0116229, IMG submission 87313) | Host-associated microbial communities from peat moss isolated from Minnesota, USA - S1T2_Fc - Sphagnum magellanicum MG | ecosystem: Host-associated > Plants > Peat moss > Unclassified...
ATTAGATCGCGGGGCGTCAGTCCTTCCTGCTCCATGCGAAATTGAATTGCCGCAAGCGGGCTCGGATAGCCCATCGGCACGGTCTTTTCCTCGTAGAGCTCGACGAGATCAACGAGCACGTCGAGTTCCTCGCCTTCCTGGGTGCCGGGCTCAGCGGCCATGAGCGCATCAATGCGCGCAAGCGCCGCCGCATAATCCGCCGGGCTTCGGATCGCTCGAATCTGGCCGCTCATGTCACACCTCCTCCACATCGATCGCGTTGTATTCCACATGCGTGCCGACGAAACGCACATAGACCACCCGGTAGGGGTAGTTGATCTTCACCACCAGCCGGTAGTCGTTCCCCTTGATGTTGAACACGACCCGGCTTCCTTTCACGATGCTCGCACTCCGGTACTTCCCCTTCACCTGCGCCGGTTGACTCCAATCTTCCTTCTCGACCTCGCGGTACCATGCCAGCAGCGGCTCCTCCGCGTCTGGGCGACTCGTCCAGAACGCCCGGAGGGTGCTTTTGGCGATAATCCGCATCCCATCCGCTTACCATGCTCCCAAAGTGCTATCAACTACTTTACATCGAAATGGGAACACTCTATATGGAAACATGCCCAACGGGTTAAAAGGCCAACAAGGGCGTTATGGAACGCCATACCTGAGAGAATCGGCAAACCCGCCGGGTAGCGGCGCCATACGAGCGGCCTTGTAGGATTCGGACCTGACCGCAGGCCAATCCGCCGAGCCAAAAGCGGCGCCGAGATCCGCCACCCGCTTTTTTGCGAGTGGGATCGCTTGCGCCGAGTGCAGCTTTGAAAGGGCCGCCGCCAATGGACGCATCTACAGGCGAGGAGCAACCTCCGGGCTCGACCGACGTCACTGGGTGGAAACGCGTGGTCGCCGCCGGCCTGCTGGACCGGCTCTCCTTGGAGGCAATCGTGGCGGCGCTCCAGGACCTCCGGCTCAACACCGATCCGGGGCTGCGCAACGACTTGGCGAAGAACCTCAGTGACCGGCTCTACCGGCTGCTGCGGAGGCACGTGGGCAGGAACCATCCGAACGAGGGTTGGGACATCATCGACCGGGTGCACGTCCAGGTATTCGAGGCGCTCGCCCAACCCTCCTCCGCTGATGCGAAAGGGCTCCGCCAAGCTTTCGTGCCGCGCGTCCTGTTCCGGCTCAAAGACGCAATCGCCAAGGAAGCGCGCGAGCGCCGGATTCCGGACGAGACCATGGTCAAACCGCAGCAGGAGGCGGCGGCGGCCCGTCCGCTGGGCGGCGATGGCCAGGAGGCCGAATTCGGCGGGGCCAACCGGCAACCGTACGTCGCCGAGGCAGCAGGACCATCGGACGGCGACGATGCGCCGCCCGCCACGGCGCGATGGAGTGCGGCCCTGCTCGATGGGGTGCGCGATACCGACCAACAAATCGACACCGATCGGTTCCTGGCCGAGAACATCAAGGACGACCAAAAGCGCCTGGCCTTCCGCCTTTACATGGATGACGTGCCGTTCAAGTCGAAAAAGCACCATTCCATCGCCAAGGCATTGGGGATCGACGAGAAGACGGCGAGGCTCTGGATCGAGGAGACCAAGGCGCAGCTCAAAGAAAAGATTGGAGACCAGACATGACCGACCGCTTGCAGACACTTGGCCGGGACGACGTGCTCTTCGCTTTTCACGAGGCGTGCCCTCGTCCGACCGTCGAGGAGATCATCGACTGGACCACGCGCTTCCCGAAATTCGCGGACGAAATTCGGGCGCATGCGGCGGTGGCGCGAGATTGGGCGACGCGCGAAGGGCTTTCTGCCGAGGAACCGGACGAAACCAGGCTGGCCCGAGCCTATAGCCGCGCTCTGAACGCGCTTTACATGGCCGACGCGGAACCGAACGCGGCCCAATCCTTTCACGACATTATCGCGGCGCGCGGTACTTCCGTCGCTGCGCTCCAGCGAGAAGTCGGCGGTGCCGTTGGCATCGGCCGCAGCGTCCTGGCAGATCTGGTCAACGGTGCGATGCGCGGACCAGTTGGGCAGCGCTTTCTCGACTCTGTCTGCCACGCCGTCGCGATCACGCACGACCGGTTCTATGCGGCGCTGAAGATGGCGCTCGCGGCGCCCCGCGTCGGCCTTGCCAAAGCCGACGCGGCCCCGACCGTGAACGCCCGGACCTACGAGGAGGTCATTCGCGACAGCGATATGACGCCCGAGCAGATCCGATACTGGCTCGGCGGAGATTAACCATGGATGCCTGGAGCGATATCCGCCGTAAGGCGCGAGACTGCCACGGGAAGGCTCTGGCGACGGCCAACGGCGACCGCCGCGCGGCGGCGATCGTCGCCGCGGCCTTGACCAATGCGGACCTGGTAGTCCGGTACTACGAACCGGGCACGACCTTCGGCGCGGGCGTCCTTGGGTCGTTCGATCGTGTCTCGCAGCTTGTGAACGTCGCTAAAGGTCCAGACCTGCCCAACGAGTTGGTCGTCATCGCCCACGAGATCGGCCATAACGAGCTGCACCACGATCCGACCAATGAAGTCACGATCTTGCCCGTTGGGCTCGGAGGCGACGCGGTCGAGAGTGGTGCAGGCAGAGTCGAAGGCTACTCACCCCGCGAACGTAAGGAAGTGCAGGCGGACATATTCGCCGCCGAGTTCTTGTGCCCTGCTGATTGGCTACGCGACGAATACGTTGTCCGCGGGCGCAGACCAGCAGATGTGGCTACCGAACTGGGCCTTCCCGAGAGCCTCGTCATGAAACAGGTAATCCGAGCTTTGCTTTTGCCGCCGCTCCGCGATGCGCCGCCGCTGCCGCCCGCCGCCGTGTACGATCTCGATCCCAGCCAGAAGCTGGCCGCGACCTGGAGCGGGGGACCGTTACTGGTGGACGCCGGGCCAGGCACCGGCAAGACCCGCACCCTGGTTTACCGGATCGAGCACCTTCTGGGCAGCGGATCAACTCCGGGGATGTTCCTCGCGCTCACGTTCTCGAACAAAGCGGCAGAAGAGATGCGCGAGCGCCTGTCCGCGGCGAACCCCGATGCTGCCATCGAAATCTGGGCAGGGACTTTTCACGCCTTCGGCTATGAGCTCATCACGAAATGGCCCTCCGGCGTTGGCAGGACTTCCGCCGTCCGCATCCTGGACGAGGCCGGTTCTCTCGCTCTACTCGAAAACAATCTGGCGAAGCTGCCACTGCACTACTACCAAAACCTGTACGAACCCGCTTACGAGCTGGTGCAGGTTCTGCGGGCGATCTCGCGTTGCAAGGACGAGCTCATCAGCCCGGCCGCCTATCGCGCCGAGGCCGAGGTCGCGCTCGCGGCAGCCCAGGCGATCAACGATGCCGACGCCGAGGAGGTCGCCGAAAAGGGGCTGGAGCTCGCCAAAATCTACCATATCTATGAAGAGGCGCTCGCGGCCGCCGACGCCGTCGATTTCGGCGATCTGGTTAGGCTCGCGGGCGACCTGGTCGAGCAGAACGCCCAGGTCAAAGCCTTCCTCGCGAGATTCTGCCATATCTTGGTCGACGAGTATCAGGATGTGAATCTCGCGAGCGCCCGCCTGCTTCGCGCAATCACTCAGCCCGGCGGCGACGTCTGGGTCGTGGCCGACCAGCGCCAATCCATCTACCGCTTTCGCGGTGCGGCGCCAACGAATGTGTCGCGCTTCGCAGCGGAATTTGGCGGATCGCGTCATTCGCTAGGCCACAATTATCGTTCTCTCGCCCCCGTCGTACGGACCTTCGAGCGGTTCTCGGCCGCGATGCGCGGTGGAACGATGCGCGGCGCCTGGACGGCGAACCGCGCCGATCGCGGCGAGGTGACCCTGACTGTTGCCCCGACCCTAGCTGCTGAGGCCGAAGCCATCCGCGACAAGATCGAAGAGTTCCGTGCCAACGGCGTGCCTTACGCGGATCAGGCCATTCTGGCGCGTAGCCACCTCACGCTGGCCCGCGTCACGGGAATTCTCGAGCAGCTCGGTGTGCCGCTACTTTATCTCGGCGACCTCTTCGAACGGCAGGACGTTCGGGATTTGCTGTCGCTGGTCAGCCTTGATGCCGAGACTGGCAACGTCGGCCTGGTGCGGGTCGCAACCTTGCCGGAATACCGGGCCACCCGCAGCGACGCCCTTGCAGTTATTCGCTGGGCGAAGGCAAACGCCGTCCGGCTTTACGAGGCGCTCACCCGCGTCGCTGAAATTGACGGTGTCAGCGCAACCGGCCGGGTCGGGCTAGCCCGCCTCGGCAGCCAGCTCCAGGGTCTCGGCAATGCCTCGCTATGGTCGCTTTTGACCTCGTGGCTCTTTGAGCGCAGCGACTATCTCCAGCCGCTGCTGCTCGCCGGCGACGCGAAGTCGCAGCAAAAGCTGATCGCTATCTATCATCTGCTCAAGGTCTGCGGAGAGCAGGCTGCCCTCGGCCATTCCAGCAGGAAGGCCTTCCTGGCCCATATCCGCCGCATCGAGTCGCTCAGCCAGGATACGAGCTACCGACTGGTCGCTTCGGAGGCGTCCGATATGGACGCCGTGCGCGTGCTGACAGTTCACGGCAGCAAGGGGCTAGAATTCGGCGCAGTCCACTTTCCGGCACTGGCGACTCGTTACATGCCCTCTACCCGCCAGGGCATCCGCTGTCCGGCGCCCCCGACCTTGCCCCAGCTCGCGATGCAGCCGAGCGACCATGAGGCCGAGGAGGAGGCGATCTTCTTCGTCGGTCTGTCGCGGGCGCGCGATTACCTATCCCTAACCCGCGCGGAGCGTTACACTGCTCAGAACGCGACTCCGTCGAAGTTTCTCGACTCGATCAGCAGCGTCGTCCATGCAGCTCGTCACCAGGGCTCGGGGGCCACACTCACTCAGCCCGCCAAATTTATGCCGCAGACGCCCCGCGAGCCTTACACGGAGCGGGAGCTAACCGTCTACGCGGGATGCCCGGCGCGCTATCGCTATGAGGCCATCGACGGGCTACGCGGTGGGCGCGATGAGTCGGCCTACATTAAGTTTCACCGGTGCGTCTACATCACCGTCGATTGGCTCGAGAAGCAACGGGCGGCCGGCCAGACCGCCGATGCGGGTGCCGGTCTAGCCCGCCTGGCGGCGGAGTGGAAACAGAACGGTCCGTGTACCCACGCCTTCGAAGCCTTTTACCGGGCGACTGCGGAAGCGATGGTGCGGGAAATGGCGGCGACGATTGCGACAGAACTCGGCCAATATGACCGCGCGGAATGGCTGGTGGCCATCGGTGCGCGCCAGATCGCGGTTACGCCCGATAGGGTCCTTATCTCGCAAGATGGCGTTCGCGTGCAGCGCATTCGCACCGGGCGCCGGACCAAGTCGGAGCCCGACAAGGCCATTTATGCGCTGCTGCGCCGCGGCGCGACCTCAAAATATCCCGGCAGACGAATCAGCATCGAGACCTTGTATCTAGGAACCGGCGAGGCCGTGCTTGTCTTACCGAAAAACGACGACAAACGCTTAAAGGAATATGCCGACTCGATCATTTCGATAGAGGGCGGTGACTTTCACGCTGTTCCCGACGTCCGACGCTGCCCAAATTGCCCGTGCTATTTCATGTGCGGGGCCTGATCCGGGCGCCAGACCCGCCATTTTCGTGGCTCCATCGCTTTCTTCTTAAGGCCCCATGGCGGAGCCAGATCGGAGAAGAAGGCAATGTCGAACGTTCTTATTTTCATCCAGGCCCACGACAAGGCCGAGATTCTTGAAACCGAGATATCGGCGTTGGCGACGGTGGGTGAGCTCCACGACGCATTGGAGGTCCTCGGCATCAACGTCGGTGCCGATAGCTTCATCTTTGTCGATGAGGTGGAAGAGCACGAAAACAAAGAGCGGCTCGAACCGCTGCGCCATGTGAAACATGGGTCTCGCATCCATGTCAGTCGGTGCAAATGCATCCCAACAACGGTCAACTTCCTCGACCGGTCAGAGGTGCGCGAGTTCCCGCCGGGTACGCGGGTGCGGTCCGTCAAGGGGTGGGCCGCTCATGTTTTTGACATGGATCCCAAGGACTCCGCCGAGCACGTGCTTCAGCTCTGCAACTCTACCGATCGACCGCCGACCGACACCCCACTGCATCAGCTCATTCACGGCCATAATTGTGCGCTGTGTTTCGACCTGGTGCCGGAGAAGCGCGTCGAGGGCTGACAACATGAATATGGTGGTGCCGCCCGCCCGGGCATTGCTCGAACAAGATCTCGCCGCACCGGTGCTTCGATGCGGCGAGATCGAAAAACGCTGGCGTCACGTCGCGACGTGCTGGCCGCACGTCGTCTTCGGCGTCGCAGCGCCCCCACGGTCGAACTCACCGTGCGAGTATAGCTTTCGCTTCGAGTGCTCTGGTTACCGGCAAATCCCGGTCACAGCACAGCCTTGGAACATCGAGGCCAATCAGCCTCTACCAGGCGGGCTCTGGCCCAAGGGCGGACCAATCGTGTCGTCGATCTTCCGGCCTGAATGGCGCCAAGGCCAATGCCTTTATCTGCCCTGCGACCGGCTGTCGATCGAGGGTCACCCCAACTGGCGCAACGAGCACCCCAGCCGCCTCTGGCAGCCTAAGCGCGGCATCGTTTGCTATCTGGAGCAGCTTTATGACCTTTTCAATCAAAGCGACTATTAGGGCGTGGCTCGCCCCTAAATTCGGTCTGACTTGCCCCTCCGGCTATTGGCGCGAGATCGTCGCCGAACTCCACCGCCGCGGAGAGGATCGGCACGAGTCAGGCGTCTTCCTACTTGGTTCAGTGCGTGACGCGCGTCGCGAGGTGCAAGCGGCGATCTACTACGACGAGCTCGATCCAGACGCCTATGCCACAGGCGTCTGCGTGCTGCACGGCGACGCCTTCGCCAAACTCTGGGTGCAGTGTCGAGAGCGAAAGCTCACGGTGGTCGCCGACGCGCACACCCACGGTGGGTCGGGCCAGCAAAGCGACACGGACAAAACCAATCCAATGATCGCCAGGGCCGGGCATATAGCGATCATCGTGCCGGACTTCGCCCGATGGCCCATCCGGCGGCACCGGCTCGGCGTCTACGAATATCGCGGCAAGCACAAATGGATCGACCACAGCACCCGCGCGCACCGCTTTTTCTACACCGGTTTTTGGAGTTGATCATGCGACAGCCCATAGATCACGAGAGCCTCCATCGCACCGCGAAGTATTTTATGGATAGCGGCCGGGCCGTGTCGCACGAAGCAGCAATGGAACTTCTGAAGCGTTTCGGTCTTACCGTTTTCGTCGGCCGCGAGATCGCGTATTCCGTGCACCATCAGGTCGCCTTGCTGACGCTTGTCAACACGGCTCGCCGTACCTTGCTTGGGGGCATCGAAGTCTCCGGGTTGCCGGATTGCGGCAGTCTCACGCGGCTCGCGCCGGACCGATCTTTGATCAATGCCGTGCGCGAACTCGGCGGTATACCAGTTTCGAGTGTCCGCAAGAGTTGGCCGTCTGCGCTGATCGGCGACGCCGCCGCGGTCGGTTCCGCCTCACCATGCTGGCGACTGACATGGGAGGGCTGGCGGGGTGGCGTCATCCCAGCCCGACGCGGCCAGCGCCTAGGGGAAAATGAAACCGATTCGATCGCGCTGTCGCCCGCTCTTGCGGCCGCTACTTGTGCTGCCGAGGCTTTCTCATATCACGCGGGCGACCACCCGATGGCCGGACGTCGTGCGGCCGGGCTGTCATTGTGGCGCCCCGGCCGAGACTGGCTTGCTGCCGATCCGAGCGAGCCTGCGCTCGCCTATCTGCCGTCGCGCCTCTGGCTCATCGGCCTCGGCAATCTCGGGCAAGCCTTTGCTTGGCTGCTAGCCGGGCTGCCTTACGAAAACCCCGCTCTGGTTCGCCTCGTCCTGCAGGATTTCGACCGGATTGCGCCTTCGAACGACAGCACCTCGCTGCTGTCGTTCACTGCTGATATCGGCCGCAGGAAATCGCGCACCGTGGGCTATTGGCTGGAATCGCGGGGCTTCGACATCTTGCTCGATGAACACCCCTTTGGCCCCTGGACGCGACGCGGTGACGACGAACCCGCTGCCGCGCTTTGCGGCGTCGATAACGCCCTGGCCCGTGCTGCCCTCGACGAGGCGGGTTTCGAGTTGGTCGTCGAGGCTGGTCTGGGTGCTGGACCGCAAGCTTTCCGCAGCATCTCGATGCATACTTTTCCTGCCTCGCGGTCGGCAGCTAAAATCTGGTCACGGCAAGTATCCCTTGGCGCCGGCAACTATGAGGATCAGCCGGCCTACCGGGCGTTAAGAGACGCAGGTATGGATCCTTGCGGCCTCGCCCAATTGGCTTCACGCACCGTCGGCGTGCCCTTCGTCGGATTGATTGCCGGGTGTTTAGTGATTTCCGAACTGCTTCGCCGCTTAAACGGCGGTGTCGCGCTTGAATTCGCCTCGGGCTCCGCCGCCACGCCAGAGGATTTTGAGTGCGGCACTCTCGTAGCGCCGCCCTATGCCGCGGGATTTGAGCCTGTAGGACATCCGGCTTCTTGACCACCTCACCGGGCAGGCCGGAAGCATTTGCTTCGCCGAACCCGACCAGGAAAATCGTCAGGATGAATCGCTCGATCTGGCATAGTTCTTCAACAGCCGTGATCGGCACTTGAACAGAAGGCGCGGCCTCGGTGCGGGACGTTCGTGGTAAGATGAATTCCGTGTCCAGCATACCCAGAAGCCTATCTTGTCACCATCGGCGCTTTCAACGGGTGAGGCCGAGGTTGCTGACGGCGGTCATGCGGTCCGCCACGGCACGAGCTTAATCGCGATGCGTCACTGCGCGAAAATCGGCCACGGTTGCTCGGTCTGTCAGACTGCGTCGCTCATTAACCGACGGGTGGTGTGCAAGCGCTCGACTGGGATTGTCGTAGCGTCAGCGCCCAACTTCGGAATCCATTCGCCGTAAAGCTCGTCGGTCCAGCGTGCTTCGACCAAACGGATCACGGCGGCTTGAACGACGATATTCCTGAGATGGAAGGAATTAAGGATGCAAGGGTCGAAGACGGCGACCGAAGGCTCAAATGCCATAGCGCTGTTTGACGTCTTCGGCGTCGTCGGCAAGCGCTTCCATAGCCGCGCGCTGGGCGTCTATCTTGGTCTTCAAGGCCAGAACCTCTTTCAGCGTTGAGCGGCGATGCTTGCCGACGTAGCGAAACGGCAGATCGCCGACGTCCATGCGGTGGACCACCAGAGGGCGGGAAACGCCAAGAATACTCGCCGCGTCGTTCGGGCTCAGTTCTTGGTCTTCGGTCAGGACCGCGAGCCGTTCGCCCTGGGAAAGATGGCCGAGAATGGATTCGATCAGTGAGGCGGCTTCCGGGGGCAAGGACAAGGTCTGATCCTGCCCACCACGACGCTTGATGTGGACCTCGATCTGGTCACCCTTGGCAAGGCTCCCAAGCCGGCCAGTTTCCTTGCGGTCCTTGTCAGACAATTCGACGAATTGGAGCACGTGAGCGGTCATGGTCGGCCTCCCTACCACCTCATTATGGCGGCGGCAGCACCTAACTGCAATAACTGAAATGCCATCCCTTCGTCCGGCTGGCAGAGGAGCCAACGCTCGGGACCCCAGCGTGGGTCGGCTCGGCGCAGTGAAGTAACGGCTGGAGGCGGTTATCGGCACGTCAGGTCACGCACATCTGCGGGGGCAAAAGTGCAACAACCTGTTGCACGAACTCGAGATGGGCCGCGCTTCTGACAAGGCCAGCATATATTTGAATTTCTAACAGAAGGCCGGTTATCTCGGGGAAGGTGCGTCCGAGCTGCCCGGACAGCTGATTGACACCCCTGATTCGCCGTGCTGTTTTGCCGGGAAAGGAATCACAGCAGATCCCCCGTAGAGGACCATGAGATCGCGATTGACCGAAAGGGCGGCCCGGGATTGTGTGATCAATATTTTACGCACTGTGCGGCGACTCTTTTTCGGTAACACTCAGGTCGGAAGAAAGGAGATTGCAAACAAACGCCTGCATCCAGATCGGCAATGCGTGCAGGCCGGAGCGCAGGTCATCACGGATCGCTTGCCCGTGGCTGGGATCGGCAAAGATGCGGTGCAACGCGGCGGTCACCCGCACCCGCTCCTCGTCGTTGACCAGCATGTCCTGCATCCAGTGTAGAGCTTGAACAACCCGCATGGCGGGCCGACCAGCCCAATAGAGGCGGCTGGGTGTGGCTTGCTTGAAACGGATCAGCTGGTTGCCGAGCTTGATGGATTTCAGGCGAGCATCGGTGAGAACCTCGATGCGGGCCGGCACAGCCGTGGTGAGGCCAAGGTCGTTGGCGGCGGTCATGCC
>Ga0116229_10015661_pt1 | contig 10287 bp, 6 predicted proteins | sample S1TSphgellanicum_3_FD_87313 | JGI IMG/M metagenome (GOLD analysis project Ga0116229, IMG submission 87313) | Host-associated microbial communities from peat moss isolated from Minnesota, USA - S1T2_Fc - Sphagnum magellanicum MG | ecosystem: Host-associated > Plants > Peat moss > Unclassified...
ATATATATATATATATGCCCATAAAACCCTTCCCATTATTCTTTACTCTACGAGTCCATCTTCATTCAACCACAATGGTTCTAAATTCCTTCCAAAGTCCCACCTTCTTCCTTTTAGTGTTTTTCTTATGTCATCCATTTTTTTGTCATCACCATCAGTGTCTTTGAAGGGCCGTCCATCCATCATTTGGATGTTAAACATCTTGTTGGATGTTAGACCATCCAACAAGACAATCATTATAGATCAGAAGTCTAATGAATGTATCTACCAGTGGCAGGTTTAATTTTTTTTTAAATTTAAAATTAAATTTTTTTTCCATAATTGCTGGTTATCAATTTACTCAGTTATTTTTTGGGTAATAAGTGTCAGTTATGCATAAGGGTTAATTCTCAAGTACCCAGCTGAGAATCATAAGTTATCCTGCTGGTTAGACACTGGTTATAGGGTTTTTAGAAAAAATAATAAAATAACAAAATTTTCTATCATAAACAGGTTTAGTGTTTTTTGATTGATAACCTACCATGTTGATTTTTTAATTTATTTTTTGATAATTGATTAATAACCCTAACTTCTTAATGTTAAAATTTCAAAATCCAATAACTTACCCACATGACCTGGTTATCATGCAAATATGTTATCAATCTTAGAAACACTAAACAATTTTTAACATAGAAAAAATAATAATAATAATAATAAATAATAATAATAGTAATAATAATATGTAAAAATACCTATATAACCAGTGTATAGTCTAGGGTAAAGAAAGCCAGAGGCTGCAGGCATTACAGATCTTAAAGACCCACTTGGATTTTTTATTACACTTGTTAGATGGTATTGATCACTATTCCATACATAATTCACAAGCTTTTGTGCACCCCTTGGTTCACTCAATAACCCCGCATAACAAATGAAAGATCTTGAATATCGTTTATCGTTGTGAAACCAAGCATTTGGGTTATCAAAAGAGAAGTTAACAACTTCGACTGGACGTGTTTCACAACTTATAAGCCTTTCCATTTTAGACTCCTAGTACAATTGGTCAGATTGTACAAATTTCTCAATTTGTGTGACTGGCTGGTGCATCTGATTTTAAAAACTCGGCCAATTGTAAGTGGATTAGCCATAATAAGTGTTGCATGCCTGCCTATCCCCTCCCAATATTGGGGGGAATGGTAAAGCCCTGGCGATATTGGGCTTCACCTGATTGGCTCCTTGGTGCCATGACCCATGAGGCATAAACTCCCTCCCCCCCTTCTTCTCTCTCCTTAGAGACCATTGCATGCCTTATATTTTCATCATCCCACCCAGCCCCCAACAAAATTGACATGGACTTCTTGGATGAACATGCTATTTGGAGCCTATGACCATATACCCCATGGTCCCTAAGATAGAGGGGGTTTAAAATAAATTTTTTTTTTTTTTGTCTAACTATATGAATTAAAAATTCTTAGAAAAGTGTTTTTTTTGGCTTATTGGTTTTTGGGGGTTAAAACTGATGGCATGCCTTGTGAAAGGCTGTAGCTAAGAATGGTTTATGGGTGAAGGACGTGATTTAACTAATGCCATAAATTTTTTTTTTTAATTCAAATTTTTAAAGGAAATGGGCAGATTGTCATATACATGGTTGAAGTAGATAGCAAAAATATATAAATATTAAAAATATTTTCCTTTCATGTTTTGTTAATGGCCAAATTTGACTAGATCATCTTATGGATGATCACCGCCTCAGCACCTACATCACAAAATTGATCACAGTACAAATAAAGCTTCCAAAGTTATTATTCCTATTCAAAACAAATAAAAATTCAACATCTTGAAGAAACAAAAATATGTGTATATATATATATCACTTTGGTCCATAATTTCAATGAGAGAAATTTCTTTTAGGAGAAACATCATTTAATATTTGTTCATTGAAAACCTAAACTCATTTCCACATTACTTTTATATTATGGCATCCAATCGGTTGCTTAGAATGACACACGAATATGCTGAGCAAAGTTTACAAAACATCACATGATGTTCAATCACCCAATGCAAGAAAATGGGCTACACTAAAATTTGACCTAATTAACAAAAGAATGTCATGAACAACTAGAGGGAAGGAATGCCCATTGGATGAAATAAGCGAAATAAACATTTAAAAAAATGCAGAGGAAAAAATAATGTTGGATAAGGTGCAAGTCTTTCCGACCACCAAATTGTAATTTTTGTCAACTTGTTGTCAAGCTGCTCCATGACCCTTCATTACTTGGGTTGTGCTCCAAGAGGAACATAAATGCAAATTGTGGTAGTTCCAAACCATGAAGTCAAGGGTTGGAATATTATAAACAAGAGAGTTGAATCTATTTGAAGTTCAAGGTTCAAAGTTTGAAAGTGGGTTAGCCCAAAGTTCAAACCCTAACAATGAGGGGGGCCCCCACTATGTGCCATTTTATTCCTCAAAGCTCTTTGTCCCAAAATCTAGTTGAAGAAATGAAACAAACAAGTCACAATGCTTGTGCAATCCTGAGCTCATCTACAACTACAGAAAATGACCAGAAATCCAAATTTTCTTTGACAAGTATGGTAGTGTGGGTGGGGGTCCTTGTGATGATGATGGACACCATCATCACTCACCACCACCACCCAGGAGTACTCAGCACTACAAGCAAAGTCTACAAGCACACACTAGCCTATCTAATATCTATGTTAGTGAAAAATTTGATATGAAATGTGATTTCTCAAGTTTTTTAGTTTTATTGTATGGTCTTTAGTTTTACCTACTTATCCCAACCCTCTCTTTGGGTTTTAGGGTTCCAACAAGAAAAATGATCTCAAGCTCGAATTGTTGTTCTTTGAGTAAGAATGAAGCATTGTTGTTTGTGAAATGTGGATGTAAAATGTGGGGGAACTTTGAAAAGTGACTACAACTTCAAAGGAAAGTTGGCATAAATATACTAGTGTTGGAATTCCTTCAATTTTTAGGAATCGGATTTTTTATAAAACCAAACCCAGAATTGGGTTTATTCTTTGATTCTATTTATGTGAGGAGTCAAAACCAAACTCAAAACCCAATACATATTATATTTTTGGAAAAAAAAAAAAAGTGACTAGAACCAGGGTTTAACTCGTAGTTAAATGTTGTCTCAGTTCACGTTGGTAAGAACCAGTGTTTTGTGGGTATATTGTTTTTGATATATTCTAAGATAAGGGTATACATAAATTTTCATTTTATTTATCCAATGAGTAATGGTATATTATGGTTTATTTATTTTCATTAGGGTAGGGTGCAGATTTAAAAAATTATAATTTTGAGTAGATGGGTAGGGTCTGAGTATCCCCTATCATATACCCTTGGTTAGGAATTTTAAAAAGGTAAACAAATTTCTGTTATTTAATATAAAAAATTAAAAAATTCTCACATTTTGAAATTTATTTAGACAATTTTGATACGTCTAAATCTAGTGAGAAAATGCACACATATGATGTCAAATTACAACAATAAAATTGCATAATGTTTTTTAAAAAATTAATTCTTAAACATATATAAAATGAAAGGCCATTAAGACCAAATTGAACAACATGTCACTTGCCTTACTAAACATAAATGCAAATCTAAAAATTAAAATCTACAATATGAACAAGCTCAATATTGTGATCTAACCAATCTTCAAACTTTAGTTCTAACCCACGACGATTCAACAACAATGAGAGCACACACATAACTCATCACATTCTTTCTCAATACTAAACACCTTGTAAAACAATCACACATAAGAGTGACGACGATTTTAGGGTTTAGGCGAACCTTACCCTAACAAGATTTACCAAGTTACATACATGCCGGTTCAACCATGGCCCAAACCATATGGGATAACAAATGAGGTATCATTGGGAACACCTTAGGGAGCAGATTGGAAACCTTGAAAAACATTGGGGAAAACTGATGGGAACATCTTGGGAGCTTGATGGGAACATATTGGGAACATACCCCAAAAAGAAAAGAAAAAAATCCCCCGCGCACCCCCAAATCCCAAAAGAAAAAAAAAACTAAGCCATGCTGAACCTTCCTTCTCATTGGCTACATGAAATTTCTATTTCCAAAACGGTCTGTCACCATTTTCAACCTGGGCTAATATTAACCCCAAGCTTCAACCCCCGTATTCAACCACCCGAATCAGAAGCATGGGCAGCAACACGGAAAGTTTGGGTGGTAGACCAATAGGGGGGGAGAAGAGGTGTTTCTTCTTCAAGTAGTATTTGTGAAGAAGAGAACCCTTTAATAGGTCTTGGCCCGAGCACCCCCATCACCTAAGAAAGCTTGAAAAACATAACCAGAGTTGAGTTAGGTGTTTCAAGACATTTAAGGTACCTTGTCAAATTGCCTTGGGTTCGAGTTGAGGTTGTTGTGTTGGGGTAAATGGTAAGAGCATCTCCGTCGGTGGTGCTCAGTATATAACCCTGCAGAAACATTTTTCACACCCAAGTTTAGTTATTTACTCTTTTGCAACCCCACCCATAAAACTGAAACTGGGACAGCAAATGGATGGGGGAGTGCTGGTAATAGCAAACCACCTGGACGAATCATTATGATGAGCCAACACTAAACATGGCCAACCTACTACACAAGGCGATCAGTTTTGGACATGGAGAGATTTTGACATCTAGTTTTGACGTCCTGTAAATTCTCCCTTTTCTTTTTTCTTATTCCCTTGTACATTTTCCAAATCTAGGGTGTTTTTATGATTAAAGTTTTGCAAGGTTGGAGCAGTAGTCGGATCATATTTAACCCTACACTCTTTTCTACAGGTGCACAGCGTTTCTGCATCATTCACCAGCCTTAGTTTAAACTATGCAATCATGCAGAGCCAAAAACTATTTGCCTGAGCCAAACTGGCATGTTTTGACTTTTCTTCATCCAATTTGACTATGAAGGTTCACATACTGAGCACCGTTGCAGATGCTCTAAAATGAGTGGGGTGAGATGTTGTGTATGGACATCATGGGGTGTTTGTGGGGTGGGGGTGCGGGAGGAATTATTACTTGAGTTCCAATAGTCGACATGAAGAAAAAGCAGAGAAAGTATGCCACCATGCATGGGAAATAATTTAATTTGAACTTGAACAAGTTGCAAATCATTGGGTTGGTAGTGCATGTTAAATGCAAGTTGAAATTTGCATAGTTCATGAAGAACTTTCATCTTTTTAGGCAAAGGATATCTCATGAGAGATTATTAAATGCATGAGGTAGTTGTTCAATTTCATTAAAGTACCCAACAATCCTTAGAAACATTGAAGTGATTTGTCAAGCTTTATCATGGGTTAGTAAGTGTATGTATGAATTGGATCTTTTCTATCTATACATTTGACATTGCAAAATCTAGGCTACCAAGGTTTATTTTATGTAAATTCTTGTGATGAAGTAAGTAGCCTAATATAACTCCGGATTGTCAAAGTTAGACTAGTAGTGTTCATCATGTTTTCATGGTAATTACAAGGTTGCAAACAATTCCTTATTCCACTAACATTCTTAGAATAAGGTGTGAATGGTAATACTATAAGTAATTTCCCTCTATGGAAGGTGCAAGTGTGGGTGGATGTCTTGCTCTAGTATGGGGAAGTCTAATTTGGCTTCCAAACTAATACTTGGTGTTGTAGATGGCAAGATAATTTTTCAAAGAGCTAAATTCAATGGTACTAATCCGTAGTTGAAACAAAATCACATGGCCCTTTCATGTTAGGGGGTACAAATGTGTCACCTAAGGATGAGCTTGATAGTGCAAACCCTAATGTTTAGGGTTCACACTATCATGAAACCCAAATTGTTCACTTAACCCTAATGTCTAGGGTTGATCCCTTTTTTTGTAACTCTTGATGTACATAAATTTCTATGGGCACAACCCCTTTGTACACATATGTCTAAACGCTAAACCCTATGGGTGCACCTATGAGCTAATTGATAGAATGAACAATATACACCCATATTAGGTCTTTACACTAACTATCATGAAAAGTAAGTTGAAAAATGGGTTGATAACACAATTGAATCTAGAGATAAGAATGCATGCATAAAAGATTTTCACTCTCAAAACTTTTCCTTTTGTCGCAAAATTCAAACTATGGAATGTGAAGAAGATTTGCCATGTAGCAAAGACCTAGAGGTTGTAGTTTTGGCAATAGAAGTTTAGAGCCTAATAAACCCCTTTCCATAACCCAATTGTCTCTTTCAATTTCTATTGATCTCTTGTGAATATAAAGGTTGGAACTACAAGTTCAAATTTGTATTTGCTTTTTTAGTGCATTACAAGTTATTGGTTCGATTGATAGAAGATTTGTGTATGCATTCTCATTGTTTCTACTTGACTTGAATTTTGCATTTTACTTTTACTTCCCTTTTGTGGTGGCAATTGCTTTAAAGGTTAGAAGGTTCAATTCTCCAAAGAGATTTAAACCCTTAGGTTTCTACTTCCTTTTTCATGTGGTTGTCAATTTTTTAACTTCAAGTATCACATGTTTGCCAAATAAATTACATTGTCCATACATTAATTGCTTCTAATTCACATTTAAAAATTTAAATTTAGGAGCCTATACTCAACATAGTCTTGCTTAAGTAGTCACCTCATTACCTTGAAGAAATGCAATGTTGTAAAAATCACATTGGCTAATTCCAAAAATTGAAATAAAATCATTTAGTTACATTTTAAAAGCATTTAATGATTCAACGAACTTTAAGAGCCTACTCATCATCAACTAGTGGCACAACATGAACAAAAATGTCAATAACAACAAAATATAAATTAATTTGAATAATGATAAATTAATGATAAATTAATGTTAAAGTATTCCTATCCTTCTCATGTGATAGAGTAAAAATGAAAAGGAGGATCTAGGCTAAAACCCAAGCCCACTTTATGGACAACACTAATATCCTTAATAAACACAAACTCAAATGTCAACAATTCCAAGCTTGGTATATTGATTTAATATATCTTTTGGGTAACGGGTGGTATATGAATTTAATGTAGTAATTGGGTAAGTGAAAATGTAAAATTTCAAAAAAATACTTGAGGTAAGTGAAAAGTATCTAGGGTTTAAACATTTTTGAATTTGGGGTAAGGTAAATGACAAACATTTTCCATGTTCACAAGGTAAGGGTAGGGTGAGTCAAAAGTTGTATAAAAATATGTGTCCCATATGGCACATTGACAAGTGGAGAAAAAATATTAATTGTGCAATTGTTATTCAGTGGAAACATGTACATATTAAATTAAAAAATCATACAATAAATAAATAAAAATAATGAAAGTTGAAACCATTCAATGCTTTTAGCAATACATTGAATGGCATTTTTATAGTGACACATGGTAATAGAATTAATGATCTTGTTTGTGGTGAAAATTTGCCATTTTACTTTAAGAAAAAAAAACCTCCCAAGCAACATGGTCATGAGAACTTTTTGAAAAATTTCCAAAAAACTCACCACATTTCTATGAAGACAATTATGAAACTGCCAAGATTTTTGGAGGATTTAGGCATATTTTTAGCTTTCTTCTTTTGAAATCCTCATATTTGGCTAATGGGTTCTAGTGGTTTGCCAACACAATTCCTAAATTTTGTACTTCTCAATTTGCCTTGTAGCCAAATTTGGCTAATTTTTTTGGTGGGTGATTGCCACTTTTGGTGCAACTTGAGATTTTTTTTAAAAAACACACTAAATAGAATCTTTTAAATATAATAACTAAGTCCACAAACATATGGTAACTAATATATATATACACATAAGTTAGTCACCATATTTTGAACAAATCCATCATAAATGTGTGCATTGCAAAATATGAAAATACATGTATGCTATATGATGATTTTGGCATATATCCTCTTCATACCCACATCAAAACAATTGCTTTTCCAAAAGGGGGTTCACCCTCAAATCTTAAACTAACTGGGTAAAAATGAGTTTAAAATCAGATAAGTCTGAGACACCTACCGACCACACCAGGGTTGGGTAAATAGAAGGGTAGTAATCAAAATTTACCAGCTGGGTAAAAAAAAAAAAAATTTAAATTTAAAAAAAAGTAAATAAATACATAAAAAAAAATATATATATATATATCCGATTGAGATATCATGGTAAAAGACTTACCTGCCCTGGTTGAGAAAAGATGAGAAAGTACTCTCAGATGTAATGATAAAAAAGAATTGTCACAAGGAAAAGAATGGTACGAGGATGAATTCGGTAGTCATTTTTCAGTTGGTAAAAAGCTCCAAGAGTTTTCTTGGTGAATTTGAAGGTACACTTACAAAAAGAGTAAAATTGTATGAGGCATTTTTGAAATGAAATGCTCGCAGATTTCTCTGTATGTGTGCTTGTATAGTGCATATGCACTATTGTATCGCACTTATTACTAAGTAAGTCACTCACATCAGATTGTCTGGATAAGAGGGTCTCTTCTGAATTCAACAACAAGCAACAATCCAAGATAAGAAACTGTTGAAAAATGTTAGTTAAACATGTGTCCACAATACTTTACTACTAGTAGTAGTTGATTAATAGTTGATTCTCACCACAACTCTTGAGAAGTCAGCAGCAACCCAGTAAAGAAACAAAAATTTATGGAAAGTGTTGAAACATGGGCACTACTACTATTAGTACTACTAAACTATTGAATGAATCGTGCGTCCCAAATCTCTTCTTCATAACACAACAAACACCAAATAATAATATAAAATTGTGATTGTCAGAAAGTTGGGAAAATTTTAAATAAAATATAATAAAAAAATCACCCACCCACAAACCCATTTGCCCACTCACCAACCCGCATGCAAGGAAGTGTTATAAGAGACCTTGGAAAAAAAAAAACAAAGGATTTAAGTGCTCAACATTTCTACCCAACGTTTGTACTTTTCCACCCACCCACATGCAAGGAAGGAATGTGATGAGGGGGAGAAAATGGAATTGAAGCACACAAACATTTAGACCCAACATTGTCTCCCCAACAAGCACAACACAAAATACACATACATATATATCACCACCACCACCACCAACAAGAACAAGAAGGGGTGTGTCACATTATGGGCTTGCCATTTACATTAAAAACGATCTTAAGAAGGCAAAAGAAGAATTATGGAAACTCAAATATTTCACCATGCAAAAAATATAATCTTCAAAAAATCGTCTAATAGAAGAAACCAAAATCCTTCAAGATATTATTATAAACTCGATTATAACTAATCTCAAGTTTCAACACAATTTAGCCAAAATATCATCTTTCAAAAAGCCTCATATAAACAAAACTAGACCTATTATTTATTATTATTACCTAGTAGGGGCCTATAAAAATCCCCTTAAGCTAGCTACTATACTCTAGAATGAATCTAAACACAACAATAAATCCTTCTTGCCTACCAGCCAACAAATATGCAACAAAATGCACATGTGTTTGGGGCTGACTAACAACAAAGACTTCTTCTCTTCTCTTCTCTTCTCTCCTTTGACACTACTAGACTGACTACAAAAGTCTTTGTCCAAAATTGTTTTTTGCAGAAACCCACAAAACAAAACCAAAAACAAAAACAAAAACAAAACAAAAAAAACTTCCCTCACTCCACTGCACTCCACACTCCACACTCCTCACCAGACTTCCAGACTCCAGAGTCCCACACTGATGATGACAGAGGATGGCAGAGAAAGGAGATTTTGGCAGTGATGAGTGATGAGACCTGATTTGCCACAAAATCATGTTGTGTGTGCACTAGTAGTAGTACTAGTCTGAGCTGATCTGTGTGTGTGTGTGAGAGAGAGAGAGAGAGACCCCTGGCAAGCTTTGTACCTCATCATCATCATCATCATCCTCACTGCTGCTCACAAGCCTCAGGCCATCATCAATAGTCACCAGGTTGAAAGCTTCTTCTTTGAACCTTTGGGAACCTTTTTTGTCTGGTGGGTGAGTGGGTGGGTACGTGTTCACAGTTAATTCTGCCCTGGATTAACTACTACAACACTCTTTCTTTCTCTCGTGTATGTTTTCTGTGATTTGCATGAATTGAAATGCTTGTTTTTGTTGTTGTTGTTTCTATTTTGGGTTTTGATCAACATGTGTGTCTCCTCCCCCCCCTCCCATTGGCTTTTGTTGCATGTCAGTAGTCATGATCTGCCTTAAATGGTCTTGCAACAAACCCTGCTTTTTTCAGGTATTGTTCTTGTGTACTGGTGTATAATAGTGTATATGTTTTGCTTCTGCTACTACTACTTGATCTGCCTACTCTTTGTCTTCTATGTTCAAGGTGGATTGCAAAGTTTTGA
>Ga0116229_10015662_pt1 | contig 10287 bp, 8 predicted proteins | sample S1TSphgellanicum_3_FD_87313 | JGI IMG/M metagenome (GOLD analysis project Ga0116229, IMG submission 87313) | Host-associated microbial communities from peat moss isolated from Minnesota, USA - S1T2_Fc - Sphagnum magellanicum MG | ecosystem: Host-associated > Plants > Peat moss > Unclassified...
GCAATTGTTAAAAAAAAATTCACAAAATTTTCATGTTCAAAATAATGTTACTAATAAAAATAAAGGGTTCTTATAATGTTTTCTAGCCTCTAGACACTAGAATCTAGAATATGCTACAATCAAATTAAGTCACAAAAATTGATTCCAAAAGTTTCTATATCACAGGATGGTTAGGTCATCTCCTCTCATCTCTCTTTCTTCTAAGTTTTGAAGCACAAGTGCACCATCCAAGTTCTCTACACCAAGTGGAGTTCACCTTGAAGCTTGGTCCCCTTCATTCCTTTGTTAATTAAATGTAAAGCACCTTTTCCATGCTTGAATGGGACAAATATATTTGCAAATGTTCTCTTGTTTGAAGCATTATCTTTTTAAAAAATTGGTGTTGATCTTTAATCAAGAATCAGATTCTTTTATTAATTTGTAAGAAAATTGATTTGATGATGTAGGGTGTTGGGCTTGTGGAAATGTCATTAAAGTGACCTTGGATCAAAATTTTATCGACACTAAGCTAGAAAGCACTTGAGGTGTTAAAAAAAAGTCATTAATTATTTTGGTTTCAGAGCTATTCATGTGAACGAGACTAAGTACTAAATAGGTGAAGGGTGGTGAAAAAAAGCCAATATGAAAATCTGTAGCCAACATTTCTTTGGAATTCCATGTTTCATAGAAAAGTTAATAGTCCATTTTAATGGATTGTTATGTTAAATGGGCCACTAATTCATGTTCAAATATTATGTACTTCTTTGTTTTTATGAAGGTCATTTTGATGAATAATCTTTCAATGTGAAAGGCAACTTTTGGAAAAGTTTTTTACATGTGAAGGGCATAGGTGCGCTTCAAATTTAAGCCCTATGTCTCCTCACTTACAGCTCTCATAAGTACATGCCTCAAGGTTTGACCTTCATCCTAGGTTTACATTCTTGGGGCCTTCGGACTCTTCACTTAATTTTTGTCAATTTGTGAATAATAGAGTAATACAACTTTACCTTTTTGTTTTATTGTGAACTAGCTCATCTTGCTATCGTTGGTTGCTTACTTCTTTGTTCATGGATGGCCTAGAATGAAGACATCATTGGTTATTTTATTTATTCATTGATTGGGCCAAAATTTAGGGTTGTTAATCCATGCAAATTTATTAAATAATGATATTTTTAAAATAATCAATTCCTGAATTTTTAAGGTTGACGTCTAGTTTGCTATTTGTTGTGGTGGGATAGGACTCTGGACTCTAGAGTCCGAGTCATTTTTTTTCATTTTTGTAGTGTAACACAATTGGTAATTATCCCTAAACAAATTCAATCAAAATTTGCTTAAATTGGCAACAGTTTTTTGCAAGATCAATCAAATAGTAGCCCCTAAGCATACATGTGGCAATTTGGTCTAGAAAAAGGGACAAAATTTGTTGAATTCGCCAAAAAATTGGAATTTTTTTACCAATTAGCGACTTTTGCCCCCAAAAAAATAGCTTTTCTAAACCCACAATGTTTTTTTTTCAAGTTCTGGATGGCAAGCATTTAATAAATGATAAAACTATAGACAATAGGCATGAATTTAGCAATACCTCCCAAAAAAACTAATTTTATGTTGCTTTCAAGTGAATTTGCTCATTTAAAAAAGAGATAATTTGCAACAAAATATATTATTTTTCAGGAAATTGTATTGAATCATGGCAATTTCGCCCAAAAAAAATCACTACTTCTAAAGCAACCCTCAACTATTTTTTAGTGGACTAATGCTAGATTTCGCCTTTCACTTGGGAGGCACAACTACCATAATGGAAGTTTTTATCTTGAATTTTTTAAACACTTTTTGAAGATTAATATGCCAGTTTGCATTTACTAACAAAGGAATTTTCTTCAATTTTATGTTGTTAATGGAATTTTACTATTGCTGTAATTTTCTACTGATTTGCCTATTGATTTTTCTCTCCTTTCCTAGTTAGGATGCCTCCCAAGTTTAATCTAAGTGTTTTTTATTTTTCAATGAGCTAACATGATTGGCCCATCACCAAAAACAAAATGAAAGATTTGGAAGGCTCCCCAAATAATAAGTGTTATTTCGAAAGCAATGTTTATTTTACTAGAAAATTTTTGCCAAATTTGGACCTAAAAAATATTATTTCGAACTCTACAAAAGATCTTTAATGGAAAAAATGGCACAAATTCACCAAAATTTCAAAAAAAAAAAATTCAAATCGTCGAATTTTTATGATGAGTTATAAGAAGTAGCCAAAAATCTGTAGTCCTCATTTGTTTCAAATACTTGAATACATACCTATAGCAATGGTTGCAAAGCATCTGGCTTTGATTCTTCCACATGCTTGATGCACCTAATCCCAATTGAATTTTCAATCTAATAGTGAGATGATGTAAGCACACAATGAATCACAGAGTTTAAATGCAACTCACCAATGCATTAATGACTACTAATAGGAATATGTGACTAGGTAAAGAAAGGTTAAATTGTGGTATGGACATAAATTGCTCTTGTTCACAAAATGAAATTTTTATTAAAATCAATATTGAAGAGGGCCTATCCCTATAGGCAGACTATTATTCAAAACCTTGTCACTATTTAATGGAACCAATCCCTTGCTAGATTTCAATCCAAACATATAGTCTTTATCTAGACTCTCAAAACCACAACGAAATAATGTTGCTGAAGCTTGAAAGAGGAAGAAGAAATAGGAAAACAATAACAACAAGCTTAACAAATCCAGTCTGTTTTTTTGTTTACAACACTCACAACTGACACATGCTACTTTGGTTGTTGCTTGTGCTCAATCTAGCTAGTGAAAATCACAAACAACTCTTGATTGTAACACTTCTATTTTTATATAACATTTGGTTATGTAGAGTTAGCCAAAACAATATGGTTGTTCACAAAGGGGGCCAACCACCAAGGAGAACAAGCACATTTACTAGTATCACAAGCCCCAAAGTAAAACTAATGGTGTTTGTTCCCATACATACAACATTTATACCTCCCAAGAAAATTAATCAATTTTTTGAAATTTTTAAATAATCATTGAAATTATGTTTTTAAGTTCATGTCATTTTAATGATTTGAAAAGAATTAAAATTAATTACTTATTTTCTCATGAAAAAAATTTCAATTAAAAAATTAGTTATATGAAAACATTTTGCATTATTGTATGATATGAAAAGTCATGATAAAAAATGCCAAGTAATCACAAGTTTAAGAAAATGTGTGATGAAATAACACCATAAAATCAATTATTGAATGCATAATTTATCTTTATGAAAAACCCAAAAGATGGATGGGTGCTCCTAAAACTGTCCATCAATTGGATGGGTAGTGCCAAAATGTCTTATTGTCACATTATAATTTTGTATATGTAATTAATAGGAGGAAGGTACTGAACACTAACAAGTTTTATTTATTGTATATAGTTTGTATGTATGTGTTGTGTGTTGGTTTGCAAGTGGCTTGTGCTGCAATGGGCAATTTAAGGTTTAATTCTTTCATTAATCAATTTTCAGTAAGTAAGTAGGCAATGGGCATAAGTAGTTTGTAACTTTATACATGTTTGTGCAATATGTTTGAACTTTTGTGTGTTACATGTGTGCACTATGCAAGTTGAGGGTTCAATACAAGTCATATCGCAAAATCTCACCTTAATGAACTTATTCATCACTAAGAAGATCCATCGAACATTTTAAAATTGCCTCGTTTTGTTAGATGTGCCAAACACACATAGCCAAATTAAACTAGTTGTGTTTGCCCCATACATGCTTGGTAAAACCTAAAATCATACATGCATGTCTACTATCTTAGGGCAATAATAAATTTTTATAACATAGAAGACAACAACAATACAAAAAATTAATCAATGAAAAATCAATTTCATTCTGATTTTTGTTATTAAATCTTCATCAAAGCCTTATTGAAGTTTTTTAAATAACATCAAATTAATTTAAAACATTTATATCTCAAAAAAGAGTATATTAGAATTTTAATTTATTTTAAATTTGACTTGTTTTATTTTAATCAATTCTTGCATAATCTTTCAAATCAATTTTTTAAGAATCTCATTTTAATAAGATTTAAAGGGATTGAAGCTAATTATTTGTATGTTTATCAAAAAAAAAAATCATTTAAAAACTATCCATATGAATTTTTTTTTGACAATTCATAGTGATATGAAACCTGGTAATACAAAAAAGCAAGTGACAACCCAAAGAAATAAATTGATATAAAGGCATGATTAAAGCAGTTCCCCAACATTCATATTTTCAAAAGAAACCCAACAATTAGATGGGTAGACTTCAAAACAACCCATCAATTGGATGGATGATATGTGCACCCATAATTTACACATGTGCATCCATTATCTCAATGGGGCAATACCTAAATGCACAAATTGAGATAACAAAAAATTTCATAGATGCAAAAAAATATATTATCACCACATGTTTTGAAAATAAAAAACCAAGTCACCTACCCCTCCTACAGACATTTCACCAAACTAGCCATTTAGGTCATGGTGAATGCATCCCCCTAGCCAGGATAGCTATTTCTGAAAGTTAGGAAAAAAAAACCCTGGTCCCCAGCAAGGGAACCTTTCGGAAATTTTCAAATTTTCATCACATTTCCAAGAAAGTTATGAAATCGCCAAGATTTTTGGAGGATTTTGCCAGATTTCTGGCTTGTTTCTTTTGAGATTGCCATAGTCAGCTAATAGGTTCTAGTGGTTCCCCCAACAGGAAATAGTATTCCTAGATTTTCTACTTCTCTATTTGTCTTGTAACCAGATTTGGCTAAATCCTCTTGTAGCTGATCGCCACTTTTAGAGCAACATAAGAAAATTGAAAAAAGGAAAAACACTACCTGGTTCCAATCAGTCTTTTCTTTTTCAGATTCAGTGAAAAGCCACACTTGTGAGGATCCCTCATAAAGATTGGCAGCAAATGTTGAGGTGTTTGAGTCTACTCTCGTCTTCTTTTAGTTTCTTGCTGCAACTGGCGACCTAGGTCTAAATCTGGCAAATTTCTTTTAGGTTTTTTGAAAATTTCCCAAAAAAATCAAAATCAACATTCTTTCTTTTCATTTTCTATTCTTTTCTTTTCTTTTTCTGCTGTTTTGAAAAAAACTCTCCAAGATGCAAAAATATGCCACCAAAAAAAAAATTGGTTCCAATAGTATATGGTAAGAGTCTCGTTCAAGGCGCTTAGTGCAATGATGGGAAATAATTTTGGCCAAGCAAAAAACATTCAGTAATTAGTAAACATAATTCAAACAAAGCCATTAAATTGCATGCATTGCAAATATGGAAATGCATATATGGCATTGGATGATTTTGGCATGCACCCTCTTTTGGCCCAAGCTCATAACACCAAATGTCATCTCTTATTGATGTCCACTTACAACCCAGAGAAACCTCTAAGAATTCTTATAGTGTAGTTGGAGGGCACGTTGTAATGTGCAATTATTACTCCAACCCACAAGCCAGGGTTCTATCTTTGTGGTGGGCTTTATGAAAAATGTAAACCCTATGGGTGAGAGCATTGCTGAGATTGAGCTTACTCTTGGCTCTCACATCGTGCGCCCTTATTTCAGTAATGCCGTCAGTCTTGTGCTTTAACCTACACTTCATACCCATTATTCCATAAGTACATGTTGATGGCAAACTTGAAATTTTTAATATCATCTGCAAAAGACGGATCTGCATAGTCACCTATCTAGCTGATAAGGATATGGGCTAGATGATTATTCCAGCTCCAAAGCAAACAAAGGTGAGAAACTACCTTGAACAAGATGTCTAGAAGTTTGATATATCACTATTTGTCAATAACAGGAGTGCATGTTACATGTAAAAAATTGGAATAGACAATTTGCAAATGGTGCATACAATGATATCATAGGATGAATGCACACACATCAATACACCATGTTCTATTGTCCATCACAACATTGAATGACTTGATTCATTCCCCACATATTGGCAATCTTGTTTTTGTATGTACTTGCAAATCAGTTCTTCCGGCTCTCTCATAATAACCTTTCCAACACAATGGACATTTGGTGATGTTCGGTTTAAGGTACAAGAATTGGGTTACTTGGCTAGGTGAATGACCAATTATACACCCAGCAATGTCCTGGGTATATCAGAGAGCTTGAAGGTGATCAGGCAATGGTCATGTAGTTTAAGCTCAAACCTTGTGAATGTCACCACCCATGCTGGCCAGATATGGTGGAATTCTTGGAGGCCTAAGGGGTGGAGGAGGTGGTATGCCCTAGATTTGTTGCTGTTGTCAATTCCTATGCATATCTTGTTGCACTTGAAGAGGTTGCATACCACCTGAAGGTGGCCAGCTACCCCATGGTGGAGGTGAATTGCCTTGTTGCATCCTAGGTGGAGGCTGATTTGCTGATGGTGGAAGGAGTAGCTGCATGGAGTGTGGAAGTCCCTGGTTTTGTTGCATACGAGGACCCCTGTACCCTTGATTCTGCATCATTTAGCCCTGTTGAGGTGGGGGTGCAGGCATTGGAGGCCTATCATTCATGAAGGGGGTGGGTGAGGATGCATTGGAGGCCTATCATTCATGAAGGGGGTGGGTGACAATGCATAGGGCCATTTGCAGATGGAGGTGGCATACCCATGTTGCCATGGCCTGGTGGAGGAGGTCAGGGAAGTCAAGCACCAAGAGATGGAAATCCAACACAGTGCTGGAGGTCCACTTGGCAAAAGTGTACAAGGCCAATTCTTTTGTGCATTAGGATTGCTGGATTGCAGCATGCACTCTGCATCCCCCACCCACACATGGAAAAACAACATGAGCTGAATGAATCACAAAACTCTGTGCACCTAACGTTGCCACATGTGAAGACTGGCAAAGACAGAAATACATTTGGTGCTTGATTAGCAATTCAAGGCAACAACAAGTGTTGGCAAAAATCTCTTGGGTTTCCAGATTGCAAAGCCACTCATATCACATTGAAACAGAGCAGGGAAGGATGTGGTCCCTGCAGGAGTACCATGATGTTCCCCTTGAGTATTGTTCTTGTAGCATAATGATACAGTGATTGCTTGGTTACACAAGTACTGCCCATCCATGGCATATATGCCACCTCTGAACCTAAAATTCCTTTATTCCCCTTACTCTTGCTACAATAGAAGGCACACAGATATGCAAAAGCTGCATGGAGATAACAACAGCAGAGGGTACAGCCACAAAGCCAATCAACAAGCACATCAAAGCATCAATATTGCATAGCAACCTACACAAATTGCAGAATTACCTCAATGGTGGCATAGAAAGCTTCAAAAGAGTCATAAGTTGATGAACCCAAAGCCTCATGAGTTGCCCAATTCAGGATCCTTCATAATCTTAACAGTTTCCACAAACCTTTTGCTCACAAATGGCAATATGAGATTATGATCCCACACCCAAGAAGGCCTGTTAGGTGGTAGTAGGCCTACCAAAATCCAGGCTTGCCAGCCCAACTATTAGAACTCAAGGGCATTGTGAGGTTTTCATAACATTATGCTCAGTGCCATGACAAATACCACGCCCATTATTACGAACACAAGTGTAAGGGATCACTCTCAGATGCCACTGAATTGACCCATGAGAGAGTAGCACAAGCATGCACTAAACATGACAAACAGCAGCTTCTCATCCACATCCTGCACCCTCTGTCCCATGACATCAGCCTTCATACTCTCTGAATTGACATGGGTGGCACACATGAGAGGAAACTTGTGTCCACCCACTAGCACCCATATATGCAGCCAAGTTTTCCCTTAGAGTACTGCTTGAGACAAGAAAACCTCATACAAGATCATTTCAGCAGCAAGCTCAAAAAAAAGGGACACAATTTATTATCTATAGGTTCCAAGTTGCTCAAAAACGTATTGGCACCCACACCTGGACTTTTCTTGTCTTGTGATGCCTGAATTACAACAAGAATCAAGAAAGCAACTGGTTAAGGAGACAGTTTTAACAGACAAAACCTGTAAAATGTAGATTATGCTTCCAAACATTTGTCAATAATCCAGAAAGGTAAGTCAATTATATCACTGATTACATCTTTGTTGTCTGAATTAATACACATATCTATGAGTTCTGCTCCACAATAATACAATCATTCAGTTAATTATAACTGAATGGAAAATGCAGATAATGAAGCCAAAAGTATGCATAAACCACAGCGCAAGGAACCAGGGATAGAGTAGAGGATTGAAATGACATTGCCTCAAAGCTGGCAACTCCAACCATATCTTTTCCATTGGCATTTAGCCACTTAAGGGTACTATTGAAACAATAATCTTCATAAGAATCCAGAACTGATCTACATACTTACAATTGAATGCAAAACTGAATATGAACCTATGATATGGTTATAGAGATTTCAGATCTGACAACAAATCAGAGAAACAGAAAAAAGAAAAGAAAGAGACCCACCCTTACACAATAGAGAAAAGAGAAAAGACTAACAGAGATTGTGATTGGTAAGGATCCCATTCCTGTAAAGCTCCTATGGACAGCTTTATATCACACATACCTTGTTGACACTGATAGGCTTGCCATCCAACTTCATGATGTTCAGTATTTTGATGGCCTGCATCACCCACCCAACATGAGCAAATGATTGCTCTGTATGAATCCATGGAAAATGGGATTGGATCCTCTAATTTCAGCAAAGGGAAACATCAGGACCATAAAGGGCTTACATAATCAGGATCATGCTCACTACAGAACTCAACAAAGCCATAGCCCTGGTGCAAATTGGTGACTGTCTTTTGGCACCCACAATGAAACTCAGACCCAGTTCCAGTTCGGGTCTTACTAGCTAGAACCAGACGTGGCAGTTTTGAGCCAGCACAGTGGGTACCTGCTCAACACTGGTTAGAAGTTGGGAAGTCAGATACTCAGAACCCTAAAATCACAGAACTGAAAAACACATCAAATGCGCAAAAGCTCACCATCATCTTCCATGAAAAAAGACCTCGCAGATATCATCCTACTCCAGCATGATATCGACTTACTTTCATCTTTTGCTTGTAATTATTCATCCATCAGGGCATCTCATCCCATATTGTAATTGATCTGCCATTTGATCCAAAAGCTTATATCTATATGCATAGTTCATCCACATTACATTATAGTACAAAGAAGTTTAAAGCTTCCTCCCAACGATAGAAGCTTTAAATGTGCTTCACCCCTGAGCTATCAGATCATACCTCTTCAAGAGAGTTCCAACTCTTTATACCTGAAGGTTTGCACCTCTTCATGACCTAAGAATTAAATACATAATTCTAACACTCCCCTTTAACCAAAAACATTGGTAATTCTGGAATGTTACAATTATAAATGATCTAACACTCCCTATTGAGCTAATTGGTTCTATCATGGAATACTCCCCCTTCAGCTTTACTTGAAGAATAACGATAAGAAAATTTGTAAGTCCAATTGTAATGCAACACTTGAGATGTTTAGGTTGAGAAAAGGCTTTAGGAAATAAATCAACTCACATATGATTGATGGGGCAATATTTTATGATGATTTTTTGTTTTTCCACCTTCTTGTGTAAGAAATGGTATTAGAGTTCAATATGCTTAGTGCAATCATGAAAATGAGAGTTAATAAAATGCAAGATTGATTATTGCAATGTAATGTAATAGGTTTAGGCATAGCAATAAGAATTGGAGCCAAATCTTGAAGGAGTTCCTTCAGCAAACTACCTCTTTAGCATCAAAAGCTACTACAATGCATTTATTCTCTATTGAAGACAAAGCCACATTCATTTGCTTGTGGCATTGCTAAGAGACGGCCCTACCTTTGAGCGAGAAAAATATAATCAAATGTGGATTTCCACACATCAACATCACCAACCCAATCCACATTGGTATAACCTTGCAACCATAAATCATTAGAAGAAGAATAGGTCATTGACCCTATGGCTCAAATAAATTGTAAGTAAAGAAAGGTTTTTTTAATAACACTCCAATCACTTAAACTAGGGTTGGACAATGGCCCATCGAGTATGATAAGTATGTTTGTGTTGTCATTGTTAAATACATTAGGTGCCTTATAACACTAGCATAGATAACTTCTTTCATGGCATTATAATCAATAGAAAAAGATGAGCTCATGTTTTTTTGTTAATTTAACCCATAATGGCATGTGAGTACTAATTGGTTTATAATTCACCATGTTAAATTTTGCAAGGATGACTAAAATATATTTTTCTTGTGATAGCTTGATGGATTTAGTAAAGTGGTTTCAGATTATTTGAATTGCAAGACAGTATGAAATGTCC
>Ga0116229_10015664_pt1 | contig 10286 bp, 7 predicted proteins | sample S1TSphgellanicum_3_FD_87313 | JGI IMG/M metagenome (GOLD analysis project Ga0116229, IMG submission 87313) | Host-associated microbial communities from peat moss isolated from Minnesota, USA - S1T2_Fc - Sphagnum magellanicum MG | ecosystem: Host-associated > Plants > Peat moss > Unclassified...
AACACTTTGAGGGGTAGAGGGGCGTGTTGGAGCTCCGGGATGGGACTAGGAAGAGTTGACAAGCTTCACTCACTCACACAGGCCTGCACACAACCCACACAAAGTGGTTAGTGCAAAGTTGGAACACCCTTGGTGCTAGGACGAACCACGGGCAACACGGACACACAAGACTCACCACGGCCCGAACTTGGGGGAAGCCACCACCTTCCCCCTTATAGTATACTCTGCAGCTCTCCACGGAGGCTACATCCAAATGGCTCTTTTTCCCGGGACTCCCGCACAAGACTCCCGAAATCGCGCCAAATGGGACTTTCGCAACTTCGGAGCCCCATAACTTTGCGAGCAGACCTCGGATCGTAATGCGGGCTGAAGCAAAGTTGTAGCTCTCGTCGAGAGCTTTCCAACGCCATGTCGCACTCTTGAATCGGACATCGGAAAGAGGTCGATTCTCGACTTTTTGTGGTCGGGAGTCAAACTGGCATTTTAACTCCCGACCCTTCTTTTGGCCATAACTTATGTTTCAGATGTCCAAATGAACAATGCAAGCCCATTTTAGACATCTACGCTTCAAGAGCTTTTCAATGATATAAAGAACGCCACAAGACATTGAGGTTTGACCCCTGTAATCGCTCTCTGAAGTTTTAGGAGTCCACTGGGACTCCATCTCCCAAAGTGGGAGTTGCCTTGGGAGTGTGAGGGTTCACTCCCTCACACTTTCTAACATCCTAGAAGTATGTGATGTGACTCTCAGGCTTCCTCTTGCCTTAACTCCCGGGCTTCCTTTTGCCTTAACTCCTGGAACCTTGCAACCCCCTTAGCCTTGGTCGTGAGCCCAAAGCTAGAGTTGCGACACAACTAGTTACCATCACCTTCTTCGTTGCAATAGAACCATAGAAGAAGACGACAATGCATTATCGTCATTTTCTTTTTCTCAAACACAAAGAAAAGCATGATAGCAGATTATTACTGTTGCCTTCTTCGTTGCAACAGAACCATAGAAGAAGACAATGACGCAATGTCATCGTCTTCTTCTTCTCTTCAACACTACCATAAAATAAGAAGACGACACTTTGTCATCGTCTTTTTCTTCTTTTCAAACAAAGCGAAGAAGGCGACTATAGTTTGTTGCCATCACCTTATTTCCTACAACAAAACCAGAGAAGAAGACAAGGGTGCATTATAGTCGTCTTTTTTTTTTCAAACACAAAGAAGAAGGTGGCAACAACTATTAGCAATGTTACCATCACCTTTTTCGTTATAATAAAACTAGAAAAGAAAACAACAGTGTTATGCAGTTATTTTTTTCTTCTTTGCAACACTACCACAAAAGAAGACGATAACGCATTATCGTCCTCTTCTTCTTCTTCTTCTCAAACAAAGTGAAAAACTATTGTCGCCTTTTCATTTCAACAAACCAGAAAAGAAAACAAGGATGCATTATCGTCGTCTTCTTATTCTCAAACACAAAAAAAAAGGTGATAGTAGCAATTGTCATCGCCTTCTTTGCTGCAATAGAATCAGAGAAAAAGATGATAGTGCAATGTCATTTTCTTTTCAAACACAAATAAGAAGGTGATGGCAACAATTGCCATCACCTTCTTCTTTGCAACACCACCATACAAAAAAACGATGGCAACTATTGTCGGCACCTTCTTCTTTTCTGCAACAGAGCCATAGAAGAAAATGTTTTTTTCTTTTCAAACATAGAGAAGAAGGCAACAATAACAAATTGTCGTCGCCTTCTTCGTTACAACAACACCACGCAAGAAAATAACCCAAACAAATGAAGAGAAGGGAGGGAGCTTACTTTCAATGTCGCAACCTTAGCCTTGGGCTCGCAACCAAGGCAAAGGGCTTGCAAGGGTGTGAGCCAAGAGGAAGCCCGGGAATTAAGGCAAGAGGAAGCCCAGAAGTCACATCACATACTCCCGGGAATGTTAGAAAGTGTGAGGGAGTGAACCCTCACACTTCGAAGGCAATTCCCACTTTGGGAGATGGAGTCCCGATGGACTCCCAAAACTTCAGAGAGCGATTGCAGGGGTCAAACCTCAATGTCTTATGGCGTTGTTTATATCATTGAAAAGCTCTTGAAGCGTAGATGTCTAAAATGGGCTCGCATTGCTCATTTGGACATTTGAAACATAAGTTATGGCCAAAAGAAGGGGCCGGGAGTCGAATTGCCAATTTGACTCCCGACCACAAAAAGTCAAGAATCGACCCGATTTACTTAGCTGCAAGGGGCGTGCCACATATCGTTGGAAAGCTCTCGATGAGAGCTACAACTTTGCTTTAGACCGCATTGTGATCCGAGGTTTGCTCGCAAAGTTATGGGATTCCAAAGTCGCGGGAATCCCATTTGGCGCGATTTCGGGACTCCCACTTGGGAGTCCCGGGAAAAAGAGCCATCTGGATGTAGCCTCCGTGGAGAGCTGTAGAGTATACTATAAGGGGGGAGGTGGTGGCTTCCCCCAAGTCCGGGCCATGGTGGGTCTTGTGTGTTCGTGTTGCCCGTGGCTCGTCCTAACACCAAGGGTGCTCAATCTATGCACTAACCACTTTGTGTGGGTTGTGTGCAGGCCCATGTGAGTGAGTGAAGCTTGTCAACTCTTCCTAGTCCCATCCCGGAACTCCAACACGCCCATGTACCCCTCAAAGTGTTGTGAACTAGGGAGCGTGCTCCAACTCCTCCTTCTTTCGATGTTTTCCTACTTGGGCTCACATTTGAGCCTTTTGAGGAGTTGGGAATGCGTCATTCAAGTTCTCGCTCTGCCCTTTCATTTTTCGCTTTTGTTTCAAGTGCGTTGTCTTGGTTACCACCTCCACCCTCTTGCTTTTGGTTGCCACTTTTGCCCTCTCACTTTTGGCTACCACTTCTACCCTCACACTTTTGGCTCCTAGTTTTATCTTCTCACTTCAATATCTCCTGATTTTTGACAATGGAGTGAGCGCAAAATGGAGTGAGGTAGGTAGGAGGGGGGAGGTAAGTAGGAAGGAAAAACCTTGGGGCAAATAAGAGTTTGAAAAAACCAAAAACCGTAAGGGAGGATGTGTTTTTGCTTCATCCCCAAAATGGCTTGAACAACCTCATCTACAACTGGTGCATTAGTGGCTATTGGTTCACTCCAACCCTCAACTTGAAATGTCACTACTTTTCAATTGGCATCCACCAAAACCTCCTCAATTTTCAAACAATTCACTTTTGTATTGAAGAGTGTTGCTTCACCTTACACACGATGGTTGCAAATTAAGTTTGCTCATTTTCAATATATACAACATTCCAAATAACCCATATTTTAACAAAAATTGACAAAACCCTTAAAACCCCAATGTTAAGTGGGGATTATATGGCGATTAATAAATTAAAATATCCCATATGAAGAAAACCAAATTATTTTTTTTAAACATACATTATGAAAGAAAAAAAATGCAAATAAACCCAAAAAGGATTATGATATGGATTTTTGAAATATGACCTATCTTTTAAGCCATTCAAAAATCCCTAAAAAAATTTGAAATTTCTTTCTAACAATTTTTTTGTATTTATGTTCCTTTTTTAATAATATATCATATACTAAGTCCCAATAAATGCATGTACATAAAGGCACAAATATAAAATCAATACCATTTTTTTAAAACTCTTAAGTCCATTATTATATATTTGTTGTATATATGTTACATTGTTTAATAAATGTATTGGTATTCAAGTTGACAATCTAAATTTAGTCACAAATTTAGCATATTGTTGATTTCATGTTGTGTTAATAACATGTAAATACACAATACTATGTAAAAAATTGCATTGTGACATAGATAGTGAACCAATTGACCTTACAACCAACCCACAAAATTCTTTTGCTTCTCCTATACAAGAAATGTACAAATTTCAAGTTCCATTTGTAATGCATTATGTTCATAATGAACAAAATTGATTCTCAAATTGTCTACGTTAGTATGTGCATCTTTAGATGCCATTTGGATTAAAATAGTAGCAACCACGAAAACCTAACAACAAATCAACACTTCCATCAACACAAAGATTCCAAGCAACATGTTCAAACCTTAATTATCACTATAAAGGCACTCATTGTAAACATCAAATTACATGAAACAAATTGACATTTCCATCAACAAGATTTCAAGCAACATGTTACAACCCTAATCATTGCGAAGCCACTCACCCTAAATGAGTTTCAATAATGAAATCAAAGACTCTTGACTCCAAAAGCCAAAATCAAACCCAACAAAAGATCATAAACCTTTTTTTCCAACAAATCTATTTTGTGATTCGAAACTTGAAGCTCGCGTTCAACATTAATTATGATATCTTGTGCTTCTAGTGCCATCAATTTGAGGTACTCCATGTTGTACTTTATGCCAATCGACCTTTTAGAAAGCTTGACTTTCTCTTCCTTCAAATGAAAAACTTTCAACATAACATCATTAAGTAATTACCTAAAATGTTGTGCATTTCAAACATAGGCACCTATGTGACACTAGTGTAGCATGTGTCATTGGCCCAAGTGTGAACACATCAAGGGCTCAACTAATTTTCCTTGCAAAGCCAATTTTTGTAACAACAAAATCCACTCAAAAATCAATATTTTCCACACCTTAGCTTTGAAAATTGTGAAATAAAGTCTATTAAATCTAACTTGCCAAAGTCTTCCCAAGAACACCAAGAATGCTTCCAAAATCTAATAAATTTTTTTGTTTGAATTTTATTTAGTTTTCATTGGAAAAATAGTTCAATAATCGATAGCTTTCGCATCATAGTTCCAAACAATTTCAAACCAAGCCGATGCACCCCTATTCATTGAGAGCTTTCCAAATATACCAAGAGTGTGACATGAAGCACTATGGTTTGGGAAATCTTAACATGACACACAAAATAAAACAAAACAAAACAAACTACCATGTTTCATAGATAGATTTTTCACCCAAACACCAAAGGGGCATAATGCTTGTGCAATCTCCATGCTCTTTAATTTTGTTGCCAATTGTAATTTGCAAAAAACATCATGGTCAACTCCTCTAAATGTCTCCCTTCTACTAAATTCAATTAGATTTAAGAACCCACCACTTTTCATTACTTTCACCCCCTTTCTCTAAGCCTTATTTCTTGCTCTAAAAATTGTTGATCTTGCCTAGTTCATTACCTCACCTTTCGCTTGTGCAATGTAACTTTTGAAAACTCACACAAAAAGTTCATTGCTGTGCCATATACTTGCCAATAAAACTTCACAAGTTTTCTCTTGGTGTTAAGTTCAAATGTGGATTCATGGTTTTTAGACTTTCGCAATCGAGGTCAAATATCTCTATTATGTCAACCTTTGTCACAAATTTTGAAGAGATATTTATTTTGGGATTCAATCCAACATTATTCAATCTCCTTCAACAATCTTGAAACAGTGATATGTCTAGTGCTTGTAATTTATGTGTTCCCATGGTGAAAACTTAGGCCACATTTCCTTCTTGAATTTTTTCTCCTCTTTCACCATTGTGCTACAATGGAAACCACTTCACAAATAACCAACCTCTCAAGTAACTTCTCAAGTTGCTATAATCAATCCTCATAATTTTTACCAACTCATGAAACAATGCAAAGTTTGATAATCAAACTTTGATGGTAGTTAAACTACAAACTTCAACATCAATGAAATTACATAAATCAAAACATCAACAAAGGTCAACATAACAAACTTTGTGAAATGGACAAAGAAAGTTTATGTGCAAGGGAGATGATGACCATTGCACTCAATTTAGAAAACCTTTGGGTGCAAACATGCTAACACAACCCACACCCACCTCCTTTGTCATGTGCTTTTCCTCAAATATTCTTTAAATATTTTCAAAAAAATTCCAAAAATACTTTTAAATATTTCTAAAATTCATTATAATATTATGTTAAGGTTGATATTTAAAACTTTTATAAAGCATGCCATTTAAAAAAAAATCAAGTCCTTTAAAAACATTGTATATAAATATATGAAATATTTTCAACATTAATTTGATGTACTAATTAAAAATAACCATTAATTACACCTAAACTGGGTCGTTTTTTTGTGTTTGCACCCATTTTTTGTACCCCACCAAAATTTGTGCAACATGGTCACCCACCACATTGCCTTATCATGTCATCTCATTATTGTTGTGCCTTTGGAAAAGGAGTTGGGTGCAAATTGTTTTAATATGGACTTACCCAATTTTTCCAACTTCTAAATGTAGCTTCTTTCAAACCCTTCAAGATTGATTGAAAAGAAACAAATGGATTAAAAACCATGATTAGAGGCATTTAGAAGGTGATGCTTGTTGATTGGGTAGACAAAACATTGGAAATGGTTTATGATTATAGGGATTTGGCCATTAAACCCTAAGGATGTGGATGAAAAAACAACACCAAGCAAGGTATTCAAAGATGCCAAGATAATAATTATTTTTGTGTTAATTAACTTTTTGACCTTTTCTTTTTGGGTTTTGGATCAACTCCCCTTCATGGCCAATTTTTCAAGTTTTGCTCATTCTCTCCTTTCCTCTCTTGCATCCTCTTTCCCAAGTAGCAAGCTCTTCTCTTTTATCTCATTCATGCTTTATGTTTCTTTCATCTCTTCACCTTCCTCGAATTCTACAAACTTATTCATGCTTTAACATTGTTTTGTGAACAAAGATTGTTTTGCACTTTTCAAACTAACATCATCTTACATTATGTGAATTAATATTATTTGTGCTCTAATTGACATTGTTCCACTTCTCTCCAATTTTTTAAAAAGTTGGATTACATCTTGAAGGTTCCCATTCCCATTTGTCATGTTGCATACCATTTTTTTATTATGTCTTGCAATTGCAATTAGTTGTTTGATTGGTTATGTTTTTTTCTTAATCGTTCACGTCATGTTTGTGAAATATGTTCTACTTATATGCTTGTCTTTTGAATTTTTTGTGTTGAGTTTTTGTGATTTTGTACATGTGTAGTCATCATGGTCACCAAGTTCATGTTCTTTTGATGATGTTGATTATATTGGTGGTGGAGTTGCTGCAAGAAACTTTTGTTGAAATGAATTCTGCAAGTCCAACCTTTTTTAATGGACATCACACAAGTTCACAAAAAATGTTCAAATCTTGTATTTTTTTTTCTTTTTTCATTACACAAATATAGGATCATGTGTGTTTTGAGAACATTGTTTGATGCTCTTCGTCATTGGGTGGTCCCATAGTATGACATGCTTTTCAAGGATTCTTTTAACAAAATATGATGAACATTGGTGGGTAGAATTTTTTTGAATGACCAAAGAAACCTTGTTTAGCAATGTATAACAACTATGACCCATCATTAAAAAATAAGACACCAAATATAGGAAATCAATTCATGTTCAAGTTTGAGTTTGTTGTGCAATTTATAAATTAACTCAAGCTGGTTTTTGATTTGTAGTGAGTTTTTTGCAATGGGAAAATTGACAATATTTCTTGTTCTATGCAAGTTTGCTTACACTATCAATTATGTTTATAGAGGGTTTGACATATTGGCTTCAAGGTTTTGCTACAATCCTTATCATGGAAGAGCTCAAACATGTGTGGTATTCCTAGTGTGCAAGGTGCTATGAATGGAACCCACATCTCCATTGTGAAACCTTAAGGTGCCTTTGTAGAAGATTACTACTATCACAAAATTGGGGTTAACATCATGGCACAATTTGTCATTGATTGTAATAAAAATTTTGTGGGCCCTCTAGACAATGTTAATGATTTGCGGGTGTTGTGCAATTGTACTTTTTACAAGAATGTTTAAAATCATGAGCTATTTGTCCTTTGACAAGCATTTTCAAAATAGGTTTGCACCTTACATTTTGGGTGACAAGGGGTATTTGTTAATATCATGGAATATGATGACCCCATATAGAAAAGAAAGGCATCATTTTTTCTTATAGTTATTATAAAACTAAAAACATAAAAAATGTTGTTTTGTTGTGGAAAATGCCTGTAGCATGTTTTAAAGAACTTTCCAAGAATATTTGTAAATGAAGTCACACTTGAATGCATCTTTCATGCCATGCCATATGTTTTCATTTTTTTAATCTTTTGCATAACGTTTTTTGTTCTTAGACAAAATCTTTCATTCAAGGATTGCTAAAAATTATTAAAGGCTATGATGTATAAATCAATTCGAAAATGAGCATGGATAATAGATTCAATATAGATTTAAAAAACAAGCAATCAATATAATTTGGTTTGGGGGGGGGGGGATCCAAAGATGCAACGGGGTGAAAGCATGGTAAAGTGTACAAAAAAAGTAGTTAAAAAAAGGTAGTCAAAAAATGGTCCAATTTTTTACACAAGTAAAAGAAAATGGATTGAAAATAATTTAAAATAACATAATAAATGCATGGTGTTTTTCTTTGAGTTTTTAGGTATGTGATTATAAAATTTGAGAAACTTTGGCACAATAAAAGTAGATAACAAATATGTTTGAAAATGATTAGTCAAATTGAGTTTAAACATATTTTTCAATTAGAAGTTTGATGTAGTGTACTATAATATTTAAACATTGAGAACTTACAAGTATATTTTAAAATTACATAATGTTGAAATTGGAGAATATTCAATAATCCATCTACTTTCACCTACTTGTACAAGTTTGGACAACTTAAAAAGTAGGAAAAAAAGTATTGTTATTTTTCAAAAATCTATTTGAATGCATATTAAATATGTATCAAGATCATTGTAATAAAATTAACTTATGTTGATCATTAAATTTTTTTAAAAATTACATTTAATACAAAAACTTGTTTATGGCTATTTGTTTTTTTTATGACAAGGAGTAGAAATTGTCTACTTTACCTTGCTAGCACCCAATGCACAAGGAATTATATGTCTCCTCAAGGATGACAAATAAATGCAACATGATTAACAAATAAAGTTTGATCTCCTACTTTATCATGCATCAAAATTTGATTGTCAAAGTTCAATCAACTTTGTTTTTTCATTTTTCCATGTGTTGTCTTTAATTGCCTTTATCTATAGATTGAATCCCCAAGTTGTCGATTCATGAACATTTGGTTGTTGGATTTGATTCATTAGGGTCCTATTGTCGGGCAACAAAATTCCTTTTAGTAGTTGTTGGAACCCTCAATCTGTCAATTCATACTTTGGTTGTTATGTTCAATTCATTAATTAGGATTATCTAGTCTTGACCTAGGTTAACACTATTGACACCTCCACTTTTGTTGTCCTTCAAAAGGACCATGCCCATGATTTATACTAACTAGTGATCACCTTGACCATGTTCATTCGTGTTTCATTGATGATTTTATCTTTGCTCCTATAATATTCCATTTTTTTTTCAAAGGTGGTGTTTTGGATTTGACATTAATTTTCTTGGATTTTATATCACTTCTTTTCCATAATCATGTTTGACTTGTGCATATTGTCAATTGAATCAACAAGCATTTGACACCTTTTTTGTGTTACCTCTACCATGTTTTTATGTGTAGAAGAATACGTATGTCTATAAAAGTTGTATATGTTATTCAAATTTTGAAAATTTTCACATGTATGATGAACTCATCTATTCACTAAAGTTGGTGTTTAATGCTTCAACATAAAGGTGTTGACATTACAAGGAATTTGCAAATCAACGATAAAATAAATCAGTTTTTAATTGTAATTACCACATGTGACTATTATAGGGCCTAGTCACCTTGGACAAGTCACATAAACTTTTAGTCACAAAAGACAATATGCAACACCAAGTCACAATGGTAGTCGTATGAAGATGCAATTTACATGAATTTTTCATCCATCCAAACCAACTTATGTGACATCACCATTTTGTGACTAATTTTATGACTAAGTAATGTAGTCACATTATTTACATTTATTTAAATATTTATTATTTAAATCAAGATATTATTATTATTTTTTATTTACATATACTTATAGTAGTGGTAATTTCATGAATTTCAACCTATACCATGTCCACACGTGTCATTAGCTAGGCTAGGTTTTTAAAGCTAGTTTAAGTTGCTAAGTAGGCCACCTATTGTGCTTACCTAACCCACATAGTAGGCACCTAACCTAACTTGGCTATGTAGGTAGGGAATATTCGGTCAACATCCCATCATTAATTAGAACCCATGTCATTTGTGAGAATTGATCCTGAACCCCAAGGATGGAGGTCAACTCCACTTGTTATGACAAAATAGTATTGTGCATTATACTTAGCCTACTTCTTTTTAAACATTACACAAAACATCATTTTTGATATTTGATATCTTATTAAGATTTTGTCGAAA
>Ga0116229_10015665_pt1 | contig 10286 bp, 6 predicted proteins | sample S1TSphgellanicum_3_FD_87313 | JGI IMG/M metagenome (GOLD analysis project Ga0116229, IMG submission 87313) | Host-associated microbial communities from peat moss isolated from Minnesota, USA - S1T2_Fc - Sphagnum magellanicum MG | ecosystem: Host-associated > Plants > Peat moss > Unclassified...
ATACTCGCCCATCACGTGCTTGCGGTTGATGACGATCAGCATCAGCACCAATTCGGCCGGCAGGAGAATCCCCTGAATGACCTGCGCCAAGAAGATTAAGCTCAGCAGCGGGATGCCGGGGATCATCACGATCGCCGCGCCGATCACGAGCCCCGCGCCGAAGAGCGTGAAGAAGACCGGCGCTTCTTTGAACTTCCGGTCGACCGCGGCTTCGAATCCGAAGGCCTCGCAGACGACGTAGGCGGTCGAGAGCGGTAGCACGGTCGCCGCGAAGACGCCCGCGTTGAGGATGCCGAAGGCGAAAATGTACTCGGCCAGCGGCCCCGCGAGCGGCTTGAGCGCGACGGCGAAATCGGCGGCGACGACCGGATTGAAGTGCGCGCCGTGCGCGTTGGCGACGAAGATCGTCGCGGCGCTGGCGATGATCATGAATCCGGCGAGCGCGATCGCGAGCACCGAGCCGTTGATCACGTCGGCGCGCGCCAAGGTCAGTTCGTCGGCGCGCGTGCCCTTGTCCACCACGGCCGATTGGAGAAAGAACTGCATGTACGGAGAGATCGTCGTGCCGATCAGCGCCACCACCGTCGTCAGCCAGCCCGGCGTGCTGAGTTGAAACGTCGGTATCAGCGTGCCTTTCCAGACCGCGTTCCAGTTGGGCTTCGCGAGAATGGCCGAAGCGATGTAGCTCAGATAGACCAGCGAGAAGACGACGAAGACCCGCTCGACGATCTTATTGTTGAAGCGCAGCACGAAGAAGAAGACCGCGAAGAGCATCACCGGCACGAGCACGTAGCGCGAGATGTGAAAGATTTCGGCCGCTCCCGCGATGCCGGCGAACTCGGTTGCCGTAATCATGGTATTGATCAGAAAGAGCATGACCATCGCGAAGAAGGAGATCTTCACGCCGAAGTTCTCGCGAAAGAGCGCGGCCAGCCCCTTGCCGGTGACGCAGCCCATCCGCGTGGACATCTCTTGCACCACGATCAGCGCGAGGGCGAGCGGCACCATCACCCAGATGATCGAGTATCCGTACTGGGCCCCGGCGGCCGAGTAGGTCGCGATGCCGCCGACGTCGTTGCCGGCCGAGGCCGCGACGAAGCCCGGCCCCAGCACCGACGCGATCAACAGGAGCGTTCGCCACGGCGAGCGGCGCTTGGGCCGGCCTTCCACCATGGCGCTAGGCCCCGCGGGCCGCGACGCTGGCGACGTGCGAGTGGCGGCGCGCGGTGAAACGCGGCAGTTTCTTGGCGACGTCGTCCGGCATGATCGCGTCGATGGCGTCGTCGACCGTGACGATGCCGAGCATCTTGCCGTCGTCGTCGACCACCGGCACGGCCAAGATGTCGTAGCGCGCGATCGTCGCCGCCACCTCGACGGCCGGGGTGTCGGGATGGACCGTCACCAAGTCGGTGTCCATGATGGCGTCGATGAACGCCGACGGCTCGGCCAGCAGCAGCGTTCGCAGCGAAAGCGCGCCGAGCAAACGATCCTTCTTGTCGAGGACGTAGAGGTAGTAGATGAACTCCGAGGTCGGCGCGATCTCTCGGATCTTGCGGATCGTGCCCTCGGCCGTCCGGTGCGCGTAGATCCAGGTGTAGTCGGTGGTCATCAAGCCGCCGGCCGTGTCCTCGTCGTACTTGACCAGCTCGCGCAGCTCGTCGGCCGTGTAGCTGCTCATCTCGGCCAGCAGTTCGGATTGACGCTCCTGCGGTAGCTCCGACAGCAGGTCGGCGGCGTCGTCGGAATCCATCTCCTCGATGATGTCCGCGGCGCGCTCGGTGCCGACCTCATCGATCAGCGTCTTTTGCGTGTCGGCGTCGAGGTGCTCGAAGGCATCGGCGGCGGTCTCGTCGTCGAGCTGCCGGACCACGGCCGCCGCCTCCCGCGCCGAGAGGTCGGTGATGATCTCGGCCAGCTCCGAGGGGTGCAGCCGGGCGAGCTTGCTCTCGGTCACGGAGAGCCGCACCTGCGACGGGTTGGTGCTGCGAATCGGCGCGACTGAGTCCCAGGCGATCATCGAGCGAGGGACGCGGCGATAGATCCCGGGCGTAAACCGTTTGCCGAACGACTTGAGCCCGAGGCGTCGCAGGAGGCCGGCGACGCCGACGTCGGCCGCGATCACGCGCAGGTGGCCGCCGGCGTTGGCCAGCTCGATGTCGTTGATCCTGACCACCTTGCGGCCGTCGACGTCGACGATCTGCTTGTCGAGCAAATCGGCGACGAGGTAGAGTTCCTCGCTGTCCGGCGGCGCCGCCTCGTTCGGGGCGACGGTCAGGGCGATGGTCCCGTTGCGGTCGACGTCGGTGACGGTGTCGATCGGCGCGAAGCGCATCCCCTGAACGGTCTTCACCACCAGCCCGTCGATGGCCGGGAAGGTCGCATCGGGATTGCGGACGAGGAAATCGGTGACTTTGCCGATCGGCAGACCGTTGATGGTCGCCCGGCGGCCGACGAGCTCCGAGATGAATCCCTCCGTAAACACGCTTCACCTCCTCGCACCGCGCCCCAACGGACCGCCGTAAAAAAGAAAACACCGGAATCCCACTCGGGACCCGGCGCTTGTGAAAGCATGCGGCCGATGGCGCTACCTCCGTCGCGTCCGAGCTTTGGCACCACGCATCGTAGAGCCGGTCGCCACCTTGCCGGTGGCGGGAGGCTCAGCCGCGTTAGACATGGCCTTGCGTCGGCCGTAGTCTGTTCTACCCGCTTGGCGTCTCTCGACGTTTCGGGGCAGCGGCTTGTGTCCGCGTGGACGCCTCACCTAGCGAGGTATCCATGCCTAGTATAGTTGCCCGGTCAAGCGTTCTTTAGCTGCTTCCGGATATCGGGCCCCCGAAGGAGTTCAGCAACAGAGCCGTCAGTTGCGTGGCGTCCGTCTGCAGTTGGGCGAGCACGCTGGTCCCGACCGATACCAGGATCTGCTGCTGCGTGAAATCGGTCGCCGTGGCCCCGACGTCGGTATCGCGGATGTTCGATACCGTCGCCGTGTACTCGACGATCGAGTTGCTGTCGCTGTTCGCATCGTCCTGCGTTGCGTCGACCTGCGATCCGATTTGCGCGCGAATCCCGCTGATGGTCTGCAACGCGGCGTCGACGCGAATCTCGGCGTCGCTCGCCGCGATCACGTTGCTTTCGCTCTGGCCTTGCGGCACGTTGTTTCCGTCGACGACGTCGGGATCGAGCACCGAAATATCCGAGATGTTCAACAGGAACGTGCTGACCTGCGGAATGTTGACCGAGATGGTCGTGCCTTCTTCACCGCCATCGTTGATGTTGAGGGCGTTGCCGGTTGCGGCCGGCAGCGCGTTGACCGATAGGAACGCTTGCGTCGCTCCGACGTCGGCGGTCGAAAGGTTGGCGAGAGTAAAGTTCAGCAGCAACGGTGCAGAGCCCGAGGCCGGCGTGGTGAGCACGAAGGTCTGTTGTCCCACGTCCGTCGGTACCTGCTGCGAGCCCTCTTCGAGCGGCGCGGCGCCGAACGACGGTGCCTGACTGTACGCGTAGTAGTTGAGGTTTACGGTACCCGGCGTCGAGGAAGACGTGACTTGAAACACGATGAACGCCGGCGTGAACGCCCCCGGTGCCGCGATGCCGTTGTTCTGCAACGTGATCAACGGGCCGGGTCCGCTCAAACCGGTTTCGCTCACGACCGTGCTTTGCGGAATCGCGCCGGTCTGCGTGAGGATCGGCGATTGTTCGGCGAGGACGCCGTAGGTCGCCCCCGGCGTGGCATTGATGAAGTCCGGGGTGACCCGGCTGCTGCCGTTGTCGAACTGTCCGTTGAAGAGCGTGAGGCCGTTGAACGTGGTCTCGTCCGAGATCTTGTTGATTTCCTGGAGCAAGGACGTGATCTCGGTCTGGATGTTCTCCAGATCGTTCTCGGAGTTGATGTCGGAGTTGGCCTGGACGGTCAGCGAGCGGATCCGCTGCAGGATGAGCTGGATGCTGTTCAGGGCGCCGTCGGCCACGTTGAGGAGATTGTTCGCCGTCTGCACGTTGGTCACCGATTGCTGGAGACCAAGCGCTTTGGTTTGGATGCTTTGAGCGATCGTGTAGCCACTCGGGTCGTCTACAGCAGAATTCACGCGTAGGCCCGTGGCCAGCGCGTTCACATCTTTTGTTAGTCGATTTTGAGTTAGCGCTTCGTTCTGCAGAACGTAAGACGCACTCGCTAGCACATCCATGAAGTAGGTCTGCTTCCTCCTTGAAACGTCCCTAGTCCGGGTATCGGCCGAACCGTCTGGAATCTTTGCGAAAAGAGGGCCGAGCCCTGTTAAGGTGGCCATCGGGGCCGTCGAAATCCACTAAGGAACGGGATGCATTCGAAGGATCGGCTGCCGCGGCGCTTGGTCCGCCAAGCGCAATGGCTTGGCGGTGCAGTTTTTGCGTTGGTCAGCCTGCTCGCCGTGATCGGCGGCCCCTCCGCTGCCGCCGCAGGCGCCGGCCCCCCGACCCCCGTCCCCTCACGCGCCCCGGCCGTTACGCCGAGCCCCGGCACGCTCCCGACCCCAGGCCCGGTCCTGACGCCGGGCCCCATCGTGACCCAGGGTCCCCTCGTGACGCCGGCGCCGCTTGCCACCCCCAGCCTCGCTCCCTCGTGGGGACCGCCCAACCCGAACGCCGGCTCCCCGACGCCCTCGCCGACCCCCTCCCCCGAAGGCGAGCCGGGGGCGCCTTCGCCCGGCGCCAGCCCCGCGTACGTCACCGTCAAGGGCGGTCCGATCCGATTCACCCTGACCGGGACGCTCTCGGTCGGTTCCCAGTCGACGACGACGACCTACGGCGGGATCGCCACGGGCGCGACGCCGACCCCAACCTCCTCGCCCCAGAACGTCATCGCCGCGCTGCAAAACAACAATAGCGAAGCGGTGAACTCGGCGAGCGCGGGCCTGCAGGGCGAGGTCTCGCGCCGGACTGCCACCACGGTGACCGACCTGCGATTTCCGCTGACGCTGGCCAATACGGGCGGGGCGCAGCTCGGGACCGTCAGCGCGTTTTACTCGACCCCGAAGTATACGATCGCCTACGCCTCGGAGCCGATCACGCTGTTCGGGCAGCTCCCGCTGGGCTCGACGCAGCGCGGCATCGCCTTCATCTATCCTACCGAGTTCGGCGACGCGACGTTCTTCGAGGGCCCCGCGACCGGCGCGCAGAGCGAGACGATCCGGCTCTACGGCTTCCGGCTGCGCGACGTCGCCGGGTCGACGTTCTACGAGCTCGGCATCTCGACCGGAGACGGCTACTTCACCGGGCGCTCGCGCACGTTGACCTTCGGGGCCGCGACGTCGAAGGGCCAATTGAGCCTGATCGGGGAGGGTGCGTGGCAGGAGCGCGCCGGCGGCGATGGCTCGCCGAGCGGCCTGGCGGCGCAGGTCGAGATCGCGGACGGCGGCACGGCCAATGACGCTCAGTTGGTGCTGCGCCACCTGCCGGATTACTTCGTCGCCTACGGCGCGGGCGAGATCTACGGCGACGACTACGCCGACGCAACGTTGCACCGCGGCGCCGGCGTTCAGGACCTCTCGTTCGACGCGAGCTGGGAGCGGATCGGCAGCTCCGCCACCGTTACGACCACGACGAGCCAGGAGTCGCTGCTCTTCAGCGGTGCCCTCTTTTCAACGGGGGCGTACGGGCTCAACCTCGTCCAGCAGTCGACCTTCACGCCGGCGAACGGAACCAACCCGGCTTCCAGCGAGGAGAACAACCAAGCGGGCGTTCAGCTCTCGGAGAACCTCTTCGGCGTCTCCACCAGCTTCACGGGGCAGCTATCGCGGTCGATCCAGGAGCCCGGATCGGTCCAGGCGTTCCGCTCGGTCGGAGGGGGCATATCCAAGAGTTTCGGTCGCTGGAACGTCAGCGGGACGGGATTCAGCCAGCGCACGACGGTCAGCAACCTCTCCCCGGAAACGCAGACGCTCGTGGGGATCGGGGTCTCGCGAAACATCGGTCAAAAAGCGCAGATCGGCATCACCGCCAGCGTGACGCACACCGTCAGCAGCACCAGCGACGCGACGCAGAAGCTCCCGTTGCTCACGCTCTCGCGCCAGATCTCACCGGCGGTCAGCGCGCAGACGTCGATCGGCTACCAGACGCTCACCGACCGCCTCAACCCGTCCTCCGACGGCCACTCGCGCGTCTTCAACTTTCAGCTCAACGCCCCGTTCGCGTACGGCAGCGGCCTGACGACCGGCCGCAGCGACCCGCGATTGCCGGCGACCATCACGGGGCGCGTGCAATACACCTCGCTCGGCACCGGGCCCGTTGCCGGGTTCGCCAACTCCGGCGCCTCGGGCGGAGGCCTCTCGAACGTCCAGGTCATCCTGGACGATAAGTACCTGCAACGAACCGATCTCACCGGCGACTTCGACTTCGCGTTCGTCGCGCCGGGGCAGCATCAGCTGCGCATCGAGGCGGCCTCGATACCCAGAGGCCTGACGGTGGACCAGCCGGTGGCGACCGTCACCTTGGAGGGCGGTCAGACGACCCAAGTCACCTTCCAGGTCGGCAACTTCGGCGGCATTCTCGGCTCCGTCTACGGCATCGACGGCAACGGACGCCAGCTTCCGCTCGGCAACGTCAAGCTTCGGCTCAACGGCCAGAAGTACGCCCAGACGGACAGTAGCGGGACCTTCGGGTTCGGCGGATTGGCCGCAGGGACGTACAGCGTCGAGGTGATCGAGAACACGGTCCCGGCCTTCGCGTCCTTCGACCCCGGCGACTTGGTGCAGAAAGTGCAAGTCCATGCCGGCGGATACACCAAGGTCTCCTTCGGCGCAAAACCTCTCGGCTCGATCTCGGGAACCGTGCTCTACGGGACGGAGATGCTCCCGACGTACAAGGGCGGCGTCCCCAACGTCTACGTCGTCGCAGAACCGGGCGAGCACGCCGCGATCAATACCGACGATGGCAGCTACATCATCGACAACCTCCCCGCCGGAGACTACACGCTCTCGGTCGATCCCGAGACGCTGCCCGACGCCATGGGCGCCAAGCCGGAGAGCATCCAAATACACGTCGGGCCCGGCCAGCAGGTGGCCGACGCCAACTTCACCGTCGGCAGCTTCGAAAAGAAGGTGATCTTCTCGTTCCTGGGCGGCGGCACGACGGGCACGTCTACCAGCATCCGCTTGCTCGAGAGCCGCTTGCCTCCCAACGGGACCACGCAGGTGGTCGTCAACGCTCCCGAATCGGCGAAGGCCGTTACACTTACATCTTTTAATAATGCGCACGTCGTGCTGACCTACGATAAAGGTCGCAAGGCCTGGATCGGCGAGATCGAAGTCCCGGCCGATGCGCCGGCGGGCGACTACCCGATCGACGCGACCCTCGCTGCGGGCGCGCCGCCGGCAGGCGTCACCTTGACCGTGGACCCGAAGATGCCGCTGGCCATTATGACCACGAACCCGCCTCACCCCGAGAAGGGGGACACGGTCTTGGTGAAGGCCCGTTTCCTGGTCGACGTCCACGAAGGGGACAAGATTACGTGGGAGGACGGACAAATCACCGTCCTTGGCAAACCCGTTAGCGGGAGGGTCTTTACATTTAACCTTCGGATTTCTTTACGTCCCCTGCACGGTGCTCTATTAACCAGACGAGGCACCCTACCGATAGAAATCTTGTAGCAAGAACGCCTTGCAAAGACTCGCTTTCCCTGCCCGGCCACGGACGGCCGACAAATTACAACAGGAACGCATGGTGAAAAGGACGATGAACGGAAAACGACTTCTCATACTGGCGGCCTTCGCAGCATTCGCAAGCTTTGCAATGCCGGCGGCTTTTGCCAACACTCTCTCCAACACCGTGAACATCACGGTTAAGTGGAACACGCAGGCACTCGGTACCCTGGTTATTCACACGAATTACCTGGCGTCGAGCGGCCTGAACAACGCGGCCGCGCAGTACGTCGGTGCGACCACCGGCCACGGCTCGTGTACCGCGACGGGCGGCACCAACGTCGACGGCACCGTCGACTTCGGCCAAATCAGCGCAGACCCGACGGTTCAAACGAACTGTCAGTTCGCGAACGCCGTCAACGCGATCATCACGACCTCCGACCCGAACGGCTACACGCTGGCCGAGGCTTCGTCCGCGGCTCTGCCCACGGGCTACAACCTCTGCCTCATCAAGAACGGCTCGTGGACCAACAACACCGCGTTGCCGTCGAACAGCAGCATCCTGCCGGCCGGTACCGCGGCCGCCGAGACGGCTACCTGTTCGGTTGGCACGGCCTTCGCCGTCGGAACGACTGCGCTTGGTATCGTGAACAACACTGGCGCGGGTAACAGCACGGCTGGAACCGAGATCGGAATGGACGTGAACCTCGTGATCGCTGCTGCGGCACCGGTCGGCGCGGGAACGGCCACGGTCGTATACACGCTGCTTCTGCAATAGGGTAGGTTGAGTTCCCCTGCACCGCTTCGCCGCGGGGCTGATCAGGGCTCCGCGGCGAAGAGGCGAGCATGATGCGAAGAAGACTCATTCTTGCAGCGAGCGCGCTGGCGTTCCTAACGCTGGTACCGAACCCCGGATCGAGTGCCGGGTTCGGGCTCGAAGTAACCCCAGGAAAACTCGAGATTGCGGTTCCGTCCGGCGCGACGTACAACATCCCCGTCTCGGTCCGCAATGCGAGTTTCGACGCGGTTCACGTGCAGGCAACGATGGTCGACTTCGGGGTTGGTCCCGACGGCAGCTACCAGTTCCAGAAAGTCGGCGCGCGGCCGTACTCGTTGCTCAAGTGGGCGACGATCCGGCCTCGCGAGTTCGACCTCAAAGCCGGCGAGATCCAACAGGTTCAACTGACGCTCGAGATGCCGCAGGCGAGCTTATCGGGCGAATACGCGGGGATCATCTTCTTCCAAACCCGGCCGCCGCGTGGAGCGGCCCACTCGGTCGCCTTCGCGGTCCGTGTGGCGTCGAAAATCTACGAGACGATTCCGGGAACGGTGCAGATCAACGGTGCGGTGACGAAGATGACCTCCGTAGCGGGATCCAAGGGACAGATCTACCACGTATCGTTCAGGAACACGGGCAACGCTCACGTCTACGTTCGAGGGCAGCTCGCGATCCAGCAAGGTAGCACGGTCGTCGATCAACTCGATCTCGCCGACGGGCAACTGGTGGAGCGCGGCGGCGACAGAGTGCTCGAGGTGGCGGGCAAGAGACTTCCTCCGGGGTCGTATCAAGCGATAGCGACGATCGACTACGGCGGCAAAACGGAAACCGGTGGAGCCATCGCGTTCGAAGTCCACTAGCTGGACGACCGCGCGCGGCGCAAACCGATACATATGGAGGTACCCGCGCTAGCCGAGCCTAGTGCGGTGAGTATAGGGAGCAGATGGAACGCACAAAGAACGCGATGGGAGGGTGGCTACTGGCGGCGGCATTGTTCGCAGTCGTACTCTCCTTCGCCGGGCCCCGTGCGTTCGCAGCGAACACGCTGAGCAACACCAACGACATCACGGTCAAGTGGGACACGCTTCCGCTCGTGACGATCGTCTTGACTCCCAACTACGTCAGCGGTTTCGGACAGGTGGTGGCGACGATCGGCGCACAGCCGACGCCGACCCACGGCCCCGGTGCGTCGCTCGGCGGCGGCTCGGTCGACTTCGGCAACATCGAAGCCGGTAAAGATTACCTCTATAAGTACGCCGCCCACCTCAACGTCTCGTCGAACGACCCGATGGGCGTCAACGTGTACGGCGAAGGCGCGGCGGCGTTTACCAACATCACCGACAGCACGACGATTCCGGTCTCGCAAGCCATCTATTTTCTCACGTCGACGAGCGGTTCGCCGGCCGACACGAACACCGGGTATAGCCCCGGCACGCCGTTCATGCAGACCGGCGGAATGGTCAGCGGAGGCGGATACGGGGGGCCGGCGCCAACGATATCCTACACGGTGTACCCCAGTGCCATCGCGACGTCGACGAGTCCGAACGCGGACTTCTATTGGGACTATCAGCTCAAGCCTCCGCCGACGGCAACGGCCGGACAGTATTACATCTGGATCGTCTATACGGTGGTGGCAAAATGAAGCGCATGCGACTCTTCCTCGTGCTCTTCACGATCGCTGCCTTTACGCCGGTCTTCAGCGATGCGGCGTTGCAGTCGCTGCGCGCGACGATCACGGTGACGATCGTTTTGGCCGTTACCGGGATGGCGTACGCGCCGCATCCGGCGCCGGCTCCGGCGATGGGATCCGGCGACGGTATCGTCGCGCGCCTGATCGTCAATAAGAGCGAAGATCCGCGTCGCTTCCGGGCCGAGAGTCTATCGTTTGCAGACGG
>Ga0116229_10015666_pt1 | contig 10285 bp, 4 predicted proteins | sample S1TSphgellanicum_3_FD_87313 | JGI IMG/M metagenome (GOLD analysis project Ga0116229, IMG submission 87313) | Host-associated microbial communities from peat moss isolated from Minnesota, USA - S1T2_Fc - Sphagnum magellanicum MG | ecosystem: Host-associated > Plants > Peat moss > Unclassified...
CATCAAAAAAAAAAAAAAAAACAAAGGTTCGGGCAATGCTTGGAAAATTCTTCCAATCACTGCCCGGACGGACAGACAGACACCACTGTAGCTTTAATATATGAGATGATATTGAAAATAATTCTATATTAACAACGGATGGATTCAATTAGGATGGTACTCAATTGCAACTATGGGAGTTTGTTATTGTCGGATTTGTGGAATGTATTTTAATAAATGAATAAATCTTTAAATGATAATTGAAGTTTCACACTTTGAAAATGTGAAAAAAAAATAAGAATATTGGTAAAGGAGATGAAATTTTATCAATTTTAATAATATCTCCCCTTGCTTTTTATTTTTTCATATTCTCTGATATGGATTTAAATAGTTCATCGTTATTTGTGTCAATCTCAATTTTGATTTTATTATATAACATGGACATGAAACATGTGCCTTTTTGTGTTAATTTTTTGAAAAGATATTGAATTAATATTTTTTTGAATTACATGCATATATATATATGGACCACAAATCCAATAAATATATTCTTGGGCTTGTGAATTGGTTTTAATAATCATTCCCATTTTTTGCAAAATGGGGCATACATCTAATTCTTCATGATTAGGACTAGGATGTGAAAAGTTTGATATGATTAGAACAAAACAACATATTTCACACACACTTGACAATCACCTTAATTACACAAATAAGAAGACAAAGAAAGGGGATTGGTGTAATTTGGAGTTTGTATTAGGTCATGTACTCACCACATGCTTGCACAAACTTGTCATTTTTGAAGTTCCTATGGGAGGCACTATTTTTTCCATTGTATAATTATATAATTCACCTTTCTTTATAACTTGACATGTTGCATTACAAAACTCTAAAAGATGCCCATTAAAACAGTCATGGTCTTTAGTGGGATTAGAAGGTGGGGGAAAGCATTTTTTGGGAGTGGTACCATATTTGCTTGGTAAGCTCAATTATGTTGTTTCCATTGAATTATTGAAAATTTTGATGCATAATGTGCAATTCCTTTGTTTAATAATATTTATAAAAATATTTAAAATAACATATTTGTCAAAAAAAATTCCACATTTCTTTTGGTTTGATTCAATTACAATAATTTTAAAGTATCTAACCCTAATTGATTCTTTTTTTTATCCTTCTTTTTAAAATTTTAATTGCAAAAGAAAATTGTGACATTTTTTGCATTTGAATGTTGCAAAGTTGTTTGCTTCCTGAGGCATATGATTTGATCATTTGTTTGTTCCAAGAAATTATTTTGTAATTATTTCTCGTGTAGCATTTCATCACCTTTTGAGATGGCAAATTTTGGAGATATAAATTTTTCTTTTTAGTTTTGTCAGTTAGATATTATTCCAATAAGCTTCAAACTTCTCATCATTCAATTGTACTTTTTTCAAAAGCTTGATATAGTCATCACAATCACCAAAACCTTTAAATTGTTCAAGGATATTGTTAATCCCATTTCTTTGGTGATAAAAATATGTGCAAACTTCACTTTGTTTAATTTGGAGCAAGGTTAAATTGCTTTATTTTTTCATTATATCAGTTTCCATAACTAAATTATGCAATTAAAAAGGTGCAAGCAACATCTTCTACAAAGAAATATTGGCCAACAAAGGTCAAAAACTAATGACCATCTCATCATAACAAAAAAATGCATACTACTGTGAATTATTATTTTTTAAATGAACATTTTGAACAAAACAATGGCTATTATTGAAACTTGGTCAAAGTTTTGTAAAAATTCAACAAAACACCATACTTTTTTGGTGTTCCTTATTAAAATGAACATGTTTTGCAAAACATGTTTTCATGTTGAACCTCGTAACATAAAAGGCTTGTCTTATTGAATAATAGAAAAAATCCATCACGTTCTTGTCTCCATGTTCAACCGATTGGAATATTTGGACAATGGATATTCATATTTCAATTTGAAAACACTCTCATTTTCTTCTCCTTGAAACAAGGAAAACTTTTTTTTTTTCACTCTCATGTTTTTCAATGGATTGTTCCATCTTTAACAAACATAAAAGTTTCAAACCCCATTGATGGAGGTCATTACACTTGTGACAATTTCACAATCTTTGATGATCTTCCAAAATCTTGCAAAAAAATTTGTTTGACTTGTTTGTTGTAGATGATGTGTAACATTGAACTTGCATTTTTCATTAATTTTCAAGAAGAAAGGAAATGTTCCTTATGCCTTCTTTTCTTCATTTTTTTCTTGAAATGTAAAGTGTGTAATCTATTATTCATTAATATGCATCAAAAGTTCCCATTTTTTCATTGGAATTATAAGACAATTTTTTTGAGAAATGGCACTAGTTCATGGAATTTATTGCACTTAACATATAATAAGCTTTGAATTTAGTGAAAATTATTGTAATTATTGACAAAGTTCAAAAGAACACAAATAATTTGACAAGCAAATCAACTTCCATTTCAAAGAAAACAAAGTTGATGATCTTATGATACATGTAAGAAAAACTAGCGTGGGTAATTGTTGGAATGGGATTTAGGCCACTTTGGTCTAAGGCATGAAGATATTTACATGGTAAGCATTGTAAAGATAATATGTTTTTCATAATTAAGTGGAAATAAAAGAACTTTTAACAACTTCACATGGTGCTTCAAAATTGCTTAACTCCTAACATCTTGGTATTGATGAAATCCTTCCCCTTATAATGAATCATAAAAATAATTATACAAAGAATAAAAAGAATGGTGGTAGGATGAGAATTATGTGGTTGACCCTTGTATAAGGAAATTTTACATTGCATGAAGCTCCATCCACATGTAACATTATCTTCTTTTTAAATTCTCACAATAGTTTTCTTCAAGGTTGAGACTTTAGATTTGTACATAAAATAACAAGTTAGACCCATGATTATTGTTGAAGTGTAAGACATTTTAAGAGTAGCCATCAACATTATAGATTGAAGCAATGGTCTCTTAAAAGATCCCCCAGAAAAGATCACATCCATGTTTCTTTTTTTCCAAATTACATGCATAAAATATAGGATGTATCTAATTCATGATGCAAACTAACTCACTTTGGAAATACAAAAGAAAAAAAAACTTAAATGGTTCAATCTAAGTCATTTAAGCACCTTGGTTATATGTAATTATGTGTTGCACATTGTTCTTGCACACAATCTTTTATCAAACCATGTTGCAAAATATTCAATGAACTTAGCACGCGAGTGGCAAGTTAGAGTCCCATAGACAACTCACAATAGACGATGGTTGAATTGGATTCTCTAATGTTTAGTTAGTGTTTCACTTTCAATAAAATTTGATGTAGCCCCAATGTTTTCTATATTTTTTATTATTTATTGGAACTTGGTGTAGAATTTAGTGATTTAACAATATGGTATATTTTATCATTACCCTAACTATGCACCACATAATGAAAAGCTAGGAAATGGATGCATGACATCATTTTAATTTAGGGGCTCAAAATGTTTAGGATTCATTTTAGAAATGTTTTCAAAAAAAAATTATCTTTGATGATGGAATATCATAAACATCGACAAAACTAAGTAGAATTGATTGATTACATGTGTTGGATGGGCTAGATCAAAAGGTTGATAACATATACAAACATTTGCTTCTAATCACATATATCCCTTTGACCACTTTCTAATGTGATGATACTCAAGAAAGTGAGGAATTGTAGTAACTTGCTAGCTAGACACAAAGGAAAAAGAAAGTGTTGATAAGCCATGATAAATCTAAGTTGTTCAATACATGGTTGTCACATGTTTTGATTTTGATTCAAATTATAGTAGACTTTTTGTTTGGTTTATGTAATTGACATGATAAAATGTGAACATGAAGTATCTCATATTTTGGAGTTTCCACATGACTTTATTGTCATGGTGTGATGAGCTAGGGAATGTGCCATGTGGCTTAAAATTTTATTTTGATGCACCATATTGGGAATTACTTTTGATACCAATATTTAGCTTGCCTTTTGGGGTATATCATGTGGTATCACGATTATGTTGAAGTTTTAATCCAAGGATGAACTTGTGCTTGAATATGATGGCCAAAAATTAGAAAGAAAAAAAACATGAAATGAGTCCCAAAATGATCATGGGACTTAAGTGGAGGCCACTTGGGTGGAGTCTTTGGATGATCAACGACCTTAGGGAATAATTTCATTAGTCAAAAAATCAAAAATTGTGTTGAAGCCTATGCAATTGTTTTTTACTATTAAAACAATTTTGTTATAATTAGTGAAGGTGAATCTTATTTCACCAAGTGTTAAGGGCTCCAAGTATTAAAGAAAGATTTTAAATGTTTATAAGTTTCTAAAAATAGGTGGCAAAACCACCTAAGGTTTTTAGAAACTAAAATAATTAGTTGATAAAACTTTTTATAAGGCTTAGTTAGCAAAAGGTTTTTAAATGTATAGTTACAAAGGTTTTAGAATGTTTAGTTCATAGAAACGTCTAGAAGGTTTAGTTAGTGGAAATTCTAAAAAAGATTGATGAACCATTATAATGAATGTGGCATGTGTGCCATTGGCCCAAGTGTGACCCATTACAAAATAGGGAAACTCAACATGTGAAACATTGTTTTGCAATGTATGTACCAATTTTTTGAATAGCCAAATATGAAAGGAAAACATGCTTGAATTGAATGGTAAGCCTTCAAGTGTTACCACGTTCTCAACTGATTTTTCCTTCCAAAACTTGGTTTTTCGGAATTTATTTGAATTTTGAGTGGTAGAAATAATTCAAAAATCAATAATTCCCACATTCTAAATCCAATTTTACCAAGTGAACTCCATTAAATCTTACTCATCAAGATCTTTCCAAGAACACCAAAGGCACATTCCAATTCCTCCAAAATTTTCAGCTATGATTTTTATTTTTATTTTTGTGAAGAAATCATTCGATATTCAAGAACTTTTACACCGCAAGTCCAAACATCATGGAACCAAGCCCATGCACCCCTCTTCATCAGGAGCTTTCCCAAGACACCAAGAACACGATATGAAACATCTCGGTTTGGTCGATTTCATAACTACAAAAAAAAACAAAACAAACCACCTTCCTTCATAGATAAATGTTTCATGGAATAATATAAATAAAGGTCTTTCGAGGACACTGTGCCTCAATCTTGCCAACACATGAATTATAATTTATGTTTTCCACCTTCATTTCAAGTTCAAGTTTTTACCATGTTTATCCTATCAAATAAAATATTACAATTTTGATTCATTATTGAATCTGTTTTTTTTTCAATTCCATATATGTATTTCTTCGAACATTTATCTTGTCTTTACACTAAGTTAATGGAAACATTGAAAGCTAATATGCTAGGAGGGAATGAATTTAAACCATTTAAATTTGGGTATTTTGAAGGTATACATGATGACAATGTTATGGATTCGTGTTTTTCATAATTTTGTTATATTACATGGGCATTATGAAAATTGACATCATAGTGGCATTAACACATACCTATTTAAAAGATTATGTTCAAAGTTGGTGGAGGCAAATGCACTATTAGGTGAGGATGATTGCATGGATATTCCTATGAGGAATTCAAAGGTAAATGAAAGATGAGTTCAAATTGAATACACACTTTGATTACATGTCAAGGTGTAAGGTTTGGGACCTTTGTATAATTGTTTTAACAATGACATCCACCAATAGGTCAAGGTGTTCACTATAACTATAATTTAATTAGGATATGATAGGATATGACATATCAAAATCACCCTTGGTTGTTTAACTTTTGAAGTATGATTTTATAGGTTGTAAAAAAATACAAGTATTTCATTGCAAATTTAAAAAATTAAACTATTAATAAGATACATTATTCTATTTTTTATGATAACTAAGGTATTTAGTGGATCCACTATTTTGTTTTGAAGTTACTTAATGTATATATATGTATTTATCTTATAATGTAAATGTGTACAAATTTTCACAAGCATTAGACCATGAACCAATTTATTTATGTTGATATGGTATTGGAGTTAGGGTGAAATAAACTAAAAAACATACGTGTTGTTTTCTTTTGTTGTTTCATGAAAAAAATTGAGAGGAAATTTTTTATATAACATGTTCAAAATGGATCAAGGATAACCCTTGACAATTTTTGAAGGATAACTCTAGTAGGTTGGAGGGATCAACCAATTATGAAGTTTGGAAAATCAAAATCAAAATGATTTTGATGAAATACAACTTTGGGATCTTATCAATGTGTGAAAACATGGTAAAATATGCCAACAGAAGACACTTGATTTTTTTTGTGGAAAATATTCATAAATTAAACCTTAATACATTGAACTAATGACTATTTTTTATTGTAATGATCAGTAAGAGGAAATTATTTGATTTCATTGAATAATATTAAAAGGTTGCATGGTTTAATACACATTATGTACATTTTTAAAAAATACAAATATAAGAAAGCATATGTCCCACTTTTGAACAAATATATGAAAATATGATAAAAGTCAAATTATAATTGAATCTTTTATATTTTCAAATGGATGAAACATTAATTTATATCAATGTGTTTTAAATTTTTTCGTATTATATTCATAATCAATTAAAATTTTCATATAATAGTATGTTTGAAACGTAAAAACTTGGCTAATTCATATTTTTCATTCATTTTTCTTACATTAAAATTCCTTACACTTTATGTGCAGCTAACCATAAACTCAATGGAGTGCACCATTGTTTCATAATGAAAGTCAAAGAAGTTTTGAATAGTTTTTTTTATGTTTATGCCATAAATGTGACTATGACCACATGGTGGATTTTTTGGGCATACTTTATCGTGCTTTCACCTTGATCCAAAAGTTAACCATAGCCTAGGAGCAAACGTGGTTCACATGATGGGAAATGAAGGGCAATTATTTTTCCATGCTAGAAGAACAATTCAAACTATGTTTTAGGGGACAACAACAACATTAACAAAATGCAAATATGAGGTGTTTGTAATCATCATCAATACAATCATGGATCATGACTAATTTCATATGTTTCAAACTTGGATTATCCACATGCATGTTGTAGGAAGCTTCAATAATTGTTTAAAACTCATAGTGTAGTTTGAAGTCTACTTTTGATCAATAAGTTACTATTGATAAGAATGGAAAATCTTATGTTTTTGAAATTTTTGGGAAGATTAAAAGAAATTACCATTCAACTTAAAAGGATTGGCAAGAGGATTGAAGAAGGATGAGATGTACAAATGCATTGTTGGACTTTTCAACCTGTTCATCAGTTTTATATGTGGCATGGAAGAAATGTCAAGTTTTGACAAGTTGTTACATAATTCCTTTTGGAGAAACAAATGTATGAAAGTTGCAGATTGGATCAATTAATAAATGAAACATTATTTATTGGAGGAAATCATGGATATTGGGGATGCTTCAATCAAGAGGATAATTTTCTAAGAGTAGTGGAGGTTCTCAATCCAAGAAGGGATTTTTCAATCAAAACCAATAAAATAAACCAACACAAAACCCAAATGGCTATTACCAAAATACTTTGTGGCAACTTGGAAATTACAGTTGATGTAATCACATTGGACATTGGGGAAAAAAAGTTCATTGTTTTCAAATGAAACATGTTCACAAGTCAACACAATTGAAAGGAACAAGGAAATCAATGAGGATGATGAAAAAATGATTCACAATGAAATTGCAACGATTGTAATGCCTTCATGATAAGGATACCAATTTGGTATCTTGACTTGATAACATCACATGTGATTGGTGTGGTGGGAAAGCTTGTAAACATTAGAAAGGTAGTATTAGACATAACATATACCAAGTCTACTAGTGGCCACACCCTTAAAGGCAATGTTGTTTATTAGGATGAATAAAGTCTATAAATAATGTTTTCTATGTGCTTGGTGTGAAAAAAAAAAACATTGCCATCACTTTTTTCAAACATTGATGTATGTGTTTAAAATATGGAACTTTGGAAAAGTTTAGAATATTGACAAGGATGGTTGATAAGAGTTGACAACACCCATTATTACATTTCATAGTGATAGAGATGGATAATTTCCTTTAATAACATTCAACAAGTTTTTGGAAAAAAAAGGAATCAAGTGACAACTCATCACAACACACATGCCACATGAAAACAACATAGCCAAATGGAAGAATTGAGTGATTATTCATTGTGTTCAAAATATGATTATAGTGCATAGCTCCCAAACTTTTTGTAAACATAAGCTATCAACATTTCCATCTACTTAATTACTTTTAGTCCTTCAAAGTTGAATGAGGATTCATTTTAGAAAATTTTTACACTCCAAAATAGCAAACCATCACAATTGAAGCACATGCTAAGGTGTTTGGTTACTTGGCTTACATCCACAAATGGTGAAAAAGGTGACAAATTGGATCCCTTTGTAGAATGAAAAATCTTTGTGGGTTATGATGATGTGTATAAGGTGTACAACATATGCAACCTTCAAAATCACAACATAATAATAAAAAAGGATGTTTCTTTAACAAATTTGTAGAGGGTTGTGTGATATTATGAAAAAAAAGTTGAATGGAACCAATTATGGAAAAAAATATAACTTACTTGTTTTAAAAGTCTTTGGAGAATTAAATCTTTGACATTATATCAACTTAAGGCAATGATGAACATGTTATAGAAGTACCATATGAAATACAAGTAGATGAGTATGATCATATGTTGTCAATAAACATGAATGATCTTTCTCCTCCAAAAGTGGCTCAATAGTGAAACCAACCACATCCACTTCCATGGATATCACCTTCAAAACACATTAGAGGAGCAAAATTCTATGCGCATGGTCTTACATTTATGCAACTAAAGAATCTAAATAAGACCCAATCACATATGAAGAAGCAACATTCAATGCAAGGTGGATGGTTGTAAATTGCAATACATAAAAAATACAAGTCAACGATCAAGACTAACACTTGTAAGTTACATAAGCTATTGGTGGGAAACAACCCATTATCAGAAAATGGGTTTACAAGACAAAACTAAGTAACAAATGATTATATGGAAAATTTGAAATCTAGTCTTGTACTTCATGGTTTTCATTAAATGGTCATAATTGTTTTACAGGAGATATTCACTTTGACAATCAAATGGATAGCCATATGAGTGATTATGGCATTAGCTTCTCAATTACAAGATTAGTTAATTAAATAATTTTCATGTTTTTTTGCATTTTTAAATGAAAAAATATCCAAAAAAAAGTTCATGGTAAAATCATATAGTTATGAAGTTTCAAGGATGACACACCAAGTTTGCATGTTGAAGAAGACCTTTCATAGATTACAACAAACACCAAAGGCCTAGTAGTTTAATTTATTTTTTTCGCAATGATGGATTGTGGCAACATGACTATGACCACATTTTATATCATATGTAATTGGAATCTTGTACATGGATGATGTGTTGTTCAAAGGGAATGATATCCCCAAGTTAATTAAAATAGAACTTGACGAATTAGAAAAAATGTTACAAATTTTTTTGCCATATAAACTAGATTTTACATAAGAATCTAGTTTTTATATTTTCTTGAAGGGATCATATTAATCCAATGGCAATGTGATAAATAATATTAGAAAGGTTCCCAATGTTAGATTATACAAGTCTATCACAACCCAAGTGGAAGAGGGTGCACAACTCTCCTAAGAGATGGAATTAGAATTAATTGATGTCATAAAATATCAAAGTTTAGCCAAAAGTTTGATCTATTAGACAAACATATGTTTAGATTTTTATTATTTAATAGATGTTTCAAATAAATTTATGTAGTCAACAACATTGGATGCTCACATGGTAGATGTTAAAAAAATCTTGAGATACATCGAGGGAACTAGAGATTATGGCCATTTCTTTCTTCATGATGGAGAATACATGTCATTTTTTTATGAAAATGCAAATTGGATGAAGGATTTTGGGCAAATGCAAATAAGCCATGGAGTTGATATTCAAGCACCATAAATGTCCAATAATATGGAACAACCATTTATAATTGACTATGTTTTTTTCCACTATTTAGATTAAAAATCAATCCTTTAGAGAAATCACATGGATTACATTATTATTCTACTAGTGTGAACCTGGTGCATAATGCACCCGTCGAGCTTCCCCCCGCCCGTGCTGGCCCCCCCCTGCTGGCCCCCGCCACCCGTGCTGGCCCCCCCCCGCCCCGTGCTTCACCGGGCTCTCCCTCCCCCCACCCCCCAAAACACTCCACAGGGAACGGGAGCCAATGGGATTATGTTAGAGAGGTA
>Ga0116229_10015668_pt1 | contig 10285 bp, 9 predicted proteins | sample S1TSphgellanicum_3_FD_87313 | JGI IMG/M metagenome (GOLD analysis project Ga0116229, IMG submission 87313) | Host-associated microbial communities from peat moss isolated from Minnesota, USA - S1T2_Fc - Sphagnum magellanicum MG | ecosystem: Host-associated > Plants > Peat moss > Unclassified...
GCCCGCTCTGGGTATTTTTATGTCACGAACCGCAACCGGTAAATTACATATCATGCGGCATCACGCCCGTATGGTGTGGCGCTGCCGATGGATGCGGGGCGATCTTAGGTTGCGCGATTGCTCGTTAGCGTCCATTGATCGTTTGTGAGCGAGGTCAACATCGCAATGTGATGATGTTTGGCGTTTAAATTGTCGTTTTAACACGCAGATAATTGCGCGTTACGAGCCTCGTTTACCACAACTATCGTGAGGATCCAATGGATCGACGTGACGCGAGTGAAGCTCAGATTTATGCCGAAAGCACCGCCAGGATTAGCGCCGTGGGGGCAGTTGCGTTGCAGCCGGGCATCGCATACGGGCAGGAACCGCCCTCTCGAGAGCTGCCCAAGCGTGTGAGAAGGACGGTGCTGAAGGCGACGAAACTGTCACGGGCGGCGGCAATCGTATTTTTGAGTTGCTGTGCTGGATCAAGTGCCCGACCGTGTCTGCATTGATATGAGCGCCCCAGCGGCTCTGCCGTCGGAGGTCATCGTTCAATATGGCAGCGGCGCGTCATTCCGTGCCGCCCGGCGGCCAGACGAGCGAGACATGATTGATTACGACTGATGCAGCGGAAAGCTAGGAGCGCGTTCGGAGCGGTTGAAAAGCTAGGGTCAGTTGGACTAACTGACAGTCATGAATCATACCGGATTTTTTCCAATACCATCGGCAGTAGAATTGTTAATCGGTAGCAATATCCTCCCACGCGCCATTTCCGTGTTCCGGTTGTGGTCAAGACTCTCTACGGCCAGCCGGCGTCTCGTTGCGGGGGCAGCATGTCTGGCGCCGATTGTGGTCTTCGCCGTCGCTTTGAATTTGATTGACATGCGTCGTGTCACCCTCTTGGCCGCGGACCAAAATATCAATGGTCTCGGGTTAGCGATCGCCGAACAGACAGTCACATCACTCCAGGCGGTCGACCTTGTCTTGCAGGCCGAACAAAATGAAATTGCTTCAGAGGGCATTACCAGGCCATCGCAGTTCGATGGCATGTTGGACACCAAATCGACCTATGATTCATTGCGGCATGCGACAGATGGCCTCCCACAAGCCAATGCCTTTAGTATCATCGGCGCCGATGGCAGGTTGATCAATTTTTCGCGCCGCTGGCCGGTGCCGCCGATCGATCTCTCGGACCGAGACTACTTCATCTACCTACGTGAACACGATGATAAAAGCGCATTTCTTACTGGACCGTTCCAGAACCGCGGTGACGGTACCTGGACCACTTACGAAGCGCTGCGATTCGATAGCCCGTCCGGGAAGTTTCTGGGCCTTCTGTTGGGCGCAATCGACCTGCATTACTTTGACAACTTCTACCAGACCGTCTCCACCGGTATTGGACTCAATATTCTGTTGTTGAGGCGTGATGGGAGTCTTGTGGCCAGCTTTCCGGTCAGCGGCGAGACCGGCAGGAAACTGATCCCGGCAGCATCGGCCTGGTATAAGATCGTTGAGGCTGGACAACCCGCAACGTATCAAGCGCCTGGTCTTGTTACGAGCGGGGAACGCTTGATATCGGTACACTTCGTGCGGGGTTATCCGCTTGTGGTGAATATCAGCCTGTCGAAATCCGCCGTGCTGAAGAGCTGGCGAATGCACGCTTTTGTCGTCATCGCCTTCACCGTATGCTTTTTCCTGTTCATTATGATATTGTTACGAGCGATGATTCTCCAATTCCAAAGGCTGGAGCAATCGCAATTATCGCTTGCCACCCAGAACATTGCCCTTGTCGAGGTTGAGTCAAAGATCCGCTACCTCGCCCATCATGATGATCTTACGAAGCTGGTCAATCGCCGCAATTTCCGGGCACTGCTTGAAACCGCCATCCAAGCCACACGCCAACAACAGCGCGGCGTCGCGGTCATGTATCTCGATCTCGACCGCTTCAAGCAGGTGAACGATACCAGAGGGCACGATGTCGGCGATAAACTTCTAATACTCGTTGCGCAACGGTTGCTCGCCTCCATCGATGATATGGACATGCTGGCCCGCACAGGTGGCGACGAGTTCGCGATCATCCTGCCGATGACCGAAAGCGCTGCCATACCGGTCCGGCTTGCTGAAACGCTATTACAAAAAATTGCTGAACCGTTTGATATTGACGGGTTCCAATGCCGCATCGGGATGTCAATTGGCATTGCCAGCTATCCTGCCCAGGCAGGCAATGCCGGCGATCTGTTGCGGAACGCGGACACCGCGTTGTATCGTGCAAAGGCGGAGGGCCGTGGCCTATATTGCGTGTTTGACGCGACAATGGACTTGCGCCAGCAAAACCTATTTGCGCTCGAACAAGATCTGCGTCAGGCGCTCGAACTCAAACAGTTCGAACTGGATTATCAGCCTGTTGCCGAGACGATCTCCGGCCGCATCGTTGGTTGCGAGGCCTTGATCCGTTGGCGTCATCCAGAACGTGGGCTGATCGCGCCTTCGGATTTCATTGGAATTGCCGAAACCCTCGGACTGATGAGCGGGATTGGTTATTGGGTGCTTGAGACGGCCTGTGACGAGGCAAAGAACTGGCCGGAATCCATAAGCATCGCGGTCAACCTGTCCCCGGTGCAGTTCGACGACGAGAGGCTGCCGGACAAATTCATTGAAATCCTGAAAAGGACCAAGCTGTCGCCAGGCCGACTTTTTCTGGAAGTTACGGAAGGCCTTTTGCTGAAGGAAACCAGCATCGTCGTCGACATCATGCACCGGTTGCGGGGGATCGGCATCCGCTTCAGCCTGGATGATTTGGGAACCGGCCATGCTGGCCTTGGCTATCTACGCCAATTTCCCTTTGATTCCATCAAGATCGATCGGCTCTTCGTCCGCGATATTGTCGCGCAGCCGCAAGCACAGGCTATTGTCGCGGCCTTGATCGCGGTAGGTGAGGCGCTGGACCTGGATGTGGTCGGCGAGGGCGTGGAGACCGAGGCGGAGCTGGCCGTTTTGCGCGAATTGCGTTGCCGGCACGTGCAGGGTTACCTGACCGGCAGGCCGCAACACGCCTATGCCATCAGGCTGTTAGTAGATGAGGCCTCAAGGCCATTTGCCGAGGCCAAATTGGAGCACTTACCGCAAGACGACAAAGGTCATTAATGTTGCATCTCGTTTTCGAGCTCTGCGCTGCGAAATCGAAAGAATATTGCGCTTGGGAGCGAAAAATGGCCGTGCCGTTCATGTGCGGCTTTAAGTGTGGCGACGGGCGAGCTGTTCGCCGCGCGCGTTCAGTCGGCAGGCGGCAGGCGGCGATAGCGCGCAAATAAACGCTGGGCCGGCGGTCGGGACTAAAACTGCCCCTCCGGCAGCCGGACGGTAAGGCCGTCGAGTGCCGCCGTAAGGTTGATTTGGCAGGCCAGACGCGATGTTGGTTGCCGGTATTCGGAAAATCCGAGCATCGCGAATTCCGCTTCGCCGGCCGGACCGGTCAAGGCCGACCACTTGGGTTCAATGAAGACATGGCATGTCGCGCAGGCGCAGGCGCCGCCGCAATCCCCGTCAATGCCAGGCACGCCATTTTCAACCGCCGCCCGCATGAGGCTGGACCCGGCCGTGGCGGCGACTTCATAGGGTGTGCCGGAATGTTGGATAAAGGTAACTTTTATCATCTGCGTCTCCACCGCCGATCATTGTCGCGGCATACAAATAATTTGTCCAAGCGCGGTCATGGCGAACCTCGCTATGCCGGAATTCGGACCTGCAGCGTGCTATAGCCTTGCGCGAAATTCGATTCGACTCGGATCGGCTCGCCGACGACTTCGATCCGTGGGAACCGCGCCAGAATTTCTTCCCAGAGCACGCGCAATTGCAATTCGCCCATGCGGTTGCCGAGGCAGCGATGGATGCCGAACCCAAACGACAAATGATGCCTGGCATTCGGTCGGTCGATGATGAATTCGTCCGGCCGGTCGATCACCGTTTCGTCGCGATTGCCGGAGACATACCACATCACCACCTTGTCGCCCTTGCGGATTTGCTTGTCGCCGAGCTCATAATCGCTGAGCGCCGTGCGGCGCATATGCGCGACGGGCGACTGCCAGCGAATGATTTCCGATACCATGTTCGGGACCAATGCAGGGTTATTGATGAGCTTTTCATATTCGGCCGGAAACAGATTCAGCGCCAGCAGGCCGCCGCTGATCGAGTTGCGCGTCGTATCGTTGCCGCCGACGATCAAGGTCGAGAGATTACCGAGAAACGCCATCGGCGCATCGATATAATGTTTGGTGGCGGGGTTATGCGCCATCAGGGATATGAAGTCGAATTTTGGCGGCAAGGCCGCGCGTTCATGCCAGAGCCGCGTGAAATAGGCGAGATATTCCCGCATGCCGCGTTCACGCTCCGCCATGTCGGCGGTAGCGGCGCCGACAATATCGGCGGTGCTGGTCAGGTCGGACCAATAGGGTAGCAGATGCCGGTCCTCCCAGGGAAAATCGAACAAGGTGGCGAGCATCTGTGTCGTTAGTTCTTTTGAAACAAGTTGAACCCAATTGAATGTCTCGCCGCGCGGCAGGGATTCAAGGATCGCCACGGCGCGGCTGCGGACCAGCGCTTCAAGCTCGCTGAGGCGCTGTGGCGCTACGGCCGGTGCGACAGCCTTGCGCTGCGGGCCGTGAATCGGCGGGTCCGAGGTGATGAACATCGGTGGCGCGAAACCTGCGGGCTGGTCGCCGATAAAAATATTGCCGGCCGAAGAAAACACGGCATGATTGGAATCGACCTCGACAATGTCATTAAACTTGGTGATCGACCAGTACGGTCCGAAGGGACTGTTAGCCGTGTAATGCACCGGGTCTTCCTGGCGCAGACGGCGGAAATATTCATGCTGCCGGCCGGCTTCGAAAATCCGACCCTCGCTCGGGTCGATCGCATCGAGCGGCAACGCCCAAGGATCTTCGACAGTCAAGGTTGCGGATGGGGTCAGGTGATTCATGGGCGGCGGCTCCTCTTACCAGTCCGTTTCATTGGCGCCAGATTGACATGCGTGCGGCCCCGCGTATTGCATGGTTTGGTCGCTAAATTTGTCTAATTTGGAAGGGGCAATGCGGGATGGCGCGCGCGGATGGCAAGGCGACCTTGTTTCTCGATATTGGATCCGTCGCAAAGGCTGAGCGCCGCGCGGCATGGTCGGACGGGATGAGTGCTGCCTTTCCGGGTTTCAGGGTCGTCCAAATCGATGACCGTTTCTCGACCGGCACGCTGCGGGGCGCGCCGATTGGAAACGGATGGTTATGGACGGCCATGTGCGGCAGCTTTTCACTGCTGCGAACGCCGCTTCCAGGCGATCCGACAAGTGGCGTGTTCACCGTGATGCTGCAATGCGCCGGCACCAGTGAATTACGGCAAAATGGCCGGCAATGCCGCATAACGGCGGGGGATATCGTCCTTGTGGACGGCTTGCACGAGGTCCGGCAGGAGACGTTCGGCGTGGGGGAACTTTTGCTGCTGCTTCTACCGCGCCAGAAACTCCTTGGTACGATGCCAGAACTTACGAACCGGACGGCATTGCGCTTTCCCGCTTCCGATGCGGGCACCAGCATGCTGCGGGAGCTGTTGCGAAGCATCCGGGCCAATCTTGCGGGGCTGGCGCAAGTTCAGCAGGCTGCCGCGCTGGCGGCCGTGATGGCGGCGCTGGGGCTGCTGCCGCCGCCGAATGTTGCGCCCGCGCATGCGATCAACCCGCTGCTGCATAAGGCGTTGTAGCATATCGAGCGGCATCTGGGCAGCACCGGGCTTTCTGCCGAAACTGTGGCGGAGGCGCAAGGTGTCAGCCGCCGGCGCTTGGACCAGATCTTTGTCAAAGCCATCGGCTCCACGGTGGCATCCCAGATCTGGGAATTGCGGCTGCTGCGCGCGGCAGAGGCGCTGGCGGAGCATAGCCCGCGGTCACGTTCCATCACCGATATTGCCTACAGCCTGGGATTTGCCGATAGCGCGCATTTCGCCCGCAGTTTTCGGAAACGCTTCGGCTGCACCGCCCGCAATTGGCGGGCCGGCGCGGGTGAGGCCGTTGGCCGCCAGGCGCCGGCGCGCGGGTATTGACAATGTGGTGCACACGTGTGAAGTAATTTCGCATGCCGACGGTCATTGCAATGAATCGGCGAATCAAAGGTCAGCGTTTTTCAGCACGAACGAAACGCATCGGAGGCAAGCGGTGAGCAATATCCGTCCAATTTGTGAAATCAGGCAGCAGGTCGGATGATTCCGTCCATCGCCGCCGAACTCAAAACGCTGGGTTCCGTGCTGACCCCTGCCTTGTTCGGGCGCACCGCCGAATTGTTCGCGCCCTTGGTGCCGAGGCCGGTTGCCGATCTTTGCGAGATCGAACGGGATCTGCCCTATGGCCCGCATGAGCGGCATCGGCTGGATGTTTTTTATGCCCGCCAGCCGGCCATGGCGCGGGCGGTTGTGGTGTTCGTGCATGGCGGCGGCTTCGTGATGGGCGATAAAGGCAAGCCGGCAGACCCGTTCTACAATAATGTCGGCGCCTGGGCGGTTGCGAGCGGCCATGTTGGGGTGACCTTGAACTATCGCCTGGCGCCGGGCGCGATGTGGCCCGCCGGCGCCGAAGATCTGGCGCGCGCGGTCGATTGGCTGGCGGATGAGGTTGCACGTTTCGGGGGCGATCCCAAGCGGATCGTGGTCATGGGACAGTCCGCCGGGGCGGTGCATGTCGCGAGTTATGTCGCCGGCCATCATCGGCCGGCCGGAGCGTTGAAAGCGGCTGGCGCCATCATGCTCTCCGGGCTTTACGATCTGACCCGGCTGGAACATAGCCCGTTCGAGCAAGCCTATTTCGGGCCGGACGAAGCGGGTTTTGCCGGACAATCGAGTCTCGCAGGATTGGTGCATAGCAAAATTCCCTGCCTGTTTACTGTCTCCGAGCTGGATCCGCATAGTTTCCAGACACAAGCGGCCTATCTTGTGGCGGCGCAGGTGGCGGAGAACGGCATTTGGCCCCGAATGCTTTATCTCGCCGGGCAAAATCATATGTCGCCGATCTTCCAGCTTACCCTGCCGGGGGACCGGCTTGGCGAGGCGGTAAACCAGTTCATTGCACAGGCTGCCGCCTGAATCGGCGCGGCCGTTCGCACCACCCCACTCCGGAGGAATGAGAATGCTTGAAAAATTTCATAACGTCGCCAATTTTTATGGGACATCGGTCAAACCCTTGCGGTTCGAAGCCGATGTCTATGAATGCGAAGTCATTGGTGAAATTCCGGTGGAGCTGCAAGGCACGCTCTATCGCACCGGGCCGGACCGACAATATCCAAGCCTGGAAGGCGATGTGATCATCAATGGGGATGGCCTGTTCTCATTCTTCCGTTTCGATAACGGGCATGTGGAATTCAAGAGCCGTTACGTCAAGACGGAACGGCTGTTGCGGGAGCGGCAGGCGCGCAGACGGCTATACGGCAGCTACCGCAATCGCTTCACCGATGATCCCGAGACTGCCGGTACCGATCGCGACAACACCGGCAATACCTATGCCTTTTATCATGCCGGCAAGCTGTTCGCGCTGCGTGAGGACTCGCTGCCGCATCAGATCGACCCCGATACCCTGGAAACGCTACCGAAATGGAATTTTAACGGTGCGCTGCAGAGCATCAATCTGACCGCCCATCCGAAGATCGACCCGCTGACCGGGGAATGGATTTCCTTCGCGATGTTTGCCTTCGGCCAGGAGAATGCCTGGGATCAGCCCAATACCGATTTCATGCTGCATGTCATTGACAAATCCGGCAAGCTCTACCGCCAGGAAGCGTTCAAGGCGCCGTTTCCCGGCATTTCGCATGACTTCGCGGTAACCCGGGAGCATTTCATCTTCGCGATCATGCCGCTGACGCTGGATTTGAACCGTGCCCGCGCCGGCGGCTCGTTCTTTGCCTATGACCCGGCATTGTCGCCTTGCTGGGGCATCATGCCGCGCACCGGCACGGTGGCCGATTTGCGCTGGTTCAAGGTGCCGCATTCCAACATCGCCCATGTGATGAATGCCTATACCGAGGGTAGCAAGGTGCATATTGATGCCGATATCGGCCGCGGCAATGTTTTCACATTCTTCCCGGCGGTGGATGGTTCGCCGACCGAAATCGCCGATGGAATCGCGACGATCACCAGGCTGACCTTCGATCTCGCCGCACCGGATGGCAATCCGACGATGACACCATTTGCCGGCGCGGTCGGCGGGCTGCCGCGCATCGACGATCGCTACGCGATGACACGCTATCGCTATGGCTTCTTCATGGCGCCGGCCGGTGTTTCGCGGCTGGATTGGGAAACCGGGGAGATAACCTGCCATGCCACGCCGGCCGTACCGGGCATGTGCCAGGAGCCGGTATTCGTGCCGCGCCATCCGGAAAGCCCGGAAGGCGATGGGTTTCTGCTGTGCCTGTTCAACAAGTTCCAGGAAAATACGGCGGAACTGTTGGTTTTGGATGCGACCAATCTGGCCGGGCCGGCTTTGGCCAGGGTGCAGTTGCCGTTCAACCAGCCATTCGCGTTTCATGGCTGTTTTGTACCTGATTCGACACGCTAACCGGAAAAAAAGGCGCCAGCCCCATTGGCTGACGCCTTTTTTATGAGGTTTGGAAGTAGCTATTTTTTCGCGGCTTCATTGCCGCGCTGCTCACGCCAGAAGCCCAATTTCTCTTGCGTCGCACGGTCGGAATAGGAGAACAGAACGGCATCCGTCTCGACAAAATGCTGCACGAAATGCCAGCTGGGCACAACGAAAATATCTTTCTCCACCCAGTCATAGGTCTGGCCGTGGATGATTGATTTGCCGCGTCCCTCCACCACTGAAAAAATCGTCCCATCGGTCGAGCGATAGGGCGAGGTGGCGAATCCCGCCGGCAGCAGCTGCATGCAGGAGCTGATCGTCGGCATTGCCCAACTGCCCGTGGTGGGGTCGATGAATTTCATTTTGAACCCGTGGCAGGCATCGGGATCGCCATTGCGGGAGAGGCGATGCAGAACCTCGCGGGTGACACGGTAGGGATAATTGAAAATCGGCGAATTGCCGGTCCCGTCAACCTTATGGTCGATCGGCACCATGTTGTGGCCGTAGGCGGTATAGGATGCGCTTTCGGATTTGCCGGCAGGAAAGGTCAGCTCGGAATAGCTTTCGCGAAAGGCGGCGTCGATCAGATTGACGAGATGCACGTCCAGACCGTCGATCCAGATCACCGGCTCCTCGGAATGGTTGCCATGGTCATGCCAGGTCCAGCCCGGTGTGATGACGAAATCTCCAGGGTGCAGAAGGGTCTTCTCGCCGGCCACCGCGGTGTAGGCGCCATTGCCCTCGACGATGAAGCGCAGGGCGTTCGCGGTATGGCGGTGCGCCGGTGCGACTTCTCCTGGCAGCACGACCTGCAACCCGGCATAGAGGCTATGGGTAATCCGGTTGGCGTGGTCCATGCCTGGATTTTCGAGCACCATCACCCGCCGTTCCGCCTCCTGCGCCGAGATCAATTCCGCCGCCTCCATCAGGAAGGGCCGTACCTCCTTATAGCGCCAGAGCGCCGGGATGCAGGGCGATCTCGGCGCGTCGGACGCTATTTGGTCCAGGATCGGCCAGAGCGGAGAGAGGTTTTTCTGCGCGGCACGGGTAAAAAAATTCTCCCGCGTTTCGCTTATTGCTGGGGTGGTATCCATTATTTGTTTCCCTCCATTGCCGCCATATGGGGAATCTGTTGTCCCAACATGGAATGCCTTCGATGTAGCGCCAACTTATCACACGTGTGCAGTTGTACCCGGCTCCGCCCCGCTGTCAAGCACTGCGGGCGGTGCGCCGTGAGCCGGCATAGGACGCGGTCGACTCCCGGATGATCAACCGCGGCCGGATATGCAGCGGCTCCGCCGGGTTGCAATCACGGGCTTCGATCTGCGCCAGCAGGCTGGTGGTCGCGGCGTCCGCCAAGTCCTTCACCGGCAGGTCCACGGCGGTCAGTGCCGGTGTCAGAAGCTCCATCCATACCGGGTTCCCGTAGCCGACGACGGAGAGGTCATCGGGGATCGAGAGCCCCGCCTCGCGGATCGCTTTCAGCCCGCCGATTGTAAGTTCGGAACTGCCGAACATCACGGCCGAAGGTTTCTGCCGCTGCTTGAGCAATTGCGACATGCCGGCATAACCGAATTCGGGACGGGGCGGCCCAAGCGCAACAAACTCATCGCCGAGCGGGATGTTCAAATCCTTATAGGCCTGCGCGAAGCCTTTCCAACGGGCGCGGCCAGGGGTGATATCCCGCGCGCCGCC
>Ga0116229_10015669_pt1 | contig 10284 bp, 9 predicted proteins | sample S1TSphgellanicum_3_FD_87313 | JGI IMG/M metagenome (GOLD analysis project Ga0116229, IMG submission 87313) | Host-associated microbial communities from peat moss isolated from Minnesota, USA - S1T2_Fc - Sphagnum magellanicum MG | ecosystem: Host-associated > Plants > Peat moss > Unclassified...
ACCGGTCGCTGATGATGCGGGCGAACCGTCTCCTGGGAGCCGGGTTGGTGGAACATAACCTCGTGAAGATCGAGGATTTGGAAAAGGCCAACGAACGCCTGCTTGAGTTGATCGCCACCAACCAGCCCCGCCAGGCCACCGTGCTGGGGGTGCTGGCCTACGAGCTGCGGGTCATCCGGGAGGAGGACGTGCTCCAGCACCTGGTGGAGACCGATGGCCTCGGCCTGGTCGACCTGCGCGGCTACGAGGCGCCGGAGGAGCTGCGCAAGAACCTGGACATCGACGCCTGCTGGGCCACCTGGTCGGTGCCCTTTGACCAGGAGGAGGACTTCACCTTCGTCGCCTCCGCCTATTATCTGAGCCCGGCGGTCCGCAGCTACTGGGAGAAGCGGTTCGGGGGCCCGATCCTCTGGTTCGCCACCACCCTGGAGTGCATCGCCGAGCACCTGGACAAGATCGGCGGCCCCAACGGCTCGCGCACGCCCTTCCCGGGCGCGACCCCCGGCGCCAACGGCGCCTCCCCGGCCGGGACCGCCGCCGGCGCCCCCGTGAACCCGGCCGCCGCGCCGGCCAGCCCCGCCCCGGCCGCCGCCGGCAAGTGATCCCCTTCCCATGGCCCTCGGCAAAGTCCAATCCCTCATCATCTCCAAGCTGATCGCGATGGGCCGGCTGACCGTCGACCAGCGCGACGCCATCGCCGCCCGCCCGCAGGACCTGAACGGCGACGCCCTCGACCGCCTGCTGCAGGAGGACTACAAGGTCACCCCGTTCCAGTGCCTGGTGGCCAAGGGCCGGGCCCTCGGCTTGGCGCCGTTCAACGTCGCCCGCTACAAGGTGGGTCCCGGCACCTTCGAGCGCCTGCCGGCGGACTTCTGCCAGGAGAACCTGGTGCTGCCGGTCGGCCACGTCGGCGACCTGCTGCTGGTCGCGTTCGCCAACCCCTTCGAGGTCACGCTCCCGGCCAAGATCCAGGAGATGACCGGCAAGCGGGTGGTGCGGCTGCTGGCCCGCGAGAAGGACATCAAGGACAAGTTCAACAAGAACGACCGCTCGGCCGGGTTCGAGGACGTGGTGCAGCAGATCGGCGCCGAGTACGGCGCCGAGGCCGAGGCCGAGATCTCCATCGGCGACGACGTCAGCGAGGAGTCCGGGCCGATCATCCAGCTGGGCAACCGCATCATCGAGGACGCCTACTTCGCCGGCGCCTCCGACATCCACATCGAGCCCCAGGAGAAGGACGTGATCGTCCGCTACCGGGTGGACGGCAACTGCCAGGAGAAGCTCCGCCTGCCGGTCAAGGTGGGCCCGGCGCTGGTGGCCCGGCTCAAGATCATGTGCAACCTGGACATCTCGGAGCGCCGCCTGCCGCAGGATGGGCGCATCGTGTTCAAGCAGTACACCAAGAAGAACCTCGACCTCGACCTGCGCGTCTCGACCGCGCCGCTCAACCACGGCGAGGGGGTGGTGATGCGCATCCTCGACAAGCAGAAGTCGACCCTGCCGCTGACCGCGCTCGGCTTCAGCGAGGAGAACCTGGCCAAGTACCGCGAGTGCATCCGCCAGCCCTACGGGATGATCCTGCACTGCGGCCCGACCGGCTCGGGCAAGTCGATGACCCTCTACTCGGCGCTCAACGAGATCAACACCCCCGACATCGTCATCCGCACCGCCGAGGACCCGATCGAGTACACGCTCCCGGGCATCAACCAGATGCAGATGCACCGGCAGATCGGGCTCACCTTCGCCTCGGCGCTGCGCGCCTTCCTCCGACAGGACCCCGACATCATCCTGGTGGGCGAAATCCGCGACCTGGAGACCGCGGAGATCGCGGTCGAGGCCGCGCTCACCGGCCACCTGCTGATCTCCACCCTGCACACCAACGACGCGCCGTCCACCATCGCGCGGCTCACCGACATGGAGATCGAGCCGTTCATGATCTCCTCGTCGATCCTGTGCGTGTGCGCCCAGCGCCTGATGCGCCGGGTCTGCAAGCAGTGCCGGATCCAGTACGAGCCCAAGGGCCGCGAGCAGGAGCTGCTGCAGAAGGCCATCGGTTGGAGCGGCAACATCTACAAGCACAACCCCAAGGGCTGCCCGAAGTGCAACAGCTCCGGCTACCGCGGCCGGGTGGGCATCCACGAGCTCATGGTGACCACCGAGGAGCTGATCGAGGGCATCAACAAGAAGCTGGAAACCGCGGAACTGAAGAAGATCGCGGTGCGCGGCGGCATGAAGACCTTGCACCAGGACAGCCTGCTCAAGGTGAAGGAGGGCCTCTCCACGCTGGAGGAGGCCCTGGCCAATGTGCCGCCCGACCTCGGATGAAATCCCGCATCGTCGCGGCCGGGGCCGCCGCCCTCGTCCTCGCGGGCTGCCGCAAGGACATCACCACCCACGACCGCGAGCTGGCGGCCGAGCACCTCAGTGAGGCCCGCTTCGCCGTCACCCTCCAGGACTGGCCCCGGGCGGCGGACCTCTACGCCAAGGCGAGCGAGCTGACGCCGGACGACGGCGACACCTGGATGAAGCTGGGCATCGCCCGCATGCGCCTGCACGACGCCGGCGGCGCCCGGTCGGCCTACAAGTCGGCGCTGTCGGCGCTGCGGGACGCGCTCAAGCGCCGGCCCGACGACGACGCCACGCTGTTCGAAGAGGCCACCGTCCTCATCCTCCTCAGCCGGGTCGACGAGGCGCGCGCCCTGGTCGCCGACGCCGCCGCCCGGCGCCCGGACGACCGCCAGCTGAAGGGCTTCATCGACGACAAGGGGATCGACCGGGTGCTCGCCCGGCCGGAGCTGAAGGACATCACCCCCTGAGCCCGGCCCTGCACGGCCTCGCGGCGGAATTCGCCAAGGTGGCCGTGGCGCACTTCCTCGCGCTGGTGAGCCCGGGCCCGGACTTCGCCCTCATCGTCCGCCAGAGCCTGACCCGCGGCCGCGGCGCCGCGCTGCGCACCAACGGCGGCATCGTCTGCGCGCTGATGCTCCACACCGCGGCCGCGCTGCTCGGGCTCGGCCTCCTGCTGCGAGCCTACCCGGCGGCGTTCACCGCCGCCAAGGCGGTGGGCGCCGCCTACCTGGCCTGGATCGGCGTGCAGGCGCTGCGGCACCCCGGGCACCCGGTCGACGGGGCGCCCGGCGCCGCCGCGCCGGCCGGCAGCGGCGCCTGGACCACCGGGTTCCTCACCAACGTGACCAACCCGAAGGTGGTGCTCTTCCTCGCCGCCATCTTCACCACGGTGGTGAACCCGGCGACGCCGCGCTGGGTGCAGGCCGGCTACGGCCTCTGGATGGCCGGGGTGACCTTCGGCTGGTTCGCGGTCGTGGCCCTCGGCTTCACCCGCGAGCCGGTGCGCCGCGCCTTCCTGCGCCTCGGGCCGTGGATCGACCGGACGATGGGCGTCGTGCTGCTGGCCTTCGCCGCCGTGCTGGCGCGGGCGAGCCTGCGCTGAGCGCCGGCGCGGGGCGGCCGGGCCCGACCGGCTCGGTTTAGCCGTAGATCCCGCCCCCGAGCAGCTGCGAGCCCCGGTAGAGGGCGAGGACCTGTCCGGCGGCCAGCGCCCGCTGCGGGCCGGCGAAGCGCACCCGCGCGGTGCCCCCGCCCTCGGGCTCGAAGGTGAGCGCCACCCGGGGGTCGCGGTAGCGCACCCGGCCCTCCAGCGGGCCGGCCTGGGTCACCGGCTCCCCGATCCAGCTCAGCCCGTGCACCCGCACCTCGGTCTGGAAGAGCCCGGGCGCCGCCGGCCCGTCGAACGCGACCAGCAGCGCGTCGTCGGCCGCCCGCTTGCCCACCACCACATAGGCCTGGTGGTCGGCGTTGGAAGGAATGCCGATCCCCCGGCGCTGCCCGAGGGTGTAGTAGTGCAGCCCGCGGTGTTCGCCCAGCCGCCGGCCGTCGCCGGCGCGGAGGATGGGCCCCGGCCGGTCGGGCACGTAGGCGCGCAGGAAGTCCTCCATCCGCACCGCGCCGATGAAGCAGATGCCCTGGCTGTCCTTCTTGTCCGCGGTGGCCAGCCCGGCCGCGCGCGCGATCCGGCGCAGCTCCGGCTTGCGCAGGCCGCCGACCGGGAAGCGCGCGTCCCGCAGCTGCGCGGGCGCGAGCAGGGCGAGGAAATAGCTCTGGTCCTTGTCGGGGTCGGCGCCCTCGTGGAGCTCGGGCGCGCCGGCGGCCCCTTCGAGCCGGCGGGCGTAATGGCCGGTGGCCAGGGCGGCGTAGCCCTGGGCGCGGGCCCAGGCCCGGAACACCCCGAACTTGATCTCGCGGTTGCACATGGTGTCGGGGTTGGGGGTCAGGCCCGCCTGGTAGCCGGCGAGGAGGTAGTCGACCACCTTCTCCCGGTAGTCCCGCATCAGGTTCACGACCTCGAAGGGGATGCCGATCTGGGCCGCCACCCGCCGGGCGTCGGCGATGTCCTCCTGCCAGGGACAGTCGCCGATCACGCCGTCCTCGTTGATCCAGTTCTTCATGTACGCGCCCGCGACGTCGTGGCCGGCGCGGTGCAGGAGCAGCGCGGCGACCGAGCTGTCGACGCCCCCGGACAGGGCGACCACGATGCGTTCACGGGCGGGCACGGAGCCGTCAACGTCGGCGCCGCCCGCCCGGCCTGTCAACCCTGTCAGACCACCGGGCTGTCGCTGGCCGGCGCCGCCACCGCGGCGCCGTCGCCGCCGGCCTCCTCCGGGGGCGCGCCCTCCTCGCCCCCGGCGGCCTCGGCGGGGAAGGGGAACTGCTTCACGAACTCGGAGTATTCGACCAATTCGTAGCGGCCGTCCCAGTGCTCGACGATGGCGGTCAGGGACTCGATCCAGTCGCCCGAGTTGAGGTAGTGGATGGCGCCGAGCATCTTGTCGGCGGGGGTGTGGATGTGGCCGCACATCACGCCGGTGCAGCCGCGGGCCTGGGCCAGCTCGGCGATGTGGTCCTCGAAGTTGGAGACGTGGCTCACCGCCGACTTGACCCGGGCCTTGATCGCCCGGCTGAGCGACCAGTACTCGAGGCCGCGCCAGGCCCGCCAGGCGTTGTAGAAGCGGTTGATCGCCAGCAGGGCCTGGTAGCCCCAGTCGCCCAGGTGGGCGAGGAAGACGAAGTTCTTCGTCACCGTGTCGAAGACGTCGCCGTGCAGGACGAGGTACCGGCCCTTCACGCCCTCGTGCAGGTACTCGTCCACGATCGACAGGTTCTCGAACTCCAGCGGCAGGAACTTGGCCAGGATGTCGTCATGGTTGCCCCGCAGGTAGACGATCTGGGTGTCCCGCTTCTCCAGCATCTTCAGCACGATGCGGATGAAGTGGGTGTGGGCCTTGGACCACTGGCCCCGGCGCTTCAACTGCCAGCCGTCGATGATGTCGCCATTGAGGATCAGCTTCTCGCAGCGGACGTTCCGGAGGAAGTGGTTCACCTCGGCCACCTTGGAGTCGACGGTCCCGAGGTGGACGTCCGAGAGCACCACGGTGCGGACGCGCAGCTTTTTCATGGTATTCTGAGGGCGAACCCGGCGGTCGCCTGCTCGGAGGCCGGGGCGACCACCGCGCAGGCGGGAGGCACCACCATCCTGAGGCTGCGGGGCAGCACCGCAACCTCGATCTCGGCGGCGGCCATATGGGTCTCGCCGTCGGTGTGCACGACGCCGGCGGCGTCGCGCAGGATGCGGAAGCGGGGCCCGCTCAGGCGCAGCACCCGCCGGCTCTGGTCGAGGTTGCCGAGGAAGAGTCGGACGCCGATGACCCCGGCCCCGAAGAGCCCGACCGGCTTCACCGCCACCAGGTCCAGCACGCCGTCGTCCACCCGGGCGTGCGGGGCGATCTTGGCGTGGTTGCCGTACTGGTCGGAATTGGCCACCGAGACCAGCATCGCGTCGAGGTCCTCCTGGCGGTGGCCGGCGATGATCCGGCAGCGCTCGGTCTTCCGGCTAAAGAAGGCCGCCAGCGCGGTGCGGGCGTAGGCGGGCAGGCCGCGGCGGGTGAGGCCGTTGAAGCGGCGGGCCACGTCGGCGTCCAGGCCCACGCCCATCGCGTTCACGAAGAGGAGGCCGTTCACGGTGCCGGTGTCGAGCTCGGCCACCCGGGCGGGGCTGGCGACCGCCAGCGCGAGCGCCTCGGCCGGGCGCTTGGGCAGCCCGAGGTGCAGGGCCAGCCCGTTGCCGGAGCCGCAGGGCACGAGGCCCAGCACCGCCGGGGCGTGGATCAGGGCCTGCGCCACCTCGTTCAGCGTGCCGTCGCCCCCGACCGCCACCACCCGGTCGAAGCCCGCGGCCACCGCCTCGCGGGCCAGCTCGGTGGCGTGGCCCGGGCCCTCGGTGATGGCGAGGTCGGCACCGGTGCCCGCCCGGCCGAGGTAGTCCCGCAGCATCGGCAGGATGCCGGCGTTGCGGCCCTGGCGGCCGGAACGCGGGTTGAAGATGAGCTTGAGCTTCATCAGGAGGTGGTCGCCAGCGCGGGCGCGGATTCCGCCGCCCCCCCGAGGTGGGACCAGACGTGCCGGGCGACGGTGCGGGCGGCGTCGGGCCGGGCCATCGGGGCCAGCGCCGCCTGCCAGCGCTGCCAGCCCTGGCCGCGGTCGGCGAAAGCCAGGCGCAGCGTGGCGATCACGGCGTCCGGCGTCTCGGCCAGGGCCCCGGCGCCGTGGCGGAGCAGCAGCTGGCAGTTGCCCTCCTCCTGGCCGGGGACCACCTGGTTGACGACCATGGGGCAGCAGGCCGCCACCGCCTCCTGGGTGGTGGCGCCGCCGGCCTTGCTGATCACCACGTGGTGGGACATCAGCAGGTGCGGGATCTGGTCGGTCCAGCCGAGGATCGCCGCCGGCCGGGCCCGGCCGGCGGCGGCGGCGGTCAGCGTCTGGCGCAGGGCTTCGTCGCGGCCGACGGTGCAGGTGACCTCCCATTCGCTCTGTGCTAGCAGGAGCCGGGCCGTGGCCTCGGCGTTGCGCGTGCCCGAGTTGATGATGTAGAGGATGCGGGGGGCGGCGCCGGCCGCCAGGTCCGGCCGCACCACCACGCCCTGCTGCTGGCGGAAGTAGGGCGTCACCGGAAAGCCGGAGACGTGCATCCTCGCCGGGTCGACCCCGGCGGCGCGCATCACCTCGAAGGTGTCCTCGTTGGGCAGGAACCAGCCGTCGCAGCCGGGGCGCCACCACACCGAGTTGATGCTGATGGAATCGGTCACGATGTTGAAGTGCGGGCCGGTGTAACGGCCCTGCCGCCGGAACTCCTGCAGCAGGGTGGCGTAGGCGGGGAACGAGCTGCAGATCGCCACCGGCCGCTCCGCCCGGATGATCTCGGCGAGCTTCTTCGCCCCCGCGCTCATGAAGGGCCGGCAGAGGCCGAGGAACCACGGCTGGTCCATGACCGTGTAGACCAGGCTCCAGAGGCGCGGGGTGCGGTTGATGGCCCCGAGGTACACCTGGCGGACCCGCTGGTTGAAGTCCGGGTTGGCCAGGGCGAAGGCGTCGACCACCCGGGCGGTGCCGGGCGCCTCGTCGTTGAAGGCGACGGCGAGGGCGTTGGCGGCGGCATTGTGGCCTTCGCCGTAGGCCGCCGTGAGGATGAGGATCCGGGCCATGGTCAGGCGAGGGCGGGCGCCGGCCGGATCGGCGCCGGCAGCGGCCCGGCGGCGGCGACCAGGTCGGTTTCAAAGGCCTCGATCACCGTCTCCCAGGACTGGGCCTCGACCGCCACCCGGGCGGCGGTGCGCAGGCGCCGCCGCAGGTCGGCGTCGGTGGCCAGGCGCACCCCGGCGGCGATCAGCGCCTCGCGCCGGTCGCACGGCATCGAGAGGCCGGTGACCCCGTCCTGCACGAAGATGCGCGCGGCCGCGTAGTCGAAGCCGGCGCAGGCCAGCCCGCTCGCCATGGCCTCGGTGAGCACGTTGCCGAAGGTCTCGGTGAGGCTGGCGTGGATGTAGATGTCGGCGGAGGCGTAGTAGCGCCCGATCTCCTCCCGGGAGAAGAAGCCGGCGAAGACGCAGTCGGGATGGTCCCGCATCATCGCCTTCTTCAGCGGCCCCTCGCCCGCCAGGACGAAGCGGCAGGCCGGGTTGGCGCGCTTCATGGCGGCGTAGACCTCGAAGAGCAGGGGGTAGTTTTTCTCCGCCGCCATCCGCCCGACGTGGATCACGACCGGGTCGTCCGGGCCGGCGCCCCATTCCGACCGCAGGGCCTCGGAGCGGCGCCCGGGGTGAAACTGGCGGGTGTCGACCCCGCGGGAGAGTAGGGTCATGCCCTTGAACCCCTCCGCCGTCAGCTCCGCGCACAGTTCTTTGGTGGGCGCGAAGGTCGCCCGGGTCTCGTTGTGCACGTACCGCAACCAGCCGAGGGCCAGGCGGTGGAGCAGGGAGAGCTGGTAATGCCGGGTGTAGGCGTGGAAGTTGGTGTGAAAGCTGGAGGTGACCGGAATGCCGAGGGCCTTGGCGGCCCGGATGGCCGAAATCCCCAGGGGGCCCTCCGTGGCCACATGGACAAGGTCGGGGCGCTCGGCGGTCCACAGGCGCTTCAGGCGCCGGCCGGCCGGGAAGCCCATCCGCAGCAGGGCATAACCCGGGATCGGGAAGCCCGGCATCGGGACCTGGCGGTAATGGGGCTCCGTCTTCGGGTCCGGCAGGTCGGGACGCCGTGGCCGGTATACTGCAACTGAGTGGCCTCTACGCCCCAGGGTCCCGGCTATCACCCCGAAAGTCATCGCCACCCCGTTGACCTCGGGGGGAAATGTCTCGGTGACAATGGCAAGTTTCACAAAGGGCGCTTTTCTGGCGCCAATTGTGAATAACTTTTGTTACGCGACTGTGTCGACGGGGTTACTACTCCGGGAAATCGGGGGGCGGGATGGCCGCGCCGGGGTGTTCGGTCGGAATGAGGGGGGCGGAAGGGGGCGGGGGGCTGGAGGACGGGGGCGGGGCCTTTGAACGCCCGGGGGGCTTGGCCTCGTAAAGCCGGATCACGTGCCGGCGCTGGTCCAGGCTGATGATTTCGGCGTACCGGCCCCAGCCGAGGAGGGTCCGGAACAGCTGTTTGGGCTTCTCGTGGGGGAGGGCGGCCTGGAGCTCCCGCAGGAGCTCCTCGCTGGGCAGGCACTGGTCCTCCTGGACCTTGATCAGCCGGACCAGCAGCTCGAAGATCTTCAGCTTCATCAGCTGCTCCCGGACGATCCGCTTCTGGTCGGCGGTGGAGGAGCGGGCCAGTTCCTTGCCCAGGGGGGTCACGACGACGTCCTGACCGGGGGTCTGGACGAAGCCCAGCAATTCGGCCGCCTTGACCAGGCGGACCACGGCGCCGAACTCCCGCCCGAACTTCTCGGACAGGTCGAAGATGTCGAGCGGCTCCTCGCCCAGGATGGACATGAGCCCCAGCACCTCGGCCGCGGTCACGTAGGGCAGCGAGACCGGGGCGATCCGGCGCCGGTTGTCGTCGGTGCTCGCCGTGACCACCTTGCCGGCCTCGCCCGGGGCGGCGTCCGGCATGTTGGTGTGGGTCAGGATGCCGTGCAGCTGCTCGACGATGCGCTTGAACTCCGGGTGGTCGGTATCACGCGGGTAGGGCAGCGCGTTGGGCACGATCACGTCGATGCGCCCCGGGCCCGCCGCCATGACCACGATCCGGGTGGCGAAGTACACCGCCTCCACGATGTTGTGGGTCACCATCACCATGGTGCGCAGGGGATGATTCGGGTCGGCGAGCAGCCGGCCGATCTCGTTGCGCAGCGTCTCGGCCGTCAGCACGTCCAGGGCGCTGAAGGGCTCGTCCATCGCCAGCACCTCCGGCTCGGCGATGAGCGCGCGGGCGATCCCCACGCGCTGCTTCATGCCGCCGGAGAGCTCGCGGGGGTAGGCGTATTCGTAGGCGCCGAGGCCGACCGTCTGCAGGACCTTCTCCAGCCGGGTCTGCTGCTCGTCCTCCGGCAGGTGCTCGACCGGCAGGAGCACGTTGCCCCGCACGGTCAGCCAGGGGAAGAGGGCGAAGTTCTGGAAGACCATGGCCACGCCGGGGGACACGCCGATCAGCTGCTGGCCCTTGTACATCACCTCGCCGCGGGTCGGGATGATGAGCCCGGCCATGATCCGCTCGAGGGTCGACTTGCCGCACCCCGACGGCCCCAGCAGCACGACCACGTCATGCTCCGAGACCGTGAGGTTCACGTCGCTGAGCACGAGGTCCTTTTCCGTCGTCCCCGGATTGTACTCGTGGCTCACGTGGCGGAGCTCGATCAGGGTCTTGGGGGCGGGGGAGTCCATGGCGGCTTAAGGGCTATTAAGTGAACCGGCACCGGTCGTTGGCGAGATTTTGCAGGCGTTTCCA
>Ga0116229_10015670_pt1 | contig 10284 bp, 7 predicted proteins | sample S1TSphgellanicum_3_FD_87313 | JGI IMG/M metagenome (GOLD analysis project Ga0116229, IMG submission 87313) | Host-associated microbial communities from peat moss isolated from Minnesota, USA - S1T2_Fc - Sphagnum magellanicum MG | ecosystem: Host-associated > Plants > Peat moss > Unclassified...
CTTGCCGGCCTCGATCTTGGAGAAGTCGAGGATGTCGTTGATGACCGTCAGCAGTGCCCGCCCGCTGTCGCGGATGGTTTCGGCGTAATCGCGCTGCAAGCCGCTCAAGCTCCCGTCCAACATCAATTCGCTCATGCCGATGACACCATTCATCGGCGTGCGGATCTCGTGGCTCATATTGGCCAGAAATTCACTCTTCGCGCGATTGGCCACCTCGGCCGCGGCGGCCATTTCCCGGGCGCGATTGGTGGCCGCGATCAATTCGACGTTGAGCGAACCGAGCCGTGCGTTGCTCCCGAGCAGTTCCATTTCCACCTGCTCGCGGCGCTTGAGGTCATCCCCGAGTTGCGCCGCCATGGCGTCGATACCCGCGGCCACCTGCCCCAGTTCGTCGTTGCCGCTGACACCGGTGCGGATGGACAGATCGCCGCCGGCCAGCCCCCGTGTTGCCGTCAGCAGGCGCCCCACCCGTCGGGTCACCCCATAGTGAACGAAACCCCAACCGCACACCGCGAGCCCCGCGAACAGCAGCACGAAATTCAAGGTCTGGCGGCCGGCGGCGTCGAGCGCACGGCCCTTGGCCAACTGCAAGCCGGAGACGAGTACCAACGCACCGCATCGCGCCGAACGCAAGGCGTGCGGGTCTCTGTTCACCACCAATGGATAATAGGCGACCACGGTATTTCGATCCCGCGCCACGACGAGGCTCCCCGGCACGCAGGTTTCCGCGGCCGCGAGCCTCGCTGCGTAATCGCCGCGCAAGTCCTCCGGAAGCTGCGGCAACATGGCGCGGGCGGTCAGCCCGATGGCGGCGTATTGGGACGCAGCAACGATGACCCCCGCCTCGTCGACGACGAAAGCCGCGATCACATCGCGACGGGTGGCCATTCCGGAGACCTCGACTCGCACGCCGACCAAGTCCTGCTTGCGAAACAGGTACTCCAGTGTCGATTGCAACCCGGTGATCTGCTGCCGCGACTCCTCCATGAATTCCGATTCGATTTCGCTCAGGATCAAGCGTGTACTCAGCTTCCAAGCAACTGCTGCGGCCGCGGCGGAGCAGACCAGCAGCAGCGCGGGGACCAGTACACGAAGGGGAATCCTGAGGCGTTCCCTACCGGATAGGGAGCCCTGTGGCCTCATGGCGCGTCCTGCCGCGGCCGGAGCTCGAACATCGACGTGATATCGACGGGCCGCAGCAGGAGATTTCTCTTGATCATGACGTCAGCGAGCAATTTCGCCTGTTTTTGCAAGGGGGCGGGTGAGCCCGCCAGCATCGCCCGCCCTTCCTGCAAATCGGGAACGTGCAGCAAGGTCATCGATTGCCGGAACTGCTGTGGAGTCACGTTCTCGTGTACCGAGGCGAGCCGCACGAAGTCGTCCGAATGGTCACTTGCGTAGCGCTGCGCGCGATGGAAGGCCTCCACGAGCAGGCGAGCATTGTCTGGCGACGCCGTCAAATAGCTGCTCCGTACCACCAGCACGTCGACGATTTCACCGGGAATGCGGGTGCTGTCGAAGATCTGCCGCGCTCCGGCGGTCTTCAGTTGCGTACGGACGGGTTCGTAGGTGACCACGGCATCGACCAATCCTCGGTCGAGCGCGGGTTGCTGCTCCGAGAATTCCAACGTCACGATATCCACATCCTCGGGTTTGAGCCCTGAGAGTTCCAGCGCTCGGAACAACAGGTAGGCACCCACACCCGTGGTCTCGGCGCCGATCCGATGTCCCCGCAGATCCCTCATGCTGGAAAAGCCGGGTTTCGCCAGAATGACGTCCGCGCCGTTTGAAACATCGGTGACCAGCAGGATCTGGATGTCCTGTCGGTCCTCCACCAGCAGCAGCGCTTCGTCGAGCGTGAGCAAGCCGCCGTCGATGGTGCCGTTGCGAAATGCGCGCGTGAGTTCCGAGGTCGACGTAAATTCGAGGAGCTGGATCTGGTCCTCGCGCCAGAAATGCAATTGCTGCGCCACGTAGAGCGGCTCGAAGCCGGGCCAGATTGCTGTGCCCATGCGCAAGGCAGGACCCTCCCGCGGGGAACATCCGGCGACGCTCACGCAGCATACGAGCAGCACGATCTGAATGCGCGCCAACCCAGCGTGCAGTGACCGGAAGAAACGTCGGGCCATGGTGTTGGGGGCTGAGCGCTAGCGCAACGTCCTTCGAGTCGGGTTTGAATGGCTCAGGGAGTCTACCGGGCGGCCATGCGGCCAACGGCGACCTTCGTCACGGTACGGCTCTATTTCAGTGCAGCATGCCCACGCGCGCTCAATGATCCACAGTGTCCCAATGGCTCGAGCCCATGAGCCTCATCCCCGCCGCGGGGATCGCTCACTCTCCAAAAAATTCTCACCACACGCAAACGATCGGCGACACGCTGCGGTCCCCGAGGCACAGTTCGAGTAAAATAGGAGGGGAAAATATCAATTTAAGCAATGGGTTACACGAGAAAGCGAGAGATGGCCCGATCGGGCGAGGCATTGGCTGGGGACCGCAGGCGTGCTTCGATCGACCAATGCGCGCGTGACTTGTAGCACAATCCCCGGGTGAAGGAGGCCTCGGATTCGCAGATCCCCCTGCAACGCCGAACGGAGGCGGCCCGAGCGATGAATTCAACCGCTTTTCTCGTACTTGCGCACACCGATCCGGAGCACTGCGCACGCCTGGTGCGGGCGCTCTTGAAGGACGAAGGGGCGCACGTCTTTCTGCATGTCGACTTGAAGTCGAAGCACGACTTTTCAGGCGTGTTGTCGATCGATCCGAGCAGGGTTCGTCAGGTCTCGAATCGCCATCGGGTTTGGTGGGGCGGTTTCAGCATCGTGCAGGCGACGCTGGCCGCGATGAGGTCGGCGTTGTCGTCGACCGTCTCTTTCGATTATCACGTATTGCTCTCAGGCATGGATTATCCCATCCGACACCCGCACGAGCTTCGGGAATATTTGCGCAGCACGCCTTACCGACAGCACATCAATCGCGTCAATGTGCGGGAATCGACGGAACACTATCTCAAGATGGTCCAACGGTACGATTTCAGGGATGCATGGCTGCCGTTCAGGACGGTCGACCGGGTCGTCAGAAAGTCAGCGAGTCTCGCACTGCGCCCCATTCGGCGCAAACTCCCGGCCGGAACGATCTGCACGGGTTCTCAATGGTGGGCCATGACGGGTGCTTGCGCCCGCTTCATCGTGGCGTTCGCCGAGCGCGACACGCAATATGCACCCCTGTTTCGTTATGTTCTGCCGGCGGACGAGTATTACTTTCACACGGTGATCGAAAACTCGAATTTTCGCTCGGAGGCGGTGCCGATGTTGCCCTATCAGGGCCGCGGCATGTGGCGGACAGCGAATCTTCATGTCATTCATCCCTCGCTCTCGCGAATCTACGCGGCAGATCATTTCGACGAAGTGATGGGCAGCGGGCGATTTTTCGTCCGCAAGGTCACGACTGCGGTGTCCGGCGCGCTGATCGACCAGATCGATGCGCGACTGAATCTGTAGATATCGATCCGGACCGGGACCCCGCGTCAGGCGTCTTCATCGGCGGTGATCCCGCTCAGCATCACCGTCGCGTGTTGAGCCGGAACGTCGCTCGCCACGGGCGCAAGATCGCGACGACGGCCGCGCGCGATCGATGAGCCCCGACCTGATGGGCCGCCGCATCCGCAGCCATGCAATATCAGGTGGCTTCGATGGGTGCCTGGCCCGTGGCGCGTTCGGCAGGCGGTTGTCGGCGCCGTCGTGCATGTCGCATGACGCTCGATACGAGCGTGTGGGCGTCGAATGGCTTGATGATGAAGTCATCCATGCCCGCCGTCACCGCCCGGCCACGTTCACTGGAGAGTGCGCCCGCGGTGAGTGCGATGACAGGAAGATCCGTCAACCGCAGTTCCGTGCGAATGCGTCGCGTCGCCTCGTAGCCGTCGAGGATGGGCATTTGCACGTCCATCAGGACGACATCGAAGGCAGCGGGCTCCGCCTTCAGTCGCTCGAACGCCTCGAGCCCGTTGCCGGCGAGCCGCACTGTGGCGCCGGACTGTTCGAGAATACGTCTGGTCACTTGAAGGTTGATGTCGTAGTCATCGACCAACAATACGCTCACGCCGCGCAAACCTGGCCCCGCGCCGAGCTTTGGATTGGGCGCCTGAACGACTATCGCTTCCGGCATCGCCACTCGAAATTCCAATTCGACCCAGAACTCGCTGCCGACTCCCAGGGTGCTGGTGAGATCGACGGTACCCCCCATCAAGGTCACCAGCCTCTTGATGATCGACAGCCCCAGGCCCGTACCGCCATAGCGCCGTGTGATCGATTCATCGGCCTGGGCGAATGGCTTGAACAGCCGGGCCTGCTCTTCGGAATCGATGCCGATGCCGGTGTCCTTTACCGTAAAACGAAGCGTGATCGCTTGCGCGGAAGCGGCGATTTGCCGTGCGCTCAATCGGACGGAACCGCGCTCGGTAAACTTGATCGCGTTGGAGACGAGGTTGACAAGGATCTGATTGAGCCGCGCGGCGTCCCCGGACAAGGCTACGGGCAGATCGTCGGCCAGTTCCAGTTCGAGGTGTATTCCCCGCGCCTGCGCCTGGATCGCCATGACCTTGCCAAGTTCCTCGAGCAGATCCCTCGGGCTGAACGCACTGTCCGCTATCAGGAGTTCCCCTGCTTCTATCTTCGATAGATCCAACACGTCGGTAATCACCGAGAGGAGCAAATTGCTGGCGCGGCTGAGCTGCGCGACAAACTCCAATTGCTCCGGGTTCAGCGCCGTCTTTCCCAGCAGGTACGTGAGCCCGATCACGGCATTCATGGGCGTGCGGATTTCGTGGCTCATATTGGCGAGAAACAAGCTCTTGGCACCGTTGGCGCGTTTGGCCTCGCTGGTCGCGCGCCGCAGGGATTCTTCGTGATGCTTCTGGCGTGTCACGTCATGCGCAAACCCGACATAACCGAGCAGTTCTCCGGAATTGGTCCGCATGGCCGTCACCACCAACGAGACCGGTACCCGGCGGCCGTCTTTGCGAATGTAAGTCCATTCACGCGGCCGTCGATGTGCCATCGGCTCAGTGAACACCGCGGCGCCGGCGACACGGCGCCCAAGCTGCAAGCTGAGTTCCTCAGCGAATGCGCGGACCTCCCCGGCATCGTGGATGACCGGCGTCGCCAAGCTGCCGAGAATCTCCTTGCTGGTGTAGCCGAGCAAGTGCTCCGCCCCAGCGTTGAACATCGTGATGACGAGATTCGGATCGGCGGCGATGATCGCCACCTCGGTCAAGGATTCGAGCACCGTGCGTAGCAGCAGTGATGTCTCCGCGAGATCGTCACTGGCGCGTTTGCGATCGGTCATGTCGATATTGACCCCGATCATCCGGTACGCGATGCCGTCGGCGCCGCGCGACGCGCGCGAAGAAGCCCGTACGTGTCGAATCTCGCCGTCCCCCCTCACGATGCGAAATTCCGTGCTGAACTCCTCCTCGCCTCGAACCGTGCGCTCGATCGCCGCTTCGCATCGTGCCCGATCCTCCGGATGCAAGCGGTCGGCCCACTGCGCGTACGCTCCGACACCGGAGTCGGGGACCACGCCATAGATCCGGTACATCCATTCGTCCCATTTGAGGGTGCCCCGTGCGACGTCGAACTCCCAGATCCCGATCCCTGCGGAGTCCGCCGCCGCGGCAAACCTCTCGTTGACTGCCCGTAGTTGCGCCTCGTTTTCCTTGAGCGCCGCAAGACTGATCTCGAGATTTGCGCGTGTGTGGGTTTCGGTCTCCTGCGCAACGGCAAGACGATGCGTCATGGAGTTGAATGCCGCAGCGATTGCACCGATTTCATCCGGTCTGGAAATCGACAGTCGACGTTCGAGCGAACCCGTACTCACTGATTGCATGCCCTGAACGAGTGCTTGGATGGGCGCACCGAGGTTTTGCACGGCGCGCCGCGCCGAGACGAACAGAAAAACAATGACGGCAACATCCCCCAGAAGCAGCATGGTGACGATATTCGTCATACCGGCATGGACACGGACGCGACGCGCATCGAGCGAACGCAGTTCGATGCCCAATGTGTCGTCGCGCAGAGCGCGAAACTCGTCCATGAGCCGCTGACCGCTTCCTTCGACGACGATGGCAAGAGCAGCGTTCCGACTTCCGCTGCCGGTGAGCGCCACGGTCTGCGCCAATTCAGCCAGCTTGGCCGTGATCACGGGCGCAATTCGATCGAGATTGCGCCGAACCTCCGGGCAGAGCGTCAGATTGCGCAAGACCTCGATTCTCGCCCGGGCCCGGACGATCCCGGAGCGGTAGGGCTTGAGGTAACTCTCATCCTGCGTCAGCAGGTAACCGCGCTGACCGGTCTCGGCGTCGAGCAGATCCTCGCCCAGGGCACTCAGATTTTGTTCGATCGCAATGGTCCTCAGAACCTCTGCGCGGTCGACCGCGGACCGATGTAGGCCCCACAGCAGTGTGCCCATCAAGATGAGCAACGCACCAACGGAGAGTCCGAAGAGCTGCCAAATACCATTGGTAATGGTTGGGACGGACCCTTCTCGAGGATTGAACATATGGTTGGCTGGCATTCCGATTGCGTCCCACTCAAATCGGCGTCACCTGCCCAAACTTGAGGGCAATATCCCGCTGCAACACTTTAATTTAAGCCCTTAAATTATTGATTTTATATATATTTATGTATTGAGTGCCGCTTCCGGAAATGCGGCATCGACGAGCTGCTGAAATATTGCGACACACTTGTCAGTCAGCCGAACTCGAGAGTCGTCATTCCCGGAGGCCCCCTTCTGATCGTCATGTCTCGCGCGCCCCGAAAATTCCAGATGAGAGTATAGGATGATGCAGTTTCGCAGGAGTTGTGAGAACGGCCATGCCCAATGAATCATTCCCCACCGCTATTGAAGCGACATCAGCGCCAGCCCGTCTACCCACGTTCGCATTTCCGGAGCGACGCGCATCAACTCCGCAACGAGAGTCAGACAGTGGTGTTGTATCTGGAAATCGGCGACCGTACCGTCGGCGACGGCGTGACGTATCCGGACGACGACATCAAAATAATCGTCAGGCCTGATGGCCGACCGCAGATTGTTCGCAAGAACGGTTTGCCCCTCTGAGGGACCGTTTCATTCGCACGATTTGTCGTCGGCCAACCGGTCGAATTGTCCGTCGGTGAGGATGGCGTATCGGTCAAACCGGCGGGAAAGCCAAAATTGACGCTGGCGCAGACACTCGCCGCATTCGACCCCACCCGTCACAGTGGAGAGGCGATGGCGGTGCGTCCGGTTGGCAGATAAGTACTCTGATGGCGGGACGCAAACAGTGGACGCCAAATCGCAGCGACATGATCTGGATCGACTGCAATCCTCAGGCTGGGCGCGAGATGAAGGATATCCATCCACTGCTGGTGCTGTCGCCGCGGGAGTTCAATGCGCGCACCGGCATCGTCATCGGCTAGCGATGACGACCGCGTCGTACAACGAGACCAACGTTTCCGCGGAAACGTGCGCCCTCGGATCAAAGGAAATCAAACGCTTGAGATGCAGCCGCCCCGGACGGGGCGGCTCATTCAGTCTCGAATCCGCGAAGTCGGCTAGAAACCCGATTCCTCCCCGCCGATGTCCGAAAGTGTCGGCTCGGCGTCCTGGTACCCTGCGGGAGCGCGGCGTACAAAGTGGCCAGGAGCTTCCAATGTCCAATCGCAGTATCCCCGTCGTGTTGCTCGCGTATTCAGGTGTGCAAACACTCGATGTCGCGGGTCCGCTCGACGCCTTTACGGCGGCCAATGTGGCGCGACCGGACTCGTATTCATTCGCGACGGTGAGCCTCACGGGCGCGCCCTTCGTCACGGAGAGCGGACTCAAGATCACGCCGGAATGCGCTTTGCGCGACTTGTCGGCCATCGACACGCTGATCGTGCCCGGCGGGGCGGGCTTGCGCCTGCCCGGTGTCGCGGAGGAGATCGCCGAGGCGCTGCGGCGCCAGGCGCCTGGCTGCCGTCGCGTGGTGTCGGTCTGCACCGGCATTTACGCGCTCGCGCGTTCGGGATTGCTCGACGGCCGGCGGGCGACGACCCACTGGCGTTTTGCGGACGACGTCGCACGCCTGTTTCCGACGCTCCGCATGGACAGCGACAAGATATTCATCAAGGACGGACCGTACTATAGTTCGGCCGGAATAACGGCCGCGATCGATCTGTCGCTGGCTCTGATCGAGGAGGACTACGGTCCGGACCTCGCCCTCAACGTCGCCCGCGATCTCGTCGTGTATGTGAAGCGCTCGGGCGGGCAGCGGCAGTTCTCGGAGCCGCTGAGATTTCAAACCAAGGCGACAGACCGGTTCGCCGAACTCGCCGGGTGGATCGCCGGGAATCTCGCGGCCGACCTATCGATCGAAAAGCTCGCCGAGCGCACTTCACTGTCACCACGCCAGTTCAACCGCCGCTTCACGGAGGCCTTTGGCCTGAACCCCAGCGCGAAGATCGAAGAGCTGCGGCTCGATGCGGCGCGCGATCACTTGACCGGCTCGGGCGCCGCCGTCGAGACCATCGCCGCGACCGTCGGTTTTCGAAGTGGAGATGCATTCAGGCGCGCGTTCGACCGGCGCTTCGGCTTGAGCCCCGGCGAGTATCGCCGGCGCTTTGGGTCGGCGCTGTCACCGCGCCAAGGGTTCAATGGATCAGGGGAAACACATGACAATCTCGCGCTCGGTTGAGCTTCTGCTGCTGTGGTCTCTGGCCTTGTCGGCCGCGGCCGCCGACATTTCCGGACCGCGCTACACGAGCGAAGGCTCGCTGATCCTGCCGTCAGAATATCGCGAATGGGTGTTCTTGAGTTCGGGACTCGACATGAGTTACACCGAGAAACCGGCCGTGCAGGGAATGTCGATGTTCGACAACGTATTCGTCGCTCCCGACGCCTGGGCGACATTCAAGCAGACGGGCCACTGGCCGGATCGGACGGTTTTCGTCATGGAGAATCGCGGCGCGGCCACGCACGGTTCGATCAACAAGTTGGGGCACTTCCAAACGACCGAATTCATGGGGCTTGAGTTTCACGTGCGCGACGACGCGCGTTTCAAGGGGGGCTGGGGCTTTTTTGCGTCCGATGGCAAACAGCCCGCGGCACTGCTGCCGACCACCGACACTTGCTATGCGTGCCACGAGGCGCATGGTGCTCTCGATACGACGTTCACGCAGTTTTATCCTACCGCCAAAGAGATCGCGCTCGCGAAACACAGCTTGTTGGAAGACAGATCATGAGCAAACCGATGTTTTACGCTTTCCTCGCCTGCCAGAGTTACGTCGTTCTGTTCATCGCGATCCACGATTGGATCCCGCTCGGCAAACTCAACAATCTCGCGGGCATTCGCGCCGCAGACACGATGCCGAGACTGCTCGGCGTCACGGCGCTCAGCGCGCTGCCTTTCGCGATCGGCCTGGCAGGGAGCATCTACTATGCGGGAAGCCCTTTTCCGGGCTGGCTGCTCAATTTGCTCTGGATCACCTACGTGGCCGGCGTGTACGGCATGCTCCGGACGTGGTGGATACCATACTTGCTCGTCGCCGACCCGGCGCGGGTTGCGCGCTATCAAGTGCGCTTTGCGCATACGCACTCATTCCTGCCGGAGCACAACGGGATCCGGCCCGATACGCTGCATGTCGCGTTCCATGCCGTGGTGCTCGTGACCTTGTTGTTGCTCAGCTTTCTGACCTTCGCCTCACACGCCTCTTGAAACGGGGCGCGGCAAGTTGCAACTTACCGACCTGGTCCTTTCTTGTGTCCATGGCAGACTTTTGGCATGCATCCCTGATCGGGAACGATCGCGAGGCTATCGCCACCATATGACGCACCGCGTTGATCGAAGAGGTGCGCAAGGGCCACGAGGTGACAATCACTGATCGCGGCCGGCCGGTTGCGCGGCTCGTACCGCCCCGGCGCGAGCAGGCCAAACCTTTTGCAGGCCGTGCCGAGTTCCGTCGCAAGATGCCGGCGCTGGCCGCATCGCTCACCGCGACTGTCATCGATGAGCGGGCGGAGCGTGCTGAAGGATCGGTGGTGCAAGACGCGCTCGATTCCAGTGCGCTGGCGAAACTTTACGTACCGGAACCCGAGAGCGACAGGCTCGAGGCCTTCTTCCAAGGCCGGCGGGATCTTATGATCTCGGAGCTCGCCATTACAGAACTCTTGTCCGCAGTCGGCCGTAGACGACGCGAGGGCATGATCACTGCAGATCAAGCATTGGAGATCCGCGACGCAGTGTTGGCAGACGCCGATTCAGGTTCCCTC
>Ga0116229_10015671_pt1 | contig 10282 bp, 13 predicted proteins | sample S1TSphgellanicum_3_FD_87313 | JGI IMG/M metagenome (GOLD analysis project Ga0116229, IMG submission 87313) | Host-associated microbial communities from peat moss isolated from Minnesota, USA - S1T2_Fc - Sphagnum magellanicum MG | ecosystem: Host-associated > Plants > Peat moss > Unclassified...
GTTGAGTTGATTGTTAGAAAAATGCAAAAACGAAAGGAACTAAGAAAGTGTAGTAAAGCCGGTGGAAGGCTACTGACTGACTGCTGACCGCCAATTGGTATCTAGTTTTAGGGGAGGTCTCTCTGCCTGCTGCTCGCTCTCCATGTCTCCGCGTGGAGGGAGAGAAGCTTGACTTCTCCACGTTCTCCCGCACACCACCTCACCTCACCTCACCTTCCGCCAGCGCAACCAAATTCCCCAAGAATCCACCGTCATCAAGCGTTTTGAGGAGTTTCGCACCACATACGTACCCTAAGACGACGCAGATGGCAGGCACTTCGATTTTGCATGAACTCACTACTGGATCGATGATGGACCATTTTTCCGGAGTTCCAAGATAATATTTCCCCTGGGGTAGTGGTGGTGGAGGTAGTAGGGGGGTATAACAATAATAATATTGAGGCGGCTTCAGCGCAGTGCATCGCTAAAAACCATCAGGTATGAAGTTTTTCTCTGTAATGGAATTCTGTTTTTCTGTTATTGGTAATAAATCTTCAGAAGCAGCGGCTATTGCATGGTGAAAAGCGAAAGATTGTTGGGGTATTTTTTAAAAAAAAATTTGGGTGGGTTTTGTAATCGGGTCCTGATTTCAACAACAGTGTTAGGGTACGAAGGAGAACAATCGTATCTTGGAAGAACCTGCAGGACTCTATTCTCGCTTTTATACTGAAATTCTGCGATTTGGGTCCTGTTTTGGGTCCTCTTTGGATTTGTTGGAATTGGGTTTTCTTAGAGCGTCTCTGAGGGACAGACAGAGGGGCTGGAAATTCGGTTGTGGTTCTGGAGATTTCAACCTCAGAGTCTTGATGATTGTGAGCCACTGAGTTTACCTCAATATCCAGTCTGCTGCTGCGGCTTCTATTCTTCAAATTGAGCCAGAGTCAAAAGCATCAAGGATTCCTCTTGCCCTAATTTCTATTGTCTGCACCATGTGAGCTTTGGCAGGTTTTAGATCGGAGTCTTTCTTTCACTCCGGGAAGTCTGAGGCAATTGCAGAGCTTGACACTTTGAGCCGAATGATTTCTGTGGGGGTTTCAAGGAAACCTTGATCCCTTCTTGTAGAGAAAGCTATAATTGTGGAAGTCAAGGTGGAGGAGGAGGAGCAGGTCTTGATATATCCGAATCTCTTCAGCACGTTTTCAGTGCAACCCATCTGCTGAATATTTAAGTGGCAGTGGGCAGAAAGAGAGAGAGAAATGTGGATGGGACAGGTTGCAAACAAGGCATTGGAGGTTTTGGTGCCCACTTGGGGAGAGATCAATGTGTCATTGACAGCAGCTGTGGCATTGGTCATACTTGTAAGCTTTTTACAACATGCAAGTGCAGCAGGGAAAGAAACAGCAAGGCCTGCAGAGAAACAAAAAGGGATGCATCTGCCAGCAGTATCAGAGCTTGAGACAGTCCTGAACAGGTCAACTGTCCAAGAAGGCAACAAGGCAATTAGTGTTACTCCTTACCACTCATGTCTTTTTCTTATATTGCAGTCACTGGTTCTGCTGCAGTTATTGTGAAAGAAAATTGTAACTTCAGGGTAAAAAGTTTGCTAGAAGTAGTCAGACCCTTCTGTGCATTCTAGGAGATTTCCATGAGATCCATAAAAAAGTAGTGCTACTGAATCTAATACTAGCGGGTCCATAGAAATTCAGAAATGGCTTCTACTATTTTGCTGCAAACTGGCTGCTTGAATTGCTTTGATTTGGGTGTCCACATTTGCCTTTAACAATATCTGTGCTCACAAAGAACTGGTGGGATCCTCATTGAGCACAGGGGGCTACAAAAGAGCGGGCAAGCTCCTTTTTGTACGTGATCAGGGTAAGATTCTGTTTGTTTTACTGTGTTGGTATTTATATTTCAAGGTTGTGAAAGTTCAAGGTTTACATTTAGACGAACTGGCTTAACGTGCCCTATATGGTTTGTTACTTTGTTGGCACTTGGCATCTGTAAATTTCTGGCTTTGCTGGTTTGGGGATGAGTCATTTGCAATGTTTGGTGTTGCAGTTCTAGAAAAATTACTGAGATGCAAACAGTATTATTCCTGGTTGTAACCAAATGCCATTTATCTGCATGCAATCGCTGACAATCAATATGCTGACAGCTATTTGTCTGCATGTGGGTGACAGTTGGAACTTCTAGCAGCTAAGAACCTGATATCTGCAAACTTAAATGGGACATCAGACCCATATGCCATTATTACATGTGGTTTGCAGAAGCGCTTCAGGTACTCCTAAGAAATGTCATTCCAACAGTTCTGGTACAGTTGATGAAAGAAACCTTTGTACTAACTGGAGCAGGTGTGACTCCCTATGCTCAAGGTACTGCCTTTTTATTTGAAGGTAAAGTCTATGTGTCTTTGTGGTGCTGCTATCTTGGGAGTTCACCTGTCCCCAAACTATTTTCAGCCCAGGGTGCTTGGTACAACCTAGCTTGTCCGCACTTGCACAGGGAATACTGTATTGCTTGTGATGTTTGACAAGACTTCCTAGAATTATGTGTAGGTCAGAGCAGGCACATTCCATCCTTTTTAAGAACACCTTTTCTTTTGCTGTTCTTGAGTTGAGCTCAGATACCTTTGTGGATTAAATTTGAGAATTCTTCCAATGACAAACAATCCTTGTTGCTCTCTTCTTCTCAGCTCCATGGTTCCAGGCTCCAGAAATCCAATGTGGGGTGAAGAGTTTGATTTTTACACTGAAGAGCTCCCTGTTCAGGTATTTGGGAATCAACCACTCTGAGGAAACAGATGTAGTAACTATGCATCTGTTGGTAGACATACTCATTTTGATTTCAGACATTCTGAAGTCAGAAAAAGTGGTCTGTCAGTTTGTACATAGCAGCCTTGAATTGTTAAATACGTGTGCAAGAACTAGTGAATGGATGCTCAGAACTATTCATCCTGGAGTTCTTCAAGCCTAACTTTGATTCTGGAAGCTTAGTTAATTGTAGGAGATGACATTCATAAACCTGAACCCTGTGATGGTCAATTTTCAGGTAAAAATTGCAATATACGATTGGGATATTGTGTGGAAGAGTGCATGCCTGGGATCAACTACTCTGGACATTGGTACAGAGGGCCAAACTGAAGCTGTGTGGCATGTGCTTGACAGTCCATCAGGCCAGGTACCTCACTTATTTGGACTGTTGAGTATTGTATGGGTGCTTTTGAATGTGAGGTCTCTTGTGTTGAACAGACTTTATGCCAAATGTTCTGAGGTGTGGCATGGACATGTGCACAGGTTTGCATACAGTTGATGACAAAGAGATACCCTGTGAGCGCTTCTGGGTAATACTTTGTGCTTCAACATTTTGAGTTTCTCATCTGTTTACAAGGCACATGATCGTAGTATGATGAAATGCACAATGGAGAAGATCAGACATTGACTTTCAAAGTTGAATGAAATCTCTGGTTGTAAGTTATGTGAAGGTGGGATTTGCACTGATATTTAAGTGAGTGGTATCATTTTGGACATTCAACTGGTTTCTCAACATGTAACTGACATTCTCTGGGGATGTCAGGGATCCCTGCAACCCCATCTATTGGGCTTTATGACACTGGAAATCACCTGTGTCCTCAAAGTGTCCTGGGAACACTTCACGGATCATCAACATATCTGTGCACTTATCATTGGCTGTTTTCGCACACAGGAGTCTGAATGGCCACCCAGGTCTCATAACACACCGAAGACTTTTGTTAGACAATCCTGTTGGCACAGAGGTGCGGCAGAAGCCTGGACCTCTCCAGACAATTTTTGAGCTGCCACCTGATGAGGTATACTTGATGTCACACCTTGTCCAGGTTGGTTGCATTCGTATTTATCATGCATTGCAAGATACCTGGGTGAGAAATGGCAAGAATGTTTTATCATCTGTCTGTAGGACATGAGTCTTGGTCCTGTGGTTAATTCAGGATCTAGCTTGGATGGTGAGCTACTAATCAATATGTAGTTTACTGTTCAAGTGCTATGCAAGCATTTGTGCCTGAATACTACCATCATAACTGAATCAAGCTGGGTGAGACAGGTGGTTTTGCACAGCTTTTCCTGTGCACTTGAGAGGTCCTTTTTGTACCATGGACGGGTGTACTTGTCAGCTTGGAACATCTGTTTCCACTCAAATGTCTTTGCTAAGCAGATGAAGGTCAGCCTTCTTCAAATTAATTTTTTGACACGTCTTGCAGGCTAGATAGTACTTATGCTTTGCCTGTCTACTTTGAGGTTTTCTACCAACAAGAAGAATTGCTCCTGACTATTGAATGGGGACCAGCTGATATATCACTTGGACTAGCTTGGAATACTGCATTCTAGATGAGAACACCCCTACATATGACAATTGCCTCATGGGCATGTGTTTAACATTTCTCCAGACAGTTCAGAGGTTTTCCTTCTTATATTGTGTATGGTGGTGCTACTGTGTTGTGCAGGTTATCTTGCCTTATGAAAACATTGAAGAGGTGAGGTTTTTTGTACCATCATATGCATGGAGGGTTTCTGTAAATTTATTGGTAGAATGGGTCTGATGTTAAACTGTACTTTTGAATTCATAGTTCATCTATAAGCATGTAATAAGGGTATGCTTGAGAAATCTGGGTTTGTTAGTATTATGGTTTCGTGGAACATGTTTTCTAGGAAGGGATTGTGAGCAAAAAAAATTCAGAAATTTTGTTGCCTTCATTGTGAAATAGAGATACCATGTGCTTGATTAGCATATCTGTGTTCCCATATAACTGCTAAAACCCTTTAGTTGGCCTCTCTAAGCCTTCGGCTTAGATGCTTGCTTGTACAGACAAGCTAAGTTGAAAGGAAGCTCACCCTTACAGGCTTGTTGCAGCTTGGATGGGGATACTATTGATTTTTTTTTATTAATGCTAGCCAACATGATGGGCTGACTCCTCTTGCCTCCAAAAATGCAAGAGAAATCAGGATGCAGAGATGTTTGTATTATATTTTTTTGGGTGATTGAGTCTTGTTCACCACACATGATTGTGAACCTTTTGAGTTGTAAGGGGAATTGCAGATCAAAAGGAGTCAACATGCAATAATAAACCCAGCAATAACCATTACCTTGCGCTCAGGATCTGGTGGTCAAGGAGTACCTCCCCTGGTTCGTTCTGATGGTAATATCCTACTCCTTTTGGTTAGGGTCCTTGTTGCAGCTCTGATTGGATGTTCCTGGGTGGTATGTGATTTTGACCTTTGTCTATTGCATATTTATTTCTTTCACCACTCACACTTGTCTATGTGAGTATATATATGTTGGTTTTCATGAATACACACTATTGTGATTTCTCTTGGAGTAAAACAGTTTGTGACCATCAAAGGATGAATTTTTACAGGTTTTGTCATACATATTGTGCAAGTCCAATGTGTTGATGTCAGTAAGGGTAGTTTAGTGTTATGTCTAATCACAACAGGATACCTCCAAGAGAAAGACTATGTCCTGTCTGTGATTTGTATAGTAATGCTGTTGCAGGGAGAGCTAAGTATAAATTTGCCTCCTTTTGGAACCGAAATCATGCTCATCGAGCTCTACAGCGGGCACACAAAAACTTTGCCACAATGCAGGCTGTAGCAAAACAGGTATACACTATACACACACCCCCTCCCCCCTCAACTCTCCCGTTTCTGTAGAGAACCTGCTACTTAAGTTCAATGACTCCAATGTGGAAATAAGTGAGACTTTCATTGGTATCACTTCTAAGAAACATCTTCTATGTGAAGTGCAAACACTTGACAATTCCATGGACCTGTCAGTGATGAAAGAGCTTAGAAATTGGATATTCCTTGCTATAAGCTGTGAAAATTTGAATGGAGGGAGGGAAAGCAGATGCCAGGGAACTGACTTGTTGAGATCACAAACATGCAGGAGCAACAGGTGTCCTCAATGAGGACACGTAGTGGATCCTCTCGAACATTTGATGAAGCTGCAGTCAGTATTGATACATCAGAACCATCTGATGTTCCCATTGTCATACAACCATTCCTGCAAGAGGATGTTTTGAACAATGTTGTCAATGTGGGTTTGAATCCTAGACCTTTGAACTGGTTGTGCAGTTAATGTCACAGTGTTTAGGGTTTAGGTTTTGAAAGAGCACTTGCCATTCTTTTCCTTTGGTTTACTGATTTCGAAGGGAGTGCTTCTGATTATTTATAGATGGATGTGTCATGGGACAGGTTGAGTTGCCTTGCACTGCCGAGGAGTATTTCTCAATTTGCTTAGGAGATGACTCCAAGTTGATGCAGTCTTACTGTGACCATCAGAAGTCCACTAAACTGCAGGCAAATACCTCTCAAAAGCTCTGTTGTGCAGCAGGATCCATGTCCTTTTCTGAACAAATTTTGGTCGGGATGGGGAAAAAGAGCTTCCATTCCTAATAATGAAATCACAGCAGTGGTACCATAATGGTGTTAGATTTAGTTACAAGTTTGCTCTAAACATCACCTTTTACAGCCAAACCTGACATAAAGTTGTCCTGTTACACAAAGTTATGTGTAGAAATGCCAATACTATGCCTGATGATTCCATTCTTATGTGATTCAAATCCTGTTGGGCCTAGTTTCCCACAGCCAACCTCTTCAGCTACACTGTGCATGCACTGAACTTCTCCTAAAACTTGAATACTTGCAGTTTAAATGTGTTGGATGCATATGTGGGATGGCTGAGCAGATGGAGCAATGGAAGGACTCAGAACAATATGGCGGACAGACCAGAGAGGTGACATATCGGTCAATATGCAAAAGTCCCATGTGTCCTCCTGATACTGCAGTTACTGTATGGCAACATGCCGCATTTTCAAGTGACAAGCAAACTTTGGTGAGCACATGTTTCCTGGTTGTCTCCACCATTTCAAGGGAAGGTGAGAGAAATGGCAATTTGTTGGGCGGTACATCACCATTGCAATGGTGGCCATCTTTTCTCATCTCATACTTGTTGTCCAATACTGGAAAGCCTGCAATTGAATTTATCAGGATTTCTTGAACCAATCAAGAAAATCGTACCTGCAGAAAGCTATCTGGTTTGGAGTTAGTAACTCAAGTTTCATCATTCTGTTCTTTGTGGGAGCATCTTTTCACTTTTCTTGTGCTTATTTTTAAATTGATCCTCACAGATCTTTGAAGCAGTTTCACAAATTCATGATGTTCCTTTTGGTTCCTATTTTGAGGTACATTTGCTGGCCCTAGCACCCACATGCATCATCACAGTACTTCACAGATGATATGTCACTAAGTTGGGACAGCAATATATGCCCCTCCCCCCCTGCAATCAAGTGCATTGACACCTTCCAGGGTTGTGTGTTTTTCCATTAAAGATGTTAATTCATTCACACATTGCTTATGGCATAGGTGCATGCAAAGTGGACATTCTCAACAAAATCAGCAGCCAGTTGTATACTAGACATCAGAGTAGGTAAGTGCACTCCATAGTTTGTCTTCTCTCACATTTTTGGTGGGTGTTATATATGGCTCCCCTGCCTCTCTTTTCACTTGGAGAATATTTACTTCCCCTATGTGCACTATTCCATGCCCATATTGTGTCTTTCTTGGATTGCTATATGTTCTGCAATTCTCACCAAATATATGCAGACCAACAAAGCAGAAATTCTTTAAACCTTCATATTCATGTTGTGGTCTTTGATTTGACAACTACTGTGGTTGCTTGAGCAGGAGCTCATTTCAAAAAATGGTGTTTGATGCAATCAAAGATAAAAGCTGGAACTGTACTGGAGGTATTCTCTATTGATGTACCTTTTCAATTGTTTCTGCGGAAAGCAATATTTTTTTTGTGTGTGTACCAAATATTGTTAGCTGATAGCTCTTCAAATCTGGTATCTTTTCATTTTATCTTGTGAGTCATTGGGGGGCAGTGAACTAGTTTTGAAGGTTTTGGCCATCGATCTGCCTGCAGCTTATGTCAAGTGTGCAACAGCAGCTGGAAGTGTTGTTCTAGATATCATCATGACCCTTCAGAACTACTTGCTTGATAATTGCCAGCAAATTGAAGTATAATGATGTTTTGTGCTGTTTCTCTCGGCAGATGAAAGGAGATGCAGAGTTAATGATAGAGCTTGCAAGGAAAGAAATAATGAATTCCAAGTTGACCTCACAACAGGAAGATGAAGCCTTTACAGCAAATTTAGAGGGTAATGGGGATTCCATAAAGAGTGGGACAGTGGCTGAGCCTGCTGCTTCTGAATTAAGGTCATAGTTATGAACTTCCCGGAAACATGGGTTCCATGGAGTCAAAGACTTCATCCTTCTGAATTTACAACTACAGGCTTCCTGTTAATCTGGTGTACATGGGGCCAAAGGCTTCCATGCTTCTCTTAGGCTTCTCTTGATGTAATTTGAAGAGTTGTCTATGCATCCAAGGTCAGTGTCAAAAGTCCCTGTCTGAGTCTACAACAAATGCCTCATAATGTGAAGCAACTGGCTGTCAGTTCTCATCTTCTTGATGTTCAGTCTTCTGAAGGTGAATCTTCTTTTGGTTTTGGCGCTTTCTGCTTTGATGATATGTTAAGTTTCAAGGAAAACATCCTTGGTTTTATCAAGTCAATGCAGCACTTGCTGATAGATGATGAATTGGTTCCTGTAATCCAACTATCGGCAACCAAGCACCTTGAAGAGTAGCAATCAAATGTCAATCCATTATGAGACCATTGACTGTGAGTTAGCCCAATTTTATATTCATCCTTCTTGAACCTTTTTTATATGATTTCATACAAATTCATTGCTATTTGTACTTTGTAGTTAGGGGGTGTCCGATGTGGACTTAGAAATTTTAAATGTGGTGTGAAGGAGGTTGCAGCAACATGATGTTCCAACCTCATGTTCTTGTTAATGTGACAAGAGGGTAGCTCATCCAACATACTGCATTGGTTTTTGCAGGAATCAGGTGTTGATCTATCAAATGCTGATAGCATTGTAATACTTTTTTTTGGCTCATCAATAAGGGAGAGCACAGGCAGAGTTGGCTTTTGGGTTTGCTTCCTTGACTTATGGCTAGAGCAACACATGGCCATCTCCTGCCTACGATGTCACATCAACTTTCTTTTCAAATGGAATATATACTAGATATTGGATCTTGATGGATATGAAGTGAGAATAATTACAACATTGAATTCATCCACCATTTATGGTAGCACAACACAGTGCTGTGGTATGGTCCTGCATCACCAGGAACAGAGTCCAGTATTCGACTTCTGGGTGTCACACCATTTTTGCTGGTAAATTTCCTCCTTTTTGGTATTTTTTGCCTTCCATTATTAAACCCATGATTTTTCTAGTCCAAAGTGCTGAAAGGTCCTATAACTACTAATCTTTGGGAAAGTCTGCCCTTCTAGTTTGTAATAATAGTCATACTCAAGATCACCCAAGCTCCAAGGTGCCATCATCTAGGAGAAGCTATGTGAACACCTCCAAATTGCCCTGGCCCTCCCTTGCCCCTGCTGACCTATTGCTTCTATTTATCTTCAAAGATCATCATCCAGAATGCTAATCATTACAAGAGGTTTGGTTCTTTGTTGGTTGCAAAAAACATTTTTTGTGCTTCCCATTTATGAAATGCGGATTCAATTAGTGAATCCAGTTTTTTTGCCAAATCATCCATTTCCAAAGGTTAGAGAGGATGTTCTTTTTATTATCTTCCTAACTATTGAAAGAGGTTTAGTACAAATGATTTGGCAAAATCATTTTAACTTCCCATATACAAAATGCTTTCTCAATTAGCAGACCTAGCTTTTAGGCAAATCTGTCTGTTTCCAAAGTTATAGGGGATACTCTTTTTATTCTGTTTCTATTTTGTTTTTTGAGACTTCAATTAGGCTTGTCATCGCTTTTGAAGGAAACTTTTGTTGGAACTTAAACTCTCAAATCAAAACAAAGGAGAACTTTCACAGGCAAATGTTAACTCATTTAGATGTAGCATTCATGTGGAAGTAATGCCCAAGCATTGTTGGTCAAGTCATATTTGCTTTTGTTCTTTCATTTTGAAGCCATGGAGATTGTTTAATTTAGGTACTGTTATTGTCTTTAAGTTGGTTGGTAGATTGCATACATTGGTGAGGAGATGTTTATGATGCACAAGATTGGGAGACAATAAGTTAGCTCCAAATGTTGATCATAATATCATCAAAGCTTACAATAAGATGCATGTTGGTTATCAAGTATGAGTTGAATGGGCAATCGGCAATTTGAAACAGAAGTAGGGATGTTTCATAAAGAAATCTCACTTTACCAAGCCAAAGTACAAC
>Ga0116229_10015672_pt1 | contig 10282 bp, 10 predicted proteins | sample S1TSphgellanicum_3_FD_87313 | JGI IMG/M metagenome (GOLD analysis project Ga0116229, IMG submission 87313) | Host-associated microbial communities from peat moss isolated from Minnesota, USA - S1T2_Fc - Sphagnum magellanicum MG | ecosystem: Host-associated > Plants > Peat moss > Unclassified...
AAATAGTTCAAATTGTTTAAAACAAAGATATTTTACAATAAATTTATTTTTTATTGTCTAAATTATCATAGTTAAAAACCCAAGCACTAAATTAGGATTATAATCATTCTTGAATCATAATTTCAAATGTCTTATGAACCAACTAGAATGATAGAAAAGTAATGGACAAGAGACACATACAAAAAACTAAAGTCAAAATATTTGAAAACCTCATGTGGTGAACCTTAAAAACTTGAAGTTCAAGTGTTGAAATGTCCATGGAACCTAAAATTAATTGATTTCAACACTTTCTTGCTGAAATTGACCGTCCCTAATGATATAGTTTATTACTAAAAATATTCTTACATTATATGGATGTTGGGTTAACGCCAAATGGCTTAGTGACTAGCCTCCCCCAAACTCCAAAAATAAGCTCAAATGGCAAAACTCACTTCAACCTTGATGATTCTTCCTAATGTATCATTTAAGGGAATTGAATTGAATCTTGCAGCACAACTGTGCTCCACCCTCACACAAACATTAAATGTAATCTAATGGTTCAATTCAAAGCTAAAAATACAGTGTATAAAAATGGTTTGAAAGTAGGTTACATAGAAAGCCACTATGACAAAAAAAAAAAGCCCAACCTTTAACGTATTTTTTTCTCTGAATACAAGTGCCAAAATAACAATTCTTGACGGTCGGCTTTGCAAGTCAAAATAGGGGGCTACAATCTTCACAAAGTTAAAGTTATCTACAAAAGAAAGGGTACTTAAACACCAATAACAACAATTTTCTCATAAATTGAGGAATCTCAAGTTGAGGCCAAAACTTGACCAAAAAAATAAAAATACATTAACATATTAAGTGGGGATAGAAACTCCTTTTCCTCCAATGTTGGTGGTAAAATGAGTTTCAACTTGAGTTTTAAATTTGCTTCCATTGCCATTGTTATTGGACTTATAACTATTCTGCAAATATTTTGAATCCTCTACAATAAATATTCATATATAACATTTGAAGCCTAATTTCAGTGCCTATCATTTAAAGGGTGAAAAATGGTTTCAAGGTGAAAAAGTCAACAAAATTTCACAACAGTGAAAGATCCCAATCTCAGCAAAGTATTCGCTATCTGTGACAATCTACTGGATGTGAGGACCCAACAAATACCACATTGTAGATCATGGACAATGCTTTTGATCTCAAATACCTGACACTCCTTCATTGGTTCTGTCCATATGGAAGAGAGTTTGTCAATCAATATCGGATTTTGGAGTACAATTTTTGCATTAAATTTATAATCCATGTTCAAGCAACAGCTTGCTATCTAACCATATTCTGTAGACTGGTCTTCTATCAAAACTTGGGTTCATGCTAAAAGGTGTTGTAAGTTCTTAAGTGAAAAAAATTGTTATTTTTGGAGCTTTCTTTCTGCGTTAAGCCCTTTATGCTCACCACATGATCTTCAAGGGGGGATTTTAAATAAGTCTTTGTCTAGAAATCTCCAGTGATGGGTGAGGGGAAAGAGTCTTGCTCAAGGATCTCACAATACAGACAACCGGCACAAAAGTCCATTATGACCTCTGGTATTTTGTTATGCTCTGTTTCTGATATTCACAGTCATCTTTGACACTTCCCTATTTTGCAGATTTGTGCTCTGAGGTACTGTTCCCAGCTCTTCAGACTTAACAGTGCTGACTCAACCCATTTCAGTACTTCATTTCCTTCTTAACAATAAATGAATAATCTCAATCCCATAATGGCAACACACCTGCTGGTGAGAAGCAGATCAATATGAAGTTGAAGTGAAATTAGGGGGCTTAGACCACAACTGTGTGCTCCATTTGCATTCCATCTGCTGGCAGATTTGAGGAAGCATAGTGTTGCTGGTTGTCTGCCATAAAGCATGAGTTGCGCAGGGATAGAACACGGGGCTGCCACAGTTTCCACATCCGATCATGGCTAGCAGTCACCAGGAAGTCAGCTGTGGGAGACCATGCAACGTCGAATACATGATCATTGTGTGAACTGCCAGACACAGAAATGCTCAAAATATGGTCCAGATTAACAAGAAGGCATGCAGAGTTGCATGAAGGCCTAAGAACAAGCACCCTCCTACATATCAGACAAAACTTCTGAAGTAATTAGGTCAAAAGGCTGACATCTATCAAATGAATTCATGTTAAATCTTCCATCAGTAAAAGCAGACAGGTAATGAAGTAATGACCTGCAGGGAGTTATTGCTGGCTATCACATGTGGTCTAGCATTCTATGCAAAACTTGGAGAGAGAACATCTGCAAACTCAGAGTAAAGAGAAGCTCCAACATAGAAATAGAAACCAACGGATTTGCAAAATCTCAATGTGTTTGGTTGAGGAGAAACCTGAGAACATGGCTGCATTCCCATGTTGATGTGTCAAACAAGCGAACCATGGTATCTCCAGATGTAGTGGCCAATAGCCTCCCAAAGGGTGAAAATGCTACACGCTTCACCTCTCCTGCATGCACTTGGAGCACTGCCACAGAGCTGCCCATGCGAAGGTCCCAAACTCGGCATGTCTTGTCATCACTCCCAGTTGCTAGATACATTCCAGAATCATCAATATCTACACCTATGACATCCTCTAAGTGGCCCCGCAAAGTCTGAACATCTTCTCCTGACCGTGGGTCCCAGAGCTTTGCAGTAAAGTCAAATGAAGCAGTAGCTACCAGGTGACCCCCATGTGGCTGGAAACAAACTCCATATACTCCATGCCGATGACCCTGCATAGTTGAACACTAATGTTTGGAAGCAATCCAAATTCTGAGCGGTAATACCTTAGCCCACAAAGCAAGTGTTCAAGCTTGATCTGAAATAATACACACAGACTGGGTTCCAGACGTGTTACTATACAGGACAAAAGCAGAATGATGTGAAATTTGCCAACCAGGCATGCCTGAGTGTGTTCAACCTTGGATTACTACCTCCTTGTTGAAGGTGGACATTTTAAACCACTGGGACTGGGAAAGAGGCAATGTGGTAGCCCAATTCTTCCCCCAAGGACTTAAAAGCCCTCAACTTTGTATGACCAATCACCACATTATAGCAGGGTTGGCTATTATGGATAACACCAACCATGACCTACTGGTAAATGCATAACCACTTGCAAGATGGTCATTAGTCCAAGCCACCAGGCTATCAGCACCCTGCTATATAACCATTACCCAACAAGTCATCCTTTGTCAAGGTTTAGTCACAGATCCATGGAAATTTGCACATTCCAAATTTTGGTCATCCAGGGCCATGTTCAGCTGTCATGTAAGTTCTGCAGTTGGGTGAATGCTGCTCATACAGAAATCAGAACTTCACAAAGAGGATATATCCCACTCACAGCTACTCGATCACATATCCAGTAATATAGGTGCAACACAAACAGACACATTGAAGCTGGTCTTTTTCCCTGGACAGATGCCAGGGAAAAAATATACAAACACAACCTCAAAGTATTTACAACCAAAAATTTCAATAAGGGCCATACCTTCAAGGTAGTGACAGAGATGCCCTTCTCAGCATCCCAGATCATGCTGGTTGTATCATCTGATGCTGTAGCCAACAGGTGTGTTCCCTCCTTAAATGACAATCCATTTACCTGCTTCCCAAGCAACACAACTCATAACTGCATGATGATATACAATGAGCAAATTCACATTCATAAACTCTTATTAGATTCAGTTTCACATCCGCTGAATCCCTCTAGTCAGAACTTACCCAGGCCTGAACAGTAGTTCCAATTTGGCCTAATGCGGATCTGAGGAAGCGGCATGCTTCTGGCATACACAAAGAAACTCCCTAGTAGGTAAGACCTAAGATTGTAAAACAACTGAGTGAGAAAAGGTGAACTAAAATGTGAGCCCTACAGCAGGAGTACCTCATCCGTATGGCTTTCCAGGACACGGACACAGGCACCAGTCTCAGTGCTCCAAAGGCGGCATGTTTGGTCTGAGCTTACAGTTCCAACAAGATCACGCTTTGCTGGAGAAAATTTGACTGCATACAGTCCCAACAAGTGGCCTGCAAGCACTGCCACCTCCTCTTCTAAGTGGACATCATAGACTCGACACAGATGGTCCCATGATGCTGTTGCCACAAGGTTCCCTGATGGATTTACTGCAATTCCATGCACTGGACCTGAATGCATTGAGAAGCTGTGTGCAAGCTCCCACTTGGGCGCCCCTAGCCGCTCCTCCACTTTTGGAGGAGGCCGCCTTGTGGGGCCCCTAAAAGAGCTGTACCCTGGATCTGAACCACCATAACCCAGCTCTGAGAAGCTAAGGTTAGAAAGATAACAGGGTGGATTTTCAGATGTTGTATCCCTACCAAATCCCTGTAGACCAGTTTCAGGGACATAGCCAGCACAATGCCTATCATGCTCCAGATCCCCTTGTGGCTCAGCTGGGCACGGTCGCATCACGGGCCTGCATTGCATAGATATGCCTTGCTTCAATGCTGTATTCTCAATGCTTAGACTTTGCACCTGGGCAAGAAGCTCCTGCTTGGTTTTCTCAAGCCTGGCCACCTGAACCTTGAGTCTTGCTCGCTCCACCATCACCTGTTGCCAACGCTCTGCCACTTTGCCTAATACATACTTCACCTGCAAGGTTGTTCAATGTTGTTGCTGAAACATTGAAACATCTGGAAGACATGGTTTGATTCTAGTAAACATTAATCCTCACTTCTTGTATACAACCCTGGTGGTTGAAGGGAAAAATATTGTCATGTATACTCAGAACTACTGCATACAAGAGATGACAACACTGGAGGTAAAAAGAATCATGGGAAGCCCTCTTCCTGCAAGTTCCCTACAATGCCACTAGCTCGACTACAGTTCTGCAAAGCAAGATCTGTTGTCAAGAGAGCTTTCCTCATCACCATAATCCCAACACTATGTAATATCCAAAGAGCCAAAGGTGTCAGAAAGTGTGGTATTGCTTCCCTCAAACCTGTTTCAGTAAATATTTGAGCATGGAAAGAAGAAACATACTGCTTGACAAAACCTGCGGCAGAAAATGAGCTTCTTCTACCCCACCCCTGTGCATAACCAACACAATGCTAAAACACTTCTACATAGGAACAATGGGGTTGAGTATCAGCAAGGTATCCACAACCTGGAGATCCTTCTAAATGAACAGAACTAGATGTCTTGAGGACATTTGCAGAGAGTGCACAGAGATGAGAAGCCAGCCCAACCAAACTGACCTGAACATCTTCGTTGTCGCCACTGTTGCTAGCAGCACCAGCACCTCCCGCGTTCTCCATCCCAGGGCCTGCCATAGTCTTGGGTGACTCTCGCTGTGGTGGCTGTTGTCCTTCCTCACTGATAAGCCCTGCGCTCCCTCCTCCTCCTCCTCCATCGTTGTTGTTGTCGTCAGCTAAACCAAGGGAGGGGGATTGCAGGCCGGCGTCGTGGTCGAATAGGGCGACGAGGGCGGAGGAGCCCGGCACTGGCGAGCGACATACGGGGCAAGCGGTTTCGGAACGGAACCAGATGGCGGAGCACGGGTGGCAGAACACATGGCCGCAGCTAGTAATCCTGGCTTTGGCGCCCTGACCCGTGGCACTCTCGAAGCAGATTTTGCAAGTGAGCCCCATCCGTCGGCCGCTCCTCCTGTCCCTTCCCTCCTGCTCGTCCTCCTCGTACTACTCCGCCATCCCTTTCTCCTCCCAATGCAGCTGTCGGAATACAGCAGAACGGGAAGCCAGCATCTCAAACCTCACAGACCACAAACCCTCGATTCTGGATGACGCTCCATGTGAAAAACCCTAAATTCACATCGACGTCAAACCATCGCCTCTCAGCAGCAGACTTCAGACAACAGCAGCACCATACAACAAGCTCTAAGCTCTCTTGAAGGCTCTGTCTGCACAAACTCCCGCTTAACACATCCCCGCACAGAACCTAGCATCTCACAAACAACAAACAACCAAAAAAAAGCACCACCAGCATTACCCAATTCTGTTCAGACTCACTCTCAGGGTTTAGGGCTTTATACAACCGTACAAAACATGGAAGAACATCTTTAGGCATGTGTATACAGACCCCTACCTTCCTTTGTGCGTCCCTCCTGTATTCTTCCGCTTTCTACTTGGGTCTCGCTTGCTTCATACGGAGGTCTTCTTCCCTTTTTTCTCATTTCTTTCTCTCATCAACTGCCACCAAATCACCAAAGAAATTTGTAAGAGTTTTCAGGATTTCAATGTCCAAGAACGGATCACGAGTAAACTCCAGTGGATTCTTTTGGGGAAAAGAGAAGAAAGACTGTAATCCCTGCAGCAATAGGTACCACGGTGCAACGAGCTGCGGCTTGTTTGTCGTCAATCTGGTGCAAAACACTTCGCCACTCGATGGCATTGCGAAACTGTCGTAGCTGCAGAATGTGGAACGCGCCAGTCTCGTACGGGTATCGTCCGTACGAGTATACGAGCCGGTTATAAATCCCGGTATCGTTCACTGGGACACCCAACATGGGCAGGTACAAAGCAGTGTTGGGCGGTTCTCAATTTTTGAGAACCGGTCGGTTTCGGTTCTTACATGATGTTATGAGAATCTGATCGGTTCTCATATATATATAGCTGATGAGAACCGATCAGGATATAAGATTCCTAATTTTTTCAAACTCACTCAGTTCTCAAATAAGCCGGTTTTTGCATATACAATAACAGTCCATCTTCACATTCGATTTTCACAACCTGGTTATTCAATTTTTCATTAATAAAATAAAATTATTTAATTACTTCACCACGTGACAAAAGCACTAACAATGGGAGAAAAGCAGCAACACCACGTAAGAAGAGAGTCACAAAATATCTATTTTTAAAGAAAAAAATTCATCATATTTAGAGATCCTTTAAAGGATTTCATCATTTGGTGATGCATTTTTTTGTTTTGGAGCAGCTTCTCACCACAATTGGACAGTCTTGAATAAAATATTATTAACTAATGCAAGATATTCCTTGGAATGCACACAATTAATGTTAAATCATAAAACTAAAAAGAAAAAAAACACTATAAGAAGTTGCAAGTGCATAAAAGATATAAAAAGATGTAATAGTGCATAAAAGATGTAAAAAATGAAGAGGAGCACCACCAATGGACACAGTGTCACTGAGAACCCAATGTAAATTCTAGGAGAGAACTTGTCTGGTTTTATATATATAATAGAATCATTTTTCATGACCTATTCTCATTTTGGTGAGAATTTAAGGTTCTTCTCATTCTGGTTTTCACATGTAAAGGTGTCAGCAAGTTTTCATTGTGAGAATCAGGTTGAGAATTGAATTGGTATTTGAGAATCACTTAACATTTGTACAAAATCATTTGATTTTTTTAATTTTATTTTAGAGGATTTCTTTTGATGATCAAACTTTAGTAAACTTCATTAAACAAAGCACCCAGCTATTACCTAGATTTAGTAACAGGACCTAACAGGTTATAGATATTAACAGGTTGTTAAAATTAACAAGTGATCTAACAGAACTTGTGACTTAACCTAACCAGTTATAGAACCTATTAGGTAGCATTATACTAGGTTAGTAAACAAGTTGACAAGTTATAAGTCCAGTAGTAGTTGGACAAGTGGTTAAACAAAGTGTTAAATTGATTTTTTTTTGGATTACTAGTTTTTTTATTGGTTAATGACTGTTTAAATAGTTTATTGGTTGTTTAAGTTTTGAATTAGCTAGTATAAGACTAGGAGGACATACCTATTTTTGGATATAAAACTTTTGAACAAACTTTGAGTGTCATTTTGTATTTCACTTGGAACATGAGCATTTTGTTTTTTTTTTCAGCAATATCTTCTTGAAACTTTTTGCAATCTTGAATACATTATTAGTTTAAGAATTGTAAATAGATTAAATTTTTTAATATTCAATGTACATGTTTGTTGTTTTAGGAACCTGTTATTGTAAAAAATTAGAAGTTGAAAACCTTTATGGGAATAGAAAAACCCATTAACATTTTATGACCACCCAATGGATCAAAACTCAAAAACAATCACACTTAAATTTTTTTGTTAAATTCAATATTTTTAATAGATCAAGTTGAAAAAGTGATCACATTTGAATTTTAATTTGTATCATGTTTTGCTTTTCTTTGTGTAGTTTTTAGGATGCAAGTTATTATTTGTTGATTTAGTTTGAAAAGCATTATAAAATAAAGTGAAGTTAATGTAAAATTTTTGAAGTAAACAAGGTGCCCAATCTATAAAAGTAGTTTTTTACAAAATCCTGACTGTTAGGAACGGTCATATTTTATGTTCAAAAATAATGCAAGGGTTTTCTTAAAACCTTTTGATTTTAGAAGATGTCAAGAATAGTCATTAGAAGTCTTAGGAAATAGTTAGAATATGTCACACATCAACCTGTTCCAAAACCTGCATAAAAACAAAATGAACAACAAGTGCAACCTACAAGAATTGAACATGTGAATGCACCAAACATGGATGCAACACAGAGGGGAAAAGCCATTGAACAACATCAAAATGTAGGCGAACCAATTGTGCAAAAAAACCCAGCCACGCTCTTAACCACTCATCAAGTAACACCACAAACATTAACCCAACCATGGAAATCTATGTTCATCATGATGACAATCATGAACCTATTCAGACATTTGATGAAATTGTTTCAACATGACAACCACAGCAATCAATAACCCGAGGTTATTATTTACCCAAAACTAGTGCACCTACGTTAATTGTAACATCTGCTCACTTTCAAAACCAACCACCAAACATCAATATCAATTTGGTACCCACTAATTCGGAAATGGGATGACTTCAACTACTCAAAAGGTTGGAACAGCTTCATCATGTTGACCAAAAACCTTTTAATCGATAATTTATATACCACATTTAAAACATGTCAACCATGAGCAACACCCGCAATTGATCGATAAAAAACCACATATCACCAAGGCATTTGGTTAATGAGATAAGTACTTGGTTAAGGTGAAAGATCACAAGCTCCACACCATATATTGGTTTCAGGAAAAAACCAAGGTGTTAAAACTATAACCTATTCATATTGTCAATAGGTGGAACACATGTTCAATTGATGCCCATTTGTTGATGATAGATTAAAATAGTTATTAAAGGAGGAGGTGATGAATGTTTATCAACATGTTCTTCCAACCACTACAACAATATTACCCAATGTATCTATAATAGGGACTCAAACCGTGAATCCTAATATAGGTCATATGGTAATACCTATTAACTATCAGACAACCTAATCACCACCTATTACACCAATTGTACCAAGTAAAACTAGTATTTTGTCTATTGTGACATACCCAATGTGGTATAATGTCATACCCCCTTTCGTACCTCTAGATTTTAGTTTGTATCTAACATATCCGACTGGAACAAAAAGACTTGATCCTATGATCTTAAGGAATTATACAAGTTATGTACTTAAATATGTGTGTCCAATACTTGAGCAACATGGTGTACCACCAACATATACACCACATTATGTTGGAAATTAGTTTCCTACAATGGTTCAACAATAGATTACACTAGAAGAAATCCCCCAAAATGCAACCAATGCATTTACAACTACGTGCAATCAATTATCATTTGCAACTAGATCTTATTGGTTTTACAACTATTTTGCACCCTTGACCATTCTTGGAATTATGTTACAACTATATTTGCAACTAATGACTTCTTCATCCTACACTCTATAATTGTTTTCATCCATGATCATCTCCAATATATCCCATTAGTTGCAAATGGAACCAAACTTAGTTACACCTTTAAGGTGTCAAGATAGCCCCTAGTGATATACATACGTATATTAAAAAACTTTTGAAAGGTTGTATTTTTGCTAAATTATATTAGGGGTATAGTGGGGGTATGTTTCCATTGGTGTATTTATAAAGTTGTAGTTAGTTTGTATTTAGGCAAAATAATTACTTACCTACCTATATATGTTTGTTTACCTACTTAACGTAAATTACTACCCACTTATTAATTAATCGATGAATAATTAGTCACACTTATTTTAATTAATTGATAATTAATAGTTCATATTTAGTATTTATATTTCATAATTATTCAATATATTAGTTATTTATTTGCTTCTATATGAACTATTGATCAATTATTTATAAATAATTATTTATTTAATTCGTAATAATTAATGTAATATTTTAGTTATTTGTTTATTTATTTATGAATTATTCATCAATAATTTATAACCAGTTCATTAATTAGTTAATTATTGGTTAGTTAATTATTATTAACTAGATATTATTATTAT
>Ga0116229_10015674_pt1 | contig 10281 bp, 6 predicted proteins | sample S1TSphgellanicum_3_FD_87313 | JGI IMG/M metagenome (GOLD analysis project Ga0116229, IMG submission 87313) | Host-associated microbial communities from peat moss isolated from Minnesota, USA - S1T2_Fc - Sphagnum magellanicum MG | ecosystem: Host-associated > Plants > Peat moss > Unclassified...
ATAATAATAATAATAATAATTGCTCAATTGTGAAAGAGTTTAAATAGGAAAATTCATAATTTAATGATACTAAAATCCTCCAAATTGCAATTATTTTTTACTCAAACAAAGTTTTCATATTCTATTTTGTTTACATTCTAATATTAATAAAGCCTTGTTTGAGTTCACTTAGTTGTAAGGAAGGTTCCAGTACAAGTATGTTCTTCAATAAAGAAATATTTCCATGGGAACATGGGAACATATAAAATTGGGGAACATATATCTCCTACACCTTAGGTAAATTTTAGAACTCCAAATTCCTTGATATGGCCACAATTTATTTTCTGATATATAAATATTCTCTTGTAAATAAAGTTATCCTTAAAAGTCACCTTCTCTGTGGGCCCTAGTTTGACCTTGTAATCAACGTTTTATCCCCAATGTTTCATCCCCAATTTGAGTGCAGCTGTGAATTGACAAAAAACTGGGTATCAGTTCTCAATATTTGCAGGAGTTTTTATTCAGACAAAACTTTGATTTAATGAAGAATATGCGCAAAACAGTGAAGGCTTAGGTAAGGCAAATCCAAAACTGGGGGTGAAACTTCTGTGAGGACCTTTTTAAATGAGACAACCCAGTTTGGTCCCCTCCTCCCTTTTTTTTGTATTTTGGGCATCCTGTTGCACCGTTTTCAACCTGACTTTTGATTTCAACCCCAATTCTTTGTTTTGGAAAAACTGGGGATCAGTACCCCCCAAGTTCTGGTTACTTTGCAGACAACTCTAATGGGCCCTAAACTTGGGGCAACTCATCATTTCCCTAGGTAGGTATAGGTCTCACTCTAGTTAACAAGCTGTACATTGTGGGCAAAGTGTGTGGCTCAGTTTAGCCTGACCTGACCATGGTAGGTAAATAAAGTTGACAGCAAAAGGGAAGCAGAAAATTTCCCAGGTCAGGTTCCAGAGATTTTGAACCCCTGACCGAAAAGTGGGGGTGGAAAACAGGTAACGAAAAAGTAGTAGTTATAATGGGTCAATGGAAAGGTAATAGGTAGGTGGGTGGGTAGGTAGGTAGGTAGGTAGTAGCAGGCTTTTTTTTTACTGGCTATATATAGCCAGAAAGCTATATATTAAAATTAAAGTGCTAAATGAAGTGTTTTTTTTCAGATTTTCCGTAGCCAGATTTCGACCAAAATTTAAGAAAAATCATCAAATTTTCATACATGGGTTCAAGTAGGGTAGCCAAAAAGAAAGAAGTATGTTTAATAAAATTTTATTTTCATGTTTAGTTTGTAGCCATATTTGGCTAAATCTTCTTGTAGATCATTGCTACTTTGGCTACATCACAAAATTGACAAAAAAGAAAAACACTGGGTAGTAAGTAGGTACCCTCTCGTGGCGGCCTGCTGAGTAGGTAGTATCTGTCCTAGGTAGTAGTAAGTAGGAAATAGTAAGCTAGTAAGTTAGTAGGCAGTAGGTAGAGAGAAGCCAAAAGAAATATTTTTAAAATATCAGAAAAAAGGTACTTAGTACTTACCTCTATGCAAAAGATGTGCTCACTCTTTGCACAAGTCATTTCTTTTGATGCAACAAAAGAAACGTTTCCAAAGAGTGTGTACCAGCCATGCAAAGCACGTGCGCTTTTAGATATCTACCCTATATTTCATCGCCCGTGGGTGTGGCGGGCGAGGGGCTGCTAGGTACCAAGCACGGGTCAGAAAGGGGGGAGGGGGGGGGAAGAGAGTAGGGCAGGGGGGATTTTTTTATTTTTTTTTAATTTTGTTTTTCGTATTACAGTTTTAGCCAAATTAGACTATAAACAGGATATGAAAGTTTTTTTAAGAAAAAGTCTAAGTCTACCTCACTTTTTTTTTGGCTACCATACTACAACACTATAGAGAAATCTGACGATATTTCAAATAAAACTGTAGAAATTTGGTGACTAAACAAAACCAAAAAAAACATATATATTTTTAGCCATTTCGAAAAAAACATTTAGCCAACTCACTAAATTTAGCCAGAAAAAAAAAGGTGGGGGGGGCAAGGGTGTGAGGACCCGGCCCGTGCTCTCTTCTTCTTCTCTTTCTCTCCCGAAAGGGACTTTTTTTTTGCTCTTCGGTCTTCGTCTGCCTCGTCTCTTGTGTTGTTGCCTTTGGCTGCTGTTGTTGCCCTGTGCTGGTTTTGTGGTCTTCTGCCCACACACACACTCTCTCTCTCTCATCATCCTTCTGTGTCTGCTGGAGAAGATTGCAGCAGGAATTTGTGGCTTAAGTATTGCTTGTGGCAATCATTATCCATCTCTTCTTGTGTTCCTTTGGTTTGTTATATTATTGTGTTGGACGCTGTGAATGACTTACTGACTGACTGACTGACTGACTGACGGACTCTTGGATCATGATTCTTGCGCTTGGAGTTTTGTCTTCTTGGGGATCCTGCAGATCATGGTGTAGATCATGAGTGATCATTGTGTGCTCTTGTTTGGAAGCCCTTCTACACGCCAATTCTCGGACATCTAGAGGAGGATTTTTCGGGCTTTTGGGTTTTCTGGTGTTTTGGTGTTTTGGTTTTTTTTTTTTTTCCTTTCTTTCTTTGTTCTTCTTTTGGTTTTGGGTTTGTGTGTGTGGGGCTTTCTCTCACATCCCTCATGACTTCGACGATGCGAGTGACACTGTCGAAAGCGGGTAGGTTTTCGTTTTGTGCGATTTCCAGGCTCAGAGATCTTTCTTAGTGGTTGGTTGGCCTCCGGGTTGGATCTACCATTGGGGTCAAGAAGGTCGGGGAAAGGGGGGTTTGGAAGGTACCTATTTTGTAGCGGCTGGCCGGCGAGCGACCGAAGCAAAAGGGAAGCCCGTGTGGGAGGAGACACACAACAGCAATCTGCTGCGCTTTGAGGTTGAGGTTCAGGCCGCTGCTGCTATGGCCAGAGAGCCGTTAGCTGTGGACTTTTTGGGCCTGGGCAACAGCTTGGTTGAGAAAGATAGGGGTGATAGCCAAGCAGGGGAGGCTGACAAGGCGACAACTCTTGTGAAGCCGATTGCAAGCGTACCAGAGAAGCCGGTGGTGGGAATGTCGAATCTTGTGACTTTCTCGGAAAGCGAAAAAGCTCTGGACAGAGAGAACTCCATATCTCGACTTCGCCAAGGTGATGATATAAAATTACACACTCAGAACTTCTCTTGGTAGTGCATGAGTCAGTTGTGCTGCTGCTGTGCTATTTCAGTGTAGGACCCTCACAAAATGGTCCCTGTCTGATCAGGATAGTAACATTCAGATTCTTTCGCTAGTTTGCCTTAAGAATGAAGCTTGCATCCTTTTTTTGTCTGGTTGATGGCCATGTACTGTAAACTGATCCTCTTGCTTCAGTGGTAGGTGTTTTTAGGGTTAGAGATTTGTCCTTAGTTCATGCAAAGCGGCCCTCAAATCCTCACCCTAATGTGCAAAATGGTCCAATTTCTCTGACTATGTCATGTGTTGCTCCTGATGGGTTGAAGAGATCTCCATCTGTTCTCCATCTGAGATGTGAGATATGGTCCTGTTTTGAATCAACAAAATGCGGCCATAGTTGCCGCATCTGTGATTACCCTGACCTAAGGGTTTCAATCTTCTGCATTTGCCTTGGTTGTCACTGTGAATCCTTTGGCACTAGGTTGCCACTGTATATGTTAGCTGAAGAAAAACACAGGGTTATAAGTGAGGGAAGCATCTTTGGATAGTGATGTCTGTCTGGGACTGTTGCATATGAAAGTGGGTCCTTAGAAGCTGGTGTCTGTGCCTGCAGGTAGTCCCTCCTTCCAACTTGGGAAAGCGAAGCCACCTGCAAGTGGAAGGGACGAGGAGATGCAAAGTGGCATCATGGTTAATGGCTCAGAGAAGAATGCTCTTAAAAAACCTTTGGAAGAGCTCACAGATGCTGACATTTTGCAGCTGACCCGTGAGGATTGTCGACGGTATCTGAAAGAAAGAGGAGGTACTGATGTAATTCCTGTTTTGTGATGTATTTATTTGTTCCCTATGACTTCAACCTGGATCCAAAACTTATCAACGCTCAGTCAGATTGAGGAGCTACAAGTGATTTTTTGTTCTTGTAAAGGAGATAATCTTTCAGCTATGGCAGTTGTTATCTACATGACCAAGCAGTCCAGTTTGCTCCAATAAGCAAAACTTGTACCCTTTTTCCAGATATGTTAGCATTCTGCAAATATCCACTGACAGAAGTCACTGGTAACCCACAGGCATGCAGATGCCCTCATGGAATAAGCAACAGGCTGTTCAGCAAGTCTTTTCCCCCAGACATTCCCCTGATCCTCGAAGTGAAGATGAGAAGCCAGCAAAGAGGGAGTACACACATGTCCCTCGTCATATTCCCTCTCCTTCATTGGCTGAATGGGAGCATACCATGACATCTGCCCATCCTCCTGTACGTGCCATTCAATCTCTTTTCTTTTGCATTGCTGAGAAAATCTTCAAATTTTGGTTACCTTTGTTGGAGTTTTTTTGGTCTCATGTCCTTCAAGAATGTGATGTCACTGCATTTGTTAAATGCAAGCTAGTTGGCTTTCACAGGTATCCAAACATGGAGGGCTGGCAGGGGGCTTTAATGATGTTGGGCAAGGCCATATGAGGACATCACTGCTTGCCAATAGTCTTCAAGCACCAAGAGTTGTTCCAAACACAGCCTCGCAGATGTCCTCCTTTGGGGAAGAAGCACAGAGAAGCGCTCAGCCTTCCCCCAAGCATGCAGGTGCAGGTGTAGACTCGCATCTCTCTTTAAGAGTCCCAGCCATGCAGCAAAACCAGCCTGTTGCAGGTCATGGTGTAGGATTTGGTCACCTATTACCAGCACTTAATGGAGTTGCAAAGGCAAATGACAGTTCTGAGAGAGGGATGGCTATAACTGGTCAGCAGCCTCCTCAGATGCAAGGCAGGAATACGCAAAGCTCCTCAAGGTTCTCCTCTCTTGGCAACCTTGCATCTCTCTCTTTGCATATCATGGTGGTTCAAAAATCTGTCATTAAATTCAGCAGTTACAGATGTAGTGTGTACATTTCAGATCTACCTGATCAGAGATACGGTCACTCACTTGAGAGTTTCTTGTTGTCCATGCAGCAGACTGGCCTACACAGGTGGAATGGGGATGCAGCAGCGCACTGCACAACTCACTATCTTTTATGCAGGCGTGGTTAACGTATATGACGACATTTCTCTTGAGAAGGTGGGGGTGGGCTTTCTTTTTCTGTTTTGAAAATATCCCACTCTGTAATCCCATAGCAGAATTCTGGTCTTCCAACATGTCCAATATTGGACCAATATCTGAGTATTTTTCTTTCACATTTGCAGGCACAGGCTATTATGATGTTGGCCGGTAATGCAAATAGTCGGTCTTCAACCCACACAGATGCTCCTACAAGTGTGGGTTCCTCTCGTCCTTTCTCTGCCCCCATGTCAGGACCACAACCATCTCCAGCTTCTCCAGCACCTCCCACCACACAGACTACCACCACAGCAGGAGTAACTGTGCCATCAGCAGCAGTGCCACCACCAGAGTTGCTGCCTGTGCTTATTGCTAGTACTCTCCGACAACCCACAGTTAGAAATGTTCAGATAGGTAAGCTCTCATCTCACATTCTAATTTTGCAGTGTCTACAGGGACATATGGGATTGTCAAGATATGTGTTTTAGGTTTTTGCCAGGTAGTGGATGCTTTCATTGGTGATTGAGAGTCAAAACAATGTGGAGTGGACAAATCATTGATGAGGTTTTGCTGTTGTTATGACAGAGCTTCCACAGGCCAGAAAGGCATCCTTGGCTCGATTTTTGGAGAAGCGAAAAGACAGGTGACAACAAGTTCAGGCTCCTCTTTGGATTCCTAAAGTTTGGGAGTGTTTTGTAGCAAGCTGGTCTCTAAGATGTACTTGCAATGTGGATGTTGCAGGGCACGATCAAAAGGACCATATCCACCAAAAACTGATGGATCCACCACCCCACCACGAGAAAAGTCTCCAACCCCACCTAGCAGCAAGCCACAGTCCAGATCACCATCTCCAGCATTGACCTCAGGGATGCAGAAGCAGCTCCTGTTCTCTCCTCACCTAGCACATCATTGCACCTCAATGCGCAGTGAACCAAATTCTCCTGCTATACCTTCAGAAACCCTGTCAAAACAAATATTGGAAGAAGATTGGAGTGCTGGGAACTCTGCAGGAAGGGATTGTCAAATAGACAGGGAGGCCTCTGGAGGTCAGAATGGGAAATCAGCTTGCAGAGTGTCATCTCAAACTCAGAGGGATGAAGTTATGGAGGAAGCTGCTTCATAACACTTGAAGAGTGTCCTGCAATTTTAGAAGATTCTGTGGAAGTAGTAGTATGTGGTTGAACAAAGCATACAGTCCTGCCACGGAAATAATAACATACCTGTACAATATCTGTTCCCTTCTGAACTGAGGAATGATTGACTCTTGCCTCAAAGTCAGGATTGGATTTGGTTTTTTTCGGGGGTGGGAGAAGGGGGAGGTTTGACTCAGTGGAGATGGCTTTCGATGACAATTCACTTAGCTCCAGAATTCAATTCAATTCAACTGTTTGATTTCCCATATCAGGTCATATTGTCCATTGCTGGATGTATGGTGGACTCCTTCTGAAGACACCAGAGACTTCTCGAAAACAAAGGAAAACTGCATTGATAAACTGACATGATAAGCTTAGGCTAAAACTCCCATGCCTGTGAATCAACAAATCAAGAATGGGGATTTTTGTGGGAATTTCTTTTGCATTGCAACTTCTGGTGGTGATGGTGTGCCCTGATTTGTGATGAGATAGATGCTTGTATGTTCACATGACCGCAACAGTTTCAAGTCAAAAAAATGGCTTATAAGTTGGTTGCAGGAAGCACTCACAAGATGCAGTATGTGGACCGCTTGATAATGCTCCTCTGTTTTGCTCCTATGACAGTAAGTCCCTTCTTGTATATTGGAATTTGTAGTAACCAGTTTGAACTGTGTTACACAGTCTAGATGTTTGATTTTCTTTGTGAACATAATTTTTGGTAGTTTTCCTCAATGGTAACCAGTTCTGACTCTTCTTATGCAATCTAGAGCCCTTTCCAAGGATGTATTTCTTAACTTGGAGCAGCCTTCTTGTTGTCAATCCTGAAATAATCAAATAAATAAGAAACCAATTGCTATAAGTATACCATCACGAAGTAAACCAAAGTCTTTCGATTGTATAAACAAAGGACCAGCCCAATTGAGCTTTCGCTTGCTTTGGATACCAATATAAGCTATTTATTCCAACATATCTCAAGCTATTTCACTCTTTGGGTTTCTCTTTTTCCTCCCAATGATTTTCCAGAGATTGTGTGACCACCTTTTCAGCAAGGGGAGGTTGGTTAGCTGGACAACCCAAGAAAAGAAAAAGATTCAGCAAGATGTCTCGGGTTCACATCCCAAGCAAACTTGAATTGTTCTTGGTGTCCTGTAATTAGAGGGTTGAAGAGTTAGTCTTCTTCAATGGCATCTTCAAGCCACCAATATTACAGTATGGATTGATCTGAAGCTGCACATTGGTAAATATGTTTCTGAAAATTGAGAGTTGTCTTTCTCCAGTAATCACCTGTGGAGCATTAATTTGTTGCTGGAGGATGACACTTCTCATTTTTCAGAAACTCCAGAAAGGTGTGTGGGTTTGCTGCACTACTTAGATGAGCCATCAAGATGATAGCTTTGCACTTAAATTATGTAGAATGTTTGTGCAACATGTGTCATGTATGTCAGTGTTGGTTACTAGCTTTGGTGAGTTCCCAATCTTCGTTTAGTAACCAAATGAATTGCCAAATGAACTATATTAAACTGGAAGGTGGACTTTGCTCAACCCATAAGAGCAGCAGCTTGTCAAACTGAAGTCTTTCATTTGAACAACTCATTGGCAAGTGTTTCAATGTTGTCAAGACTTCTTCATCTCAAAATGTTTGCACCATCACACTTTTTCAAGCATTTTTTTTAATTGTAAGGAGGTTCATCAAGCTGACATACTTTCATGCTCAAGTCCATGTGCAGGAACATGATTCATGACTTGACGTGTCTTCCCATTATTCCACCATCTGTTTCACTACCCTTTGAGTTAAGTTCATATTCACCAATCCTTTAGTATCAGGCCTTCCTTATTTGGACACCCTACCCCTCAATTCGTGAAGTAGCCACCTTTTGTGATATGTTCTTAGTAGTGAACACACATGGACACATGATGCAATGTAATGGAAGCATGATGCTTTTCCATCCATTGCTTAAGAGATGGTAACTATTATTTGTGTGGCCCTCTTCCACACTCAAATCTAGCATCAATGTGTCCGCATCCTTTCTAAAGATTGTGTTCACACCATAATAGATGCCATCATTGTAGATCTTACATGAATAGATCTTTTGCCTTTGGCAATTTCATCAAAAAAAAGGTTTTATTTCAAAGGAAGTGCAAATGAAGGCAAGAACATACATACTAAAATTGGAACTTAAAGAAATTCATTGTTGCTCGTAACAATGGGGTATTCATCATTGTTTACATGAATGAGCAAACCCATGCTTGGGTGGTACCATTAGGAATGTCACACCTCAAAATTTTGAGACTCATCAAATTTCAAAATAACATAGGATTCACTTAAGGAAAGCTATTCATTTCACATTTTATATTAAAATATTACTCAAGTAATAAAAAATTTGCAGTTTTAATTGGATTTACAAATAATAATAATAATAATATTCCAAATGAGTGATCTAGGAAATTTTTTTAAAAAGTAAAACTTGAGGTTCCTTTATTCAGGAACACAAAGGGAACATGTTTTTTCATATTTTTTTAAAGCTTTTAATTTTTAGGAGAGTCTTAAATAGTCTTTTTTTTAATTTGTTTAATAGATAGTGCATTGAAGGAATAACAATTTTTTAACAATTTTCAAAAGTTGAAACTAGGAGGTCTTAAAAAGGCCATTGCATTCACATTTACAAACTTGTAGTAATTTTATTTTAATTGTCATACCCTTGTGACTATAGTTGATGAACAAAAAAAGAAATTACAATGATGCAACTTGACATTTAATGATAAGGGGTCATGGATCTCAAAAACATGTATGTCAATAACATTTTAAGAACACAAATCTTTTATTTGTGTAAGCTATGTAAGTGTTTATAGTATACATAGGTGGGGAACACAAAGCTCATGTGGTGCAAGTCAATAGTAAAAATCAAAATTTCAAAATATTAAAATATTAAAATAAACTAAAATTGGGTTCACCTTTCCTTGAATTTTGGTAAGATGGTTCCTAGTGGTACCACCCAAGGATGAGTTTGCCTAAACAATTTAACAATTATTTACATGTTTGCATTTTTTTAACATGTTTGCGCCAACAATGCATGGGAGATTAAAACATACAAAAGATTTTTAATTTTCAATTTTAATATTCATAAAAATAATAATGAATCTTTATTGCGTTCTAATTGATGCAAACTTTCAACATTCTAGGTTGAACACTAATAATAGGGCCAACCACCTTTCACCAATTCCCACATTTGTTATGTTATATGTTGTTGGTATTTTAATGATGAATTTTAATTTAACCTCTGGTAGTTTTAATTCAAAATGTCACAATTAACTTAAAATTAATATCCTTTTTTTCACACCCTTTTCTTTGTTGTTTCACTTCTTTGGAATAAAGGGTGACAAAGGATGTAAAAAGGTTCCATTCAAAACAACTATAAGCATGAACATTACATCAAATAAATCTATTTTGAAATTTATTTTATGTGAAATTAGAAAGGAGGAATTGTAATGTTTGTGGAGAAGGTGTATGTTGATTACACCTAATCCTTTGTATGTATGTTTGAGCATGTGAGATGTTGTTAAAGCCAAATTGAAACATCAAAATGTCACCAAGGAAAATGGAAAGTCAAATTCAATATTTATTGCCTAGACATTTCCTCCATCATTATGTTTGGACATGAACATAACAATTGGATTGCCACTATAATTGTTTCACATAAGTGAAGTAAAACCAAGAGTGTGAAGATCTTCAATTTGGAATTCTTCGTGAATGTTGTTTTTAATACATGTGGAGTGATATTCATAGGGTTAAGTATACCAACAACTCACAAACATTGTGAATTATGGTTCAAATTCAAAAGCACATATGGCATCATTCATTTTGAACAATCTCAATTTAGACTTGTCATGACAACATTAGTTGTTATATCTAGACAAAAATATGAAAGTACAATCTATCAATTTGGAATAGATTGTAGGAAAAAATGTGATGTTATAGATG
>Ga0116229_10015675_pt1 | contig 10281 bp, 9 predicted proteins | sample S1TSphgellanicum_3_FD_87313 | JGI IMG/M metagenome (GOLD analysis project Ga0116229, IMG submission 87313) | Host-associated microbial communities from peat moss isolated from Minnesota, USA - S1T2_Fc - Sphagnum magellanicum MG | ecosystem: Host-associated > Plants > Peat moss > Unclassified...
CCAAGACGAAGGCACGTGGATCGTCACGGCCTACACGATCGCCGCGATCATCGTCATCCCGCTGACGCCGTGGTTGCAGAATCGCTTTGGACGCAAGAACTACTTCGTCGCTTCGATCGTCGGGTTCACGCTGGCCTCGATCGTGTGCGGTGCGTCGGATAATCTAACGCTACTGATCACGGCGCGAGTCGTTCAGGGCGCGTTCGGCGGCGGCCTCTTGGCCACGGGGCAATCGATCCTGCGCGATACCTTTCCGCCGAAACAACTCGGCGTCAGTCAAGGGATTTTCGCGCTGGGCGCGATCATGGGACCGGCGCTCGGTCCGCCGCTCGGCGGGATCCTGGTGGACAATTTCTCCTGGAACTGGGTCTTCGACATAAACGTGGCGCCCGGGCTCTTCTCCGCAATCGTGCTCTGGCTGATGTTGCACGATCCGGACGCCGCGCGCTCGACCCCGGTCGACTTCATCGGCTTGTTCCTGCTCGCGGCGGGTTTGGGCTCGATGCAATACATCTTGACCGAGGGCGAGCGCAATTATTGGTTCGCCGATCCGACGATCGATATTATGACCGTGATCACGGCCCTCAGCCTCGGCGCCTTCGTATTCTGGGAATTGTTCGGCACGGCCAATCCCGTGGTCGACCTGCGCATCCTGCGCAACCGTAGCGTGGCCGCCGGGTCCGTGCTCGCGCTCGCCCTCGGCGCTGCGATCTTCGGCTCGACCTACACGTTACCGGAGTTCACGCAAGGGCCGCTCGGCTTTACCCCGACGCTCAGCGGCGCGCTGTTCATCCTGCGCGCCGCCCCGATCATGATTGCGACGCCGATCATCGTTCGGATCACGGGGAAGATCGATCCCCGCATCTTGCTCGGATCGGGTTTTATCTTGATCGCGGCAGGCAGCTGGATGCAGGCGATGATCACGACCGAGGAGGCGAGTTTTTGGAGCTTCGCGGCGGCCTTGATCATCACCGGATTCGGCGCCGCGCTGCTGTTCGTGCCGCTTTCGATCGCGGTGCTCGGCGCGACGACGCCGGCCGACGGCCCCAAGGCCAGCGCCTTCATCAACCTCTCGACCCAGCTCGGCGGCGCGGTCACCGTGGCCGGACTCGACGTCTTGATCGACCAGCGCGAGGCTTTTCACTCGCAGATTCTCGGAGCCGATGAAACGCTCGCCAATTCCGCCGTCCACAACTTCCTGCAGCACGGTTCCGCGGGCGGGCTCTCACAACTGGTCAACGTGCAAGCCGTGATTCTGTCTTACGCCGACGCCACGCTCGCGATTGCGATCATCGCCGTTCTGTGCGCGCCGTTGATCTTCTTCATGCGCAAGCCGAAAGCGCCGTCGGGACCGATCGAGATGGGCGGCTGAACGAGCGTCGCGGCTTAACGCTCGACGCCGGTCGCGGCATGCAGGCCGCATTCGGATTTCTCAAAGCCCGGCCAGCGCCCGTCGCGCAAGTCGCCGCCCGGCGCGACGCGGCGCGTGCACGGCACGCAGCCGATGCTCGGATAACCGCGGTCGTGCAACTCGTTGTACGGCACGTCGTGCGCCGTCACGTAGCGCCAGACGTCGGCTTCGGTCCAGTCGGCCAGCGGGCTGACCTTGGTCAGCCCGGGGACGACCCGGTCGTCCTCGACGAAGGGTAGCGGCGTTCGCGCACGGGTTTGATCGCGGCGAATGCCCGTGATCCAGGCCCGGTACCCGGCGAGAAATTCGCGTTGAGGCTCGACTTTGCGCAAGGCGCAGCAACGGTCGGGATCGCGCTCCCAGAGCCGCTCGCCGAACTGCGCCGCCTGCTCGTCGACGGTCAGCCGCGGCCGGACCGGGCGCGGCTCGATTCCGTAGCGCTGCCGGACGCGCTCGATCAGCCCGTAGGTTTCCGGGAACAGGAGGTCCGTGTCGAGGAAGTACACGGGAACGCCGTAGCCGAGGCGCGCGATCAAGTCGACCAGCACCATTCCCGACGGCCCGCCGAACGAACAAGCAAGAGCGACCTTCCCCGGAAAGGCCGACGCCGCCCAAGCGAGGATCCGCGTCGCGCCGAGTTCCGGCGCCCTCGGGGTTGGTGTCAAGATGGTCGTTCGCCTCCTTTAAACGGGGGGACGCGTCCCCCCGATCCCCCCACCGCGGACTCCCGCGGTTCTCCATATTCGCACCACCGTCGCGGGGCGCCGAGCCGGGCTCGCCGCGGACTCCCGCGGTTCTCCATATTCGGACCACCGTCGCGTGGCGCCGAGCCGGGCTCGCCGCGGACTCCCGCGGTTCTCCATGTTCGTACCACCTTCGCGTGGCGCCGAGCCGTCCTCACCGCGGACTCCCGCGGTTCTCCACAGCGAGATTGCCTTCGCGTGGCGCCATGGCCACGTTTAAAGCAACAAGCCCCTCGCGGCGGCGAGGGGCTTGGCGGAAGACGTTGCGGTCTGCGCGCGTGAGCCTGCTACGCCGATCCTTTCGAATCGCCGCGTCGACAGGAAGCCCAATTGCGTTCGCGCTGCATGCGTCGGGTTATAACACATCGCTCGCGAACGGGTCAACGGCCCCGCGTTCGTCGCTCGCGTTCGTGCCGCCGCGCGTTGAAACTTTTCTCGTCCGAGGCGGCGTCCTCACGGCTGATGGATCTGCTCGACGACTTAGAAGCGCGCTCGGTCGCGATTTTGCGCGAGGCATACTTCCGGGTCGCCCCGCTGTGTATGTTGTGGTCGATGGGCAAAGACAGTACGGCGCTGCTGTGGCTGGCCCGCAAAGCGTTCCTCGGCACGGTGCCCTTTCCGGTCGTACTACTCGATACCGACATGGAATTGCCCGAGGTCTACCACTTCCGCGACGAATTGGCCACGGCGTGGCAGCTGAATCTGCATAACGAGCCGTGTCCGCCCGAGTCGACGATCGATCCGACGCTGCCGCCGGCGACGCGCGCGGCCGCGCGGAAGACGGCCGGACTGCGCGCCCTGATCGCGCGCGAGGGATACCGCGGCATCTTGGTCGGGATCCGGCGTGACGAGCAGTCGACCCGCGCCAAGGAGCGGGTCTTTTCGCCGCGCATGCCCGACGGCTCGTGGGACGTCAAGCACCAGCCGGCCGAGCTCTGGGACGTCTATCACACCGACGTGGCCGACGGCCACCATCTGCGGATCCATCCGCTCCTGGATTGGACCGAGATCGACATCTGGAAGTACACCGAACGCGAGCGCATTCCGATCGTTCCGCTCTACCTCGCGCGCGACGGCCGGCGCTACCGCTCGCTCGGCGAAAAAAATATAACGGTACCGATCCAATCGCAGGCATCATCGATCGCGGAGATCATCGCCGAGCTGGAGACGACGCGCGCTCCGGAACGCGCCGGTCGCTTGATGGATCACGAAACGGAAGACGCCTTCGAGCGCTTGCGCACGGGTGGCTACATGTGAACGCGCAGTTGCGGCTGGTGGTCGTCGGTCACGTCGACCACGGCAAATCGACCGTGATCGGGCGGCTCTTGCACGACACCGGCAACTTGCCCGACGGCAAGCTCGAAGAGTTGCAAAACGCCTGCCGGAGGCGCGGCGTGCCCTTCGAATGGTCGTTCGTGCTCGACGCGCTGCAGAGCGAGCGCGACCAAGCCGTGACGATCGACACGACGCGGATTTGGATGCGCACGCCCGGACGCGACATCGTGCTGATCGACGCGCCGGGGCACAAGGAATTCTTGCGCAACATGGTGACCGGCGCCTCGGATGCCGACGCCGCGTTGCTCGTGGTCGACGCGCACGACGGCGTTAGCGAACAGACCCGCCGGCACGCGCTCCTACTGGAATTGTTAGGCCTCGAACGGGTCGTGGTCGCGGTCAACAAGATGGATCGCGTCGGTTATTCGGCCGCGCGCTTTTCCGAAATTCGCGCGGAACTCGGCGCGCTGCTCGAACGCATCGGGATCGTGCCGGCGGGCTTCGTGCCGACGGCCGCGCGTGAAGGCGCGAACGTCGCGCACGCCGCTGCCGATACGATGCCGTGGTACGACGGCGAAACATTGCTGGGCGCGCTCTCGGCGCTGCCCCCAAGCGCCCGCCGCGACGGCGGCGCGCTGCGCATAGCGGTGCAGGGCGTCATCCGGCGCGATCTGGAACGCGTGATCGTCGGACGCATCGAATCCGGCACGCTCGCCGTGGGCCGGCCGGTCGCAATTTCGCCTTCGCGCCACACCGCCCGCGTCGCGGCGATCGTGTCCTGGCCGGCCCGCCAACGCGTGGAGGCCCACGCCGGCGAATCGGTCGCGCTGACGCTCGACGCGCCGCTCTTCGTCGACCGCGGCGACGTGCTTTCCGACGCCGCGCGTCCGCCCGCGCTCTCAGATACGTTCCGCGCGCGCCTGCTCTGGCTGGGCGCGCGCCCGCTGCGCGCCGGGGACGCGTATCGCATGCGTTTCGGAACGCGAACCGCGCAGGTCGAGGTTGCGCGCGTCGACCGGGTCTTCGACATCGAAACCTTGCACAGCGAAGCCGGCGACGGCGTCCGCTCGAGCGACGTCGCCGAAATCGTGCTCGCGAGTCCCGAACTGCTCCCGCTCGATCGCGCCGTCGAGCACCCCGGCCTCGGCCGGTTCATCTTGCTCGACGGCCTGGACATCGTCGCGGGTGGAACGGTCCTCGAGGTCCTGCCCGCGCGGGCGCATGTGTCGCGCGATCTCGTTCCGGTCGCGCATACGGTCGATGGTGAAGCACGGGCACGCCGCAACGGTCACCGCGGCGCGGTGCTCTGGTTCACGGGGTTGCCGGCCTCGGGCAAGTCGACGATCGCGATGGCCGTCGAACGCCGGCTCTTCGAACGCGGTTTCGCGACCTACGTGCTGGACGGCGACAACGTGCGAGCGGGTCTCTGTCGCGACCTCGGCTTCAGTGCCGCGGACCGGCGCGAGAACATCCGGCGGGTCGGCGAGGTCGCCGCGCTGTTCGCCGATGCCGGCACGATCGTGCTGGCCGCGTTCATCTCGCCGTATCGAGCGGACCGCGCCGAGGCTCGGCGCGCGGCCGGAAGCGCCTTTCACGAGGTCTTCGTGAAGGCGGACGCCGCGTTGTGCGAGCGGCGCGACCCCAAGGGTCACTACAAGAAAGCGCGAGCCGGAGAACTCCCGGACTTCACCGGGGTGACCGGCGAGTATGAGGAGCCCGTGGATCCCGAACTGGTTCTCGACTCGGGGGCGCTGTCGCCCGAAGAAGCGGTCGAGGCCGTCCTGGCCTACGTGGACGCGCGCGCGATCGCTTTCGCGCGGAGCGGCGTCTCGTAGGACGAGCCGCGCGCGGGCTTCAATCCCGGCGGCGAGGGACCCGCAGGCGCTCGGGGACGAGCCGCTTCGCGTTCTTCACCGGCGCGACGACCAGCGCGCCGGCGATTCCGGCAAGAATGAGCGCCGCGAGGTTCAACAGATCGGATACGATCGGCATTGGGACCGCTTTCGCGGGCTGCGACGCGGTTCCCGCGAACTCGGGCGCGAAGTCGACCGCGTGAAGCGTCGTCTCGATGACAGTTGGGTAGCGAACGAGCATGCAACAACGCGAATTGGGTCGCAGCGGCCTCAGGGTCTCTGCCCTTGGGCTGGGCCGCATGGGCATGTCCGAATTTTACGGCCAGGCCGACGAGGCCGGATCGATCGCCACGATCCACCGTGCGCTCGACCTCGGCATCACGTTTCTGGACACGGCCGACATGTACGGCGTGGGCGCCAACGAGGAACTCGTCGGGAAGGCGATTGCGGGCCGCCGCGACCAGGTCACCCTCGCGACCAAGTTCGGCAACGTGCGCGGCTCGAAGGGTGAGTTTCTCGGCGTCGACGGTTCACCCGGTTACGTGCGGACGGCCTGTGAGGCCAGCTTGCGGCGCTTGCGCGTCGATGCGATCGATCTCTATTACCAGCACCGGGTCGATCCGAACGTACCGATCGAAGAGACCGTCGGCGCGATGAGCGACCTCGTGACCGCGGGGAAGGTTCGGTTCCTCGGCCTCTCCGAGGCGGCCGCCGGCACCGTTCGGCGCGCGCACGACGTGCATCCGATCGCGGCGCTGCAAACCGAGTACTCGCTCTGGACCCGCGATGTCGAAGCCGAGATCTTGCCCACGGTGCGGGAACTCGGCATCGGTTTCGTGGCGTACAGCCCGCTTGGCCGCGGCTTCTTGACGGGCGCGTTCAAGAGCCGGGCCGACCTTCCGGAAAACGACGCGCGCCGCTCCCATCCGCGCTTCGCCGACGAGAACTTCGCGCAGAACCGAGCGCTGGTCGCGGCGATCGAAGACTTGGCCGGAGCGAAGGGCATCACGGCTTCGCAGGTCGCGCTCGCGTGGCTGCTGGCGCGTGGCCCCGACGTCGTTCCGATCCCCGGAACCAAGACGGTGCGGCTGGTCGAAGAAAACGCGCGGGCGGCCGGCGTGACCCTGGAACCCGCCGAACTGGCGCTGATCGACGCGGCGTTTCCGCCCGGCGTGACGGCCGGCACGCGGTATCCGGCCGCCGCGATGGCGGCGGTCAATCGCTAAGTCCGCGGGCTCGCGCTCGTAACCGGCGCGCATGCGTCTGCGTCACCGGCGGCTCGCCGCGCTTCTCGTCTGGCTTGCGTGCAGCGCGCAATTCGTCCCCTCGGACGTGCGGCTGTCCATCGATTCGCCCCGCCGCATCACCGTCGCCACGGCCGGCTCGGTTATTTCAAGTGTCACGCTCTGTCCCGACTACCAATTCGCGACGCTCGGCGCGGGCGAGCCGACGCTCTCGCCCGATTTGCATTGGATACTCGTCGACGTGAAAGGGCCCTACGAACCCGCGAGCGTGCCGGTCACGCACGCGTTGATTCAGGTTACGACCGGCGCGATCGTCACGTCGCCGGATTTTCCCGCGTACGCCGGTGTGCCGAGCACGCTCGACCCGATCACTTGGGCAAGCGGCCTACGCTCGACGTTGCGTTACAAGAACGAAACGCTTGCGGCCGTCAAAGATCCGCCGCCGCGCCATTTTCCGCCGCTCGCGTGCGCGCGATAACCGGGCGTCAGGCCCGGCAGCAGGCGCACCGCGGGCGATAGGCGCGGCGCGGGCGCACGGCCTCGGCGCGGCGGCACAAGCGCGCGCGGGCGCGGCGCCCGATGAGCCAGCGGCGATCGGTCTGGCGTTTGGACGACGGGGCCTTCCAAGACGTATAGAAGAGCAGCAAAGCACCGCGCCTTTCTTGCAAATTATCCTATGTCAGATTTAAACATTGCGGGGCCCGATACTTACCGGCAAACGGAATCTTTGCACTTCGCGTGGGGCCCGGCGCTCGCAGCCTCGCCCGGCAATTGAAGCGAAAGCGGCGTGCCGGCGCGAAGCGTCGCGGATGCGCATCGGCGTCGACCTCGGCGGGACGAAGATCGAGATCGTCGCCCTGGGAGAGGCGGACGACGAACTCGTGCGGCGGCGCGTGCCGAGTCCGAGCCACGACTACGATGCCATCGTCGAAACGATCGGCTCCTTGGTTGAGACGCTCGAGCGCGAACGCGGGACACGCGGGAGCGTCGGCGTCGGTACGCCCGGCGCGCCCTCACGGCGCACGGGCTTGATGAAGAACGCCAACAGCACCGTGCTGATCGGGCGGCCCTTCGAACGGGACCTCAGCGAGCGCTTGCAGCGCCCCGTTCGCTTGGCCAACGACGCGAACTGTTTCGCCCTCTCCGAAGCAGCGGACGGCGCGGCGCGTGGCGCGGACTGCGTGTTCGGCGTTATCCTGGGCACCGGCGTGGGCGGCGGAATCGTCGTCGGCGGCCGGCCGTTGGCCGGCGCCAACGCGATCGCGGGCGAATGGGGCCACAACCCGCTGCCGTGGCCCCAGCCGGGCGAACTTCCGGGCCCGCCCTGTTATTGCGGAAAGCGCGGCTGCATCGAAGCGTTTCTCTCCGGACCTGCCTTGGCCCGCGACCATCTCGCCTCCGGCGGCGGCGAATCCGGCGGCGCGGCCATCGCGGCCGCGGCCGCGCGCGGCGACGCGCGCGCGCGAGCGACGCTCGAGCGCTATGCGGACCGGCTCGCGCGCTCGCTCGCGACCGTGATCGACATTCTCGATCCCGATGCGATCGTGCTGGGGGGCGGCGTGTCGAACGTCGCTGCCTTGTACGACGAACTACCGGCGCGCTTGCCCGCGTACGTCTTCTCCGACGACGTCGCGACGCGCGTGCTGCCGGCGCGGCACGGCGACGCCAGCGGCGTGCGCGGCGCCGCCAGGCTGTGGGATCCGGCGTCCGCCCGTGCATGGACCGCGACCTGAGGCTGCGAAGCCGACCTCCATGGTCGACGTCGAAGAGTTGTTGCGTCTCCCCTCGCCCGCGCCGCGGCCGCAGGGGCTCGCGTTCGACGGCACGACGCTCTGGATGGGCTCGCTCGAAACGCACGTGATCTACGCGATCGATCCGCGCACGTGGACGGCCCGCGAAGAGGCGACGGCGCCGGGCGTTCCGTACGGCATCACGGTCGTCGGCGACGAATTGCGCGTGCTGTGCGGCGAGGGCGAAGAAGACCATCGCTTCGTGCGGCGCTTGGTTCCGGGCCACGGTTTCAAAGCGAGGGAAACGATTCCGTGTCCCGACGACACGGGCTCGCAGCTCGGGTTCGACGGCGATCGCCTCTACGTCAGCCAATGGTATAACCAGCGCATCCTCTCCCTCGACGATGCCGGCGACGTGGGCACGACGATCGAGGTACCGCACGGGATCTGCGGCCAGGTGATCGTCGGCGGCCGCTTCTACCTCGTGACGACCGACGACGAGACCGGCGGCGATTATTGGCTAACGCGCGTCGACGCGCGCGACGGCTCGCCCGACGTCGTCGATCTCGCGCGGATCGGCTTTCCCGCGCGGGCGCTCGCCTTCGACGGCGAACGCTTCTGGACCAACCATCGCGCCGCCGACGAGATCGTGGCGTTCAAAGCCGACTTATAGGTTCGGCCCCGCTCTTGAAGACGCGAAAGAGCAGCGCGAGCGAAGGCACCAGGAGCGCCGAACCGCAGAGCGTCAGCCACAGAAAAGCGTGTAAGGTCGAGACGGGCGAGGCGGCTTGCGCGTAGGTGAGTTCGTGCGGAATCAAGTACGGCGCTTGCGATGCGAACCAGCCCGCGAGCACGGCCGTCGTTTCGAGCGCGACCGCCGCGCGGGCGAGCGCGTAGCGTTTAGCCGCTAAACTGCCGAGCACGACGAAGCCCAGCGTCATCGCGACGGCGACGCCGGGAATCGACTGCGGGCGGACCAGCAGCCCGAACGTCTCGGGCGACGTCCGGTACGCGACTGCCAGGGCGAGCGCGCCGATCGCCGCGAGAAAGAACGTCGCGACGATCGCGCGGATGCGAAAATCCGCGCGCAGCAAACCGCGCGTTTCGTTGCAGAGAAAGACGGCCGCGACTTGCGCGCAGAGGGCGACGGCCAGCAGCCCGACGACGATCGCGAACGGCGACGTCCACGCATATCCGCCCACCGTCAGGCCGCCGACGGCCGTGCCGAAGAAGAAGGGCGCGATCACGCTGGCGATGCCGAAGACGTGGCCCCAGAGCTGCGAGAGCAGCTCCTCGCTATTGGCCGACGAGCGAAACGCGTAGGCGGCGCCGCGTAAGATGATCCCGACGAGCCCGAGCGTCAGCGGCGCGTAGAGACCGGTCGAGAGCGCCGCGAAGGCGGGCGGAAAACACGTGAACAGGAGCACGATGACGAAGATCAGCCAGACGTGATTGGTCTCCCACACCGGACCGATCGCGTGGCCGATTGCATCCCGCGCTTCCGCGCGCCGCGGCCCGGTCGCCAGCACGTCCCAGACGCCGCCTCCGAAATCGGCGCCGCCGAAGACCGCATACAACGCGATCGCGATCAGCGCGACCGACGCGACCAGCGCTTCAGGCGCCATCGGTTTGCGGCCGGGCCGACAGTTGCGGCGGCTCCGCTTTTTCGTCGCTGCGCAGGTGCAGCAGCAGCCAGGCCAGGGTCGTCGCCAAGAACAGATAGAGCGCGCTGAACCCGTAGAACGCGAGATCGAGCGCCGGGGCGGTCGTGACGGCGTCGGCCGTGCGCAGGAAGCCCGTTGCGATCCAGGGTTGGCGGCCCTCTTCGGTCACCATCCAGCCGGCTTCCATCGCGACGAAAGCCAAGAAGCCCGACGCGATCAGCGCGGACCGCACGCCACGCGGCAGCGGTCGCGCGCCCAGACGAGTTCCGACGGCCCACCAGCCTGCGATCAGCAGCAACAGCGATCCGCAGCCGACCATCGCGTCGAAGCACAGATGCACGGGCCAGACCACCGGCTCGTC
>Ga0116229_10015676_pt1 | contig 10281 bp, 10 predicted proteins | sample S1TSphgellanicum_3_FD_87313 | JGI IMG/M metagenome (GOLD analysis project Ga0116229, IMG submission 87313) | Host-associated microbial communities from peat moss isolated from Minnesota, USA - S1T2_Fc - Sphagnum magellanicum MG | ecosystem: Host-associated > Plants > Peat moss > Unclassified...
CATCGCAGCGGCGGGCTTGAGCCTGCTCTGGCTGGTGCCGCTGCACGTCTTGCCGCTGACCCTTGATGCCTGCGGCTGGCAGGCGCTGCTCGGTCGCGCGCGCGCCCCGCTGCCCTATCTGACCTGGGTGGCTGCGGTACGCGAAGCCGTAAACCGGCTCTTGCCTGCCGCCAACATCGGCGGCGAGCTGGTTGGCATCCGGCTTGCGGGCCGGGTCATCGCCGAGCCTGGCATTGTCACGGCAAGCGTCATCGTCGAAGTGCTCGTGACGCTTTGCGCGCAATACCTGCTGTGCGCGCTGGGCATCATCCTGACCATCGCCATGGTCGCGCGCATGCCCGAGCAAAACGCCATCCTGATTGCGCTCGTCTTGTCGCTGCCGGTGCCGCTGCTTCTGCTTTGGCTCTTGCGCGACGGCGGGCTTTTTGCGCGCATCGAAAAATTCGCGATGGCCATGGTCGGGGCTTCCAATGCAACGCTCGCCGGATTCGACGGCGAGCTGCTCGATTTCAACCTGCACGCACTTTTGCGGCGCCACGTGCTTCTGCTCAAGGTGCTCGGCTGGCAGCTCGCCGGCATGATGGTCGGCACGCTTGAAACCTGGCTTGCGCTGGCTTTGCTTGGCCATCCGGTCGCTGCGCTTGCGGCGTTTGCCATCGAAGCGCTGTCGGTTGCGATCAGAAGCGTGGTCTTCTTCGTGCCGGGCGGCCTTGGCGTGCAGGAGGGTGGCGTGATCATGCTGGCGCAACTCTTTGGCATCGGCCCGGACATGGCCTTGTCGCTCGCGCTCATCAGGCGCATGCGCGAAGTCCTCCTCGGCGTGCCGGCACTACTGAGCTGGCAGTGGTCAGAAGCCTCGCGCCTCAAGCGCGAGGCCGGCCGCGCCGAGCCTAGGCCTTTCTGAAGCGCAGCGTAAATCCGCTGTGCGAGAGCCAGAAGGCTGCAATCGAGGCCACCGCGCTTGGCACAAGCAGCCAGATCACGCCCATCGGGTCGGTTTCGGTCAAGGCTGACACGACAAATGCCAGCGCGCTTGCGAAGCTGCCTTGCGAGTCCATCGATACCCAGCTCAAAAGCGCCACGGGCAGCGCCGCGGTGACAAGCAATGACGTGCTTGCGACGAAAAGGATGGCAGGTCCGGTCAAGCCGATGACGCCCATGGCAAAGATGATGAGAAGCAGCGAATCGTAGAGCGCGATCGCTTTTTGCTCGCTCGGGCTGGGCAAGAAGAGCATCGCGGCCACGACCACAACGACGAAAAAGGCCCTGATCCAGATGCGCTTGCCGCGCGCTTGCAGATCTTCCCTAGCGCGCATTGTGGGCCGCAAGCGAGGCGATCAGTCCATCGATGCCACCGTTTTGCAGCTGGCTTGCAAACTGGCCGCGATACAGGACCGAAAGCCACGCGCCCATGATGTTGATGTCGTAGATGCGCCAGCCCTTGTCGGTCTTGCTCAAGCGATAGTCAATCTGGTTGTCATCGCCATTGGTTGCCATGTGCGTGGGCACGATGACGTCGGCTGCGCTGCCCTTGACCGGCTGATACTGGAACTTCACCTTGCTGCCGATGATCTGCGTCAGCTCGGTCGCATAGGTGCGAACCAGAAGCGTCTGGAACTGGACGAACAGCGCATGCTGCTGCTCGGGCGTGGCCTGGCGCCAGAGCGCCTCGCCAAGCGCAATGCGCGTCGTCTTCTCGAAATCGGTGTAAGGCAGAAAGCGCTCGGCGACCTGCCTTGTGATCGCATCGAGATCGCCCGCCTTCGCGTTGGGTTCGGCGCGCACACCCTCGAGCACGCCTTCGACTGCGGTTTTGACCGCAGCGGTGGGATCGGCAGCGACAGGCTCGGCTTGCGCCAACGTCCAGGCAAGCGTGCCCGCCACAAGGAAAAATGGAACGAAGACGCGCAGGCAGCGCTGCGCATGCGCCGGCGCTCCTTGAGGAATTGGGGACCGCTTGAGTCGATTCATCTTCTTGGCCAGCTCGCCTGATCGCAGTGCGGCCTTGAATTGTGCCGCAAATCCGCATGCAAGAGCGGCCGCCTCGCGCCGGTATACTTGCAGCTCTTCCCACCTACACCTTCCGCCTTCGTCGCCGCGGCTTTGGCATGCTCGCTTCATTGATCGCTCGGGTTGTCGGTGTTTCCATCAGATATCCGTGGTGCATCGTCATCGCCGCGATCGTAGCCACGCTCGCCAGCGTTTACTTCACGGTCGAGCACTTCGCCATCAATACCGATGTGGCGCGGCTGATCGACAGCGACGACCCGACTGCCGAGCGCGATCGCGGGCTCGCGGCCGCCTTTCCCGAGCGTGACGACGTCACCCTGGTGGTCGTCTCGGCGCCGGCACAGGAACTCGCCGACGCCGCTGCCGATCGGCTGGCGCGCGCACTGGCTGCCGACCACGAGCACATCCGCGCGGTGACGCAGCCTGCAGGCGGCCCCTTCTTCGAGCGTGAGGGCCTGCTCTTCCTGCCGCTTCCCGAGCTTAGGAAAACCTCCGATCAGCTCATCACGGCACGCCCGCTTTTCAATGCGCTGGCGCGCGATCCTTCGCTGCGCGGCCTGGCCAACCTGCTTGCCGTGACGCTGACGACACCGCTGGCCACGGGCCAGGTGCAACTGTCGCAGCTGCAGCCGCTAATGGCCGCAAGTGCCAAAACGCTGGATGGCGTGCTCGCAAAAAAGCCGGTGGCCTTTGGTTATCGCGCGTTGCTTGCGCCCGAGAGCCAGGGCGACGCGCAAGGCTTGAGCCTGATCGAAGTGCATCCGGTGCTCGACTACACGGCGCTTGCCGCCGGCGCGAACAGCGCCTTGGCGATCCGCGCGACGGCCACACGCCTGCACCTGAAGGAAGAGCAGCTGGCAAGCGTGCGCCTGACAGGCGCGATTGCCCTGGCCGACGAGGAGTTTTCCTCGGTGGCCGAAGGCGCACTTGCCAATGCAATCGCGACGCTCGCCATCGTGCTGTTGATTCTCAAGCTCGCCTTGCGCTCGCTCAAGCTGGTGTTCGCAACGGCCATGATCCTTGTCGTCGGATTGCCCATGACGGCGGCACTGGGCCTCATCATGATTGGCGCCTTCAACATGATTTCGGTCGCCTTTGCCGTGCTCTTCGTTGGCATCGGAGTCGATTTCAGCCTGCAGTTCGGCGTGCGTTACCGTGATGCGCGCTTTGCCGACGACCGCATCAAGCCCGCGCTGATCGCCACGGCGCAATCGATCGCAACGGCGCTAACGCTTGCCGCGCTGGCCACGGCGCTGAGCTTCTTCTCGTTCTTGCCGACCGCCTATCGCGGCGTCTCCGAGCTTGGCGAAATCGCCGGGGTCGGCATCCTTTTCGTGGCCTTCCCCTTGAGCCTGACCCTGATGCCTGCGCTCATCGTCATTCTGAAGCCGGGATCCGAGCCGTTTGCGCCCGGCTATCGCTGGCTCGCGCCCCTTGACGATTTTTTCGAAGCGCATCGCAAGGCGGTGCTTGCGATCACGCTGATTGTCATCGTTGGCGCCATGCCGCTGCTCTTCTGGCTGCACTTCGATTTCAATCCCCTGCACTTGAAAGATCCCCACAGCGAATCGATGGCAACCCTGGCGGCGCTGAAGGATTCGCCGGATACCGGCGTTAACGATGTGTCGGTCCTGACAAGCCAGGCAAACGCCGCCCAGGTCGTGGCGCGCCTTGAAGCCTTGCCCGAAGTCGGGCGCGTGGTCACGCTCTCCAGTTTCATTCCCACCGACCAGGAGGAAAAACTCGCGGTGATTGCGCGCCTGAAAAGCGCCCTTGCGCCCGTGCTTGATCAGAGCGCAGAGGAGCCAGCCCCCGATGTCGCGACCCGATCGGCGCTAAACAACGCCGCGCGATCATTGCGCAATGCCGCGCTCGATCACCCCGGAAGAGGTGCTGCCGATGCCCAGCGCCTGGCTGACCTTCTGACCCGGCTTGCCGCGGCCCCGGCCGAATATCGCGACGATGCCGCGCGGGCCTTCGCAGCGCCGCTTGTCATTGCCCTTGCCAATCTGGGCAACCTGCTCGATCCGGCGCCGATTACCGTTGACACCCTGCCCTCCGCCCTCCTGGGTGAGTGGCGCAATGCCAGCGGCCAGTGGATCGTCGAGGCCTCGCCCAAAATACTGCCGGGCCAAAACGCAAGCGACGAGCGCCTGCTTGCCCGCTTTGCAGCGAGTGTGCAAAAGGCCGAGCCGAGCGCAACGGGCGGGCCGATATCGATTCTGGCGTCGGCTGCGATCATCCAGAAATCCTTCATCGAGGCGGGTGTCCTTGCGCTGATCGCGATTTTCTTTCTGCTCTATTTTGCCCTTGGACGTCTTGCCGACGTGTTTCGCACCGTGCTGCCGCTCTTGGTGTCGCTTTGCGTTACGCTTGAACTGTGCGTCGTGTTTCGCATCGACCTGAATTTCGCCAACATCATCGCCCTGCCGCTTCTGCTTGGCGTTGGCGTCGCCTTCAAGATCTACTACGTGCTGGCCTGGCGCGAGGGACGCCAGCAGCTCTTGCAATCCAGCCTGACCCAGGCCGTGCTGCTCTCGGCTGCAACCACCGCCACCGCCTTTGGCAGCCTGTGGCTGTCGCATCATCCCGGCACATCGAGCATGGGGCGACTGCTTGCGCTGTCGCTCTTTTGCACGCTGATCGGCGCGGTTTTCTTCCAGCCCATCCTGATGGGCCGGCCGCGCGCAAAAGAACCCGCCTGATCGGATCCGGGCCTTATCCATGGCGCCGTTGCACCTGGCCCTCGCGGTCTTCACGATGGTCATCTGGGGGCTCAATTTCGTGGTCGTCAAGCTCGGCCTGGCGACGCTGCCACCGCTTTTGTTCTCGGCGTTGCGCTTCTTGCTCGCCGCGGTCCCGCTGGTGTTTTTTGTCCGCCGTCCGGCAATTTCGACGCAACTGCTCTTGCGCTGGGGCATCACCCAATTCGCTTTGCAGTTCGGCTTTCTCTTTACCGGCATGCAAATGGGCATGCCCGCCGGACTGACGTCGCTTGTGATCCAGATCCAGGCGTTTTTAACCATCGCGCTGTCGGTGCTGTTTTTGGGCGAGCGTCCGAAGCCGCTGCAGGTTGCAGGCGCTATCGTCAGCCTTTCTGGCATGATCGTCGCCGGCCTGTTCATAGGCTCAAAGGCGACGCTGATCGGCTTTTGCCTCGTGCTCGCCGCCGGCACCTCATGGGCCAGCGCCAACTTCATGACCCGGCGCATGGGCCCTATCGATCCGATCGCGCTCGTCGCCTGGGGCAGCCTGGTTGCAGTCGCCCCGCTGACCCTGTGTTCGCTGATTTTCGAGGGCCCGCAAGCGATCGGCCTTGCCGCGCACAATGCCAACTGGATTTCCATCGGTGCGGTTCTGTACCAGTCCTACGCCAATACGATCTTTGGCTACACCGTCTGGTCGGCGCTGATCGCGCGCTATCCGAGCGCGATCATCGCACCCCTGCCGCTTTTGGTGCCGATCGCCGGCATGGCAGGCGGGGTGCTGATCCTTGGCGAGCCGATGCCCGGCTGGAAATGGCTCGCAGCCGCGCTCGTGCTAGGCGGCTTGTGTCTTAACCAGATCCAGGGAATGATCAGTGGGCGAGCGGCATTGAGAACGCGGCGCGAGGCCTGAACTCAGATGAAGCCTGCCGCGATATTGATCATGAGTGCAATCAGGGTGGTATTGAACGTGAAGGCGAGAACACTTTGCACGAGCGCAATGCGCCGCATCGCCTTGTTGGTGAAGGAGACATCGGCGGTCTGCCCTGAAGTTCCGATGATCGCCGCGCAATAAAGGAAATCGAAGTAGTCAGGATCCTTCGTTCCAGGAAATTCGATCCCGCCATCGCGTCCTTGGGCCTGGCCCACGAAGTAGTCGTGGGCGTAATGCAAGGCGAACATGACCTGCGTGAAGGCCCACGAGGTGACAAGGGTGGCAATCGCAAGCGCGATGTGCGAGATCTTCAGCACACCCTTCAAGTCCTTGGCAAGGCCAAGCTCCGCGACGATGGCAAAAAGGCTCGCCACCGATGCGACCACCACCACCGTCAGGATGGCGATGCGGCCATCGTCTTGCATCTTCGCGCGCCGGTTCATCTGGCTTTGCGTCGAGGTATGCATCATCCAGCCGGCAAGGCACAGGTACAGAAGCGCACCGCAATTCCAACCGATCAGCCCGCGCGTGATGGCATCTGCAACCCAGGCGCGAGGCAGCAGGAGGGCGATGGCAATGCCCAGTACGCCGCAAAGCGCAAGCCGCGGTCGCGCGGCCAGTTGGCGCATGAAAACGCTGTTGCGACGTTTCATCGGCGAGCTCATGTTGAAGGCGCAACGGATCGCGCGCGTATCGGGGCTATTGGCTTTTTCCGGCTTTAATTTGCGTGCGCTTTGCGGCGAGGGCCTGGCGCGCGACATTGACGGCGTTACGCAGTCTTTCTTCCGCGCTTTGCGCGAACGCCTGCGGGGCTGCGTCATCGTGCACGGCATCGAATGCTTCGATCACGTCTGCCACCTTGTCGATCAAGGCATCGCTTTCGCGCAAGCGCAGCGCGACGCATTTGGCATGGAACGCGGCGAGCCTGTCGCTGCCGGAAAGCGGCAGGCGGATGGCCCGGGCGCTCTCGTCGAGGGCCTGGGCATTGACGGGCTGGCCACACAGGGCACAGGCATTCGGCGCGACCGCTGCGGCTCCCGGGCTGCGTGCGAGGGTCACCGGCGCCGGCACGTCCTTGCCGCTTGCCCCTTCACTGCCAGGCACGGTATCCATCATGCCGGTGGACACCAGGGGCGCAGCAGCGACGCGCGCGTTACTGCGCGCACTGGCCAGAAATTCGGCCTCGCGCAACGCGACCTGGGCCTGGCGCTTGCGCTCCTTGGAAAAAATGAAATAGATCGCTGCGACCGCGAAAAGAGCAATCAGAAACAGGATCATTGCGCCTTCCTTGCTGACTGCGCCACCATGGACTCAGCCGGGCAACGCGAACGCGCGCTCGCCGCCGTCAGCGCCACTGCGATAGGCAAGCCAGCTCAATCCGGCAAGCAAGGCAAAGGGCGCCAAGCCGGAAAGCACATCCGCGGCGAGAGCCCCACCGCTTGCATCTTTCGTCATCAGTTCCATAAGCCCTGGCCATTGTATTCCGATCGCAAGCGCAGTGACCAGGGCACCGCCACCGGCAAGCGCCATGTGCGCAAGCCGCATGCGATCAAACGACGGCCCCGCGCCAAGCGTTTGCATCACCTGATCGACGAATTGCAGGTCGGCTTGCACCGAACGCGCGAGCGCGTCCTGCTTGAGCAGGTCAAGCACCCAGGCATCGTCATCGCCTGCGTTGTCCAGTCTCTCGTTCATGGCAAATTTTCCGGTTGTGGCGCCCATGCATGCAGATAGTGCGCAAGCTTCGCACGCCCGCGCTTGATGTGGCTCTTGAGCGTGCCCAGCGACCATCCGAGGAGGGCCGAGGCCTCGACATGGCTCATATCGGCATAAAAGCAGACCATGATCGCCTCGCGCTCGGCGCTTGCAAGAGATGCTAACGCACGTTCGAGGTCAATGGACAAGTCAGCGCCGCCGATTTCTGGCTCGAGGCTGTCCGTAGCGCCATTGGCAGGATCTTCAAGCGGCACTTCGCGCCTGACCCGAAACAGGCGCCGATGCTGGAAGAACTCGTTGCACGCAATCCGAAACAGCCAGGTGCGAAACGAGGCGTGGCCCTGAAACGCGGGCAGGCTCGCAAATGCGCGCAGGAATGCATTCTGGGCAAGATCATCGGCAAGCGCATGATCGCCTTTGGCAAGACGGCGCAGGAAACCCCGCAGCGGCGCCTCGTGCGCGCGCACCAGCAATGCGAAGGCGCCAGCATCATTCTCTTTAACAACGCGCGCAATCAGCGTAGCGTCGTCGATCGCCGCATCAGACGGGCCATGCGGCATGGCATGTCCTCACGCGGCGGGGGGATGGGTGGATTCGATGCGCCACAAGACGAGATAGGCAACCCCGATGAAAGCCGGGATCAGGCCCCACGCCCACGAGGTACTCTCGGGGATCACCAGAAAGAGCGTGGAGGCGATGCCAAGTCCAAGCGCTGTCAGGACAAGCCCGGCGCGCAGCGAAGCGCTCCCCGCAGGGCGCGGCGATGATGGCGCTTCGTCGCTTCCACGCTGGCGGCGATTCCTGAGCAGCTCCACGGGAATCGGCTGGCCCGACTTGGCCAGCTGCCGCATGGTTTCGTGGCGCTCGCTTTCGTTGTGCCGATGCTCGATCACCCCGGCAATGATGGCGACGATCGGAATCATCAGCGCCACCAGCGGGATCAGGGTGCCAAGCGTTCCAGGATTGATCCAGCCCATCGCTTACTCCTCGTGACGGGGCGCACGATTGCAGCCACCTTACCCCTTGGATGCGTCAGGCGGCGCATCTGGATGCAGGCTGTGCAAAAAAAATCTGCGCGCGCTTTTGCGATCAGCGCCAGCGGCCCTGCTGCGCGCCGCGGCTTTGCGGCTGATGCGCAAGTTTGCACGCGCGCGGCTCGAACAACTTGCGTTCGCCGCGGCGACGGTCAATGGGGAAATGTCAGGGACCATCGCCCGCTTCGAGCAAGTCATCCAGGCGTAACACCGGAACTTGACGCCAAAAGCAACAGCGCGCTGCACGCATCGGGCAACGCTCGTTCTGAATTCGGGGCGAGCCAGTATCATCGCCTCTTCCGTCCACGCGGTCCGACCATGCCCGTTTTGCTGCCTTTGGCGTTTCTGCTTCTGCAGTATGCCCTCTTCGCCATGTCGACTTCGATCTCGCGGCCGGCGGCATACATCCTGATGGTGGTCGCGCCCTTGCTGGCTGCGCTCGCGCTGGCTGTGCGTGGCCGCCGCGAGCGCTCGGCAAGCCGCATGGGCTGGTACGCGTTTGCCGCATCGCTTGCGATCTGGTCCCTTGGCGCGTTTGGCAATCTCTGGCAGGAACTGATTCTTGGCCGCGTCAACGAGATGTATCGCGCCAGCATGCTCGCATTCAATCTCGCCGGGGTGCCGATTGCCTTCATTCTTGCCGGAGACTGGCGCTTGCGCATCAGGCCGGTGGCGGAAATCGCCGATGCGATTACCGCCAGCGCCCTTGGCTTCGGCTTTTTTCTTTACACCTGGTCGATGCTAACGGCACGGGGCGAGCCCGACGAGATCGGCGTCACGTACCTGGTTTGGCTGCTCGACACGCAAAACCTCTTTCTTGCGCTGGGTGCGCTCATCCGCTGGTATGCATGCGACTCGCCCGAGGAACGGCAGCTGTTTCGCTGCCTTTTCATTTTTCAGGCGCTGTATCTCGCATTGATTTTCTACAACAACCACTTCGTCGCCGGTGACGCCAATTTCGGGCCGGAGCAAAGCGCGCTGATCAACGTCACCTTTGCGATTGTCGCAGGCGTCACGCTCATGCGCGTCGATGCAGTCAGCCCGTGGCGGCCCGATGCCCGCATCACGCGCGCCGTCAGAAGTGCGAGCCCGATGCTGCTCGCCGGTGCGCTGTTGCTGGTGTCGCTGTTCCTGATTCGCATCAACTATCCGCTGGGGACCGCCGGCATCCTCATCGCCATCGGCGGCTACACGCTCAGGACGGCCATGAACCAGGTGGTCCATATCGAGCGCGGCGATATTTTGCAGCGTGAGCGCTCCGAGCTGCAGATGATCGCCTGGTCGGATGCGTTAACGGGGCTGGCCAATCGTTACTTTCTTGACCAGACCCTCAACCGCATCGCCGAGCCCGGGCAGCCCCTGGGCAAGCAGCTGGCGGTGCTGATGGTTGATATCGACCATTTCAAGATGCTCAATGACCGCTATGGCCACCGCGAGGGTGATAACTGCCTGCGATCAGTGGCGCATGTCCTGCAAAAGAGCCTGGTGCGGCCCGATGATCTGATCGCGCGCTATGGCGGCGAGGAATTCATCGCGCTCATCCACGATGTCGACGAAGCCGGCGCACGGGTCGTGGCCGAGCGCCTGCGCACCGCAGTCGAGGCGCTTGCAATCGAGAACCTCGGTGCGCCGCTTGGCGTTGTGACCGTGAGCGTTGGCGCTGCCAGCGCGCAAAAGGGCTTTCGCCACGGCGCGCGCGCGCTCGTCGATAGCGCCGATCGCGCCCTCTACGACGCCAAGCACGCCGGACGCAACCAGGTCCGAAGCATCACCATCAGCTGATTGCCGCGTCCTGCCCGCTCAGCCCGGCTGGCGCAAGCGCGCGCGCGGAATCACAATCAGGTTCTGCGGTCGCCTGACCACCGTCCTTAACACTGAGCCG
>Ga0116229_10015677_pt1 | contig 10281 bp, 13 predicted proteins | sample S1TSphgellanicum_3_FD_87313 | JGI IMG/M metagenome (GOLD analysis project Ga0116229, IMG submission 87313) | Host-associated microbial communities from peat moss isolated from Minnesota, USA - S1T2_Fc - Sphagnum magellanicum MG | ecosystem: Host-associated > Plants > Peat moss > Unclassified...
AAGCCTCTTCTCTCTGCACTTTTCCACCCCGTCCTCCTCCAAAGCTCATGAACAATATCCGCTAGTACTACTCTAACTGGTTTCCCACCATCCTAGAACTCTCCCAAAAACCCAAACAAGCCAGACCTAAGCAGTTCTTAGTCTGGAAAAGCAGTAAGCAAGCAAGCAAGCAAAAAGGGCTCTGCAATTCCTCTAACAAAGCCCAATCTGCAAACGAGAAATTGTGCACAAGAGAAGAGTGAAGGAAATCCCATTAGGGTTTCCAACGCCAAGGTTTAGGGTTCCGCTGAGAAACTCGAGACAGACACCGAAGACCACGACAATACTCTCCGCGTTCTCCAATCGTGTTTGGAAAAACAGTCGCTGGTTAAAAAAAATGTGTACCTAGCTTACCAAAAGACCATAGTTGGCCTATTTTGGTTACACATGCAACTATAAGTATATACATATCAAATATATACGATGATATATCATAAAAATCATCCAAAGATTGGGATGAAGGTGATCATAGTTGCACCATAGTTGCATACACACCCAAAAAGGGGGTAAAAATCCATTGTAGTTACATAAAAAATCAAAAATAGTTGCATGCAACAAGTAGTTGCATCCCAATTGTAAACATAGTGGTTGCATATGACAGAATTTCTAGTAGTGTTTTGTTCTCTAACATAATGGCATTGACATCCACAATAATCTTTTCCTTTTGCTTCTAAGGTTTTTTTTCCCTCCTGTAGCATCCTCTTGTTCCTTGGCAAACTATTCCCAATAGTGGTACTTGATTATAATCAAGGCAAATTCGATTAAGATACTAGTTTGTTTCCTAGCTTTTCATTGAACTACTACAACCATTTTGTTTTGCAACTTTTAATAGAACCATGCCACCCAATTCACTAGCTCCCTCTCAATGGCTAACATCACAAAGATTAAGGAACTAGGAGCATATCAGTTACCTTGACAAAATGTTAGAATCTTTATCAATGCTCCGAGTCTTCCAACTCTTGTCTGCCCATTTGCTTGGGCAATCACATATCTTAACTTAAGAACATAATGGTTTTGTTGTGTTCTTGCAAAATAAGTATTAGCCACGTTGTTGTAACCTTTTCTTGCCACCATCAATCCTTCACAAGGAAGTTTGAATACCTTCATTATGCCCTCTTCACCTATGTTGATTTGTCACCCTTGCAGTTTGATATATTGATCATCATAGTTCAAGTTGTAGATCAACTCCACAAGGGGTTCATTGATGTGAGTCCATTCAATTTTTTTCAATGAGGAAAGACCCACTTTCTTGGCCCTACATGCTCCATCTTGGTTATCTAAGGCCCAAATGCTTCCATGAGTGCATCCCAAGAAACTAACTTTCCCCAATTCAGCCATAGTCGATAGCTTCTCTACAAGCTTGATTCTCTTTCACTTTGTGCTTACTAAAGTTGAGCCAACCTGACAATCACATTCATGTTTCATCTATGCAATGTCAAGGACTTGTTCCTTATACAAATCGAACTCTTGATTACAAAAGACAACAATGTACTGCCAGTATGGTGATTCTGGTGGCTCCCTATATATCCCCACAAAGAGATAGTTGAATCCTAGACACAAGACTGTAGTCTCCAAATAATGTTGCTTCTTGGAAGTATAAAGAATCAACCTCTTTTGTTGTTTTTCTCTCAAATACTTCCAAGTCTGTAGTCGACTTCTCTCACCATTAGAGTTGATTTCCTCTTGTTTCTTCTCAATAAATACTTGGGAAGCTCCCCATGGTATTTTGACTTTTCCACATTGAAGTTTGCCTCTCTAATCCGCTCAAGTATGAGTTGTTGTAGACTTTTGCCCTCTTGCATTGAATGAACTTGTTAGTGTTATCACTTTTGATTCTTTGCACTCATCATCACTCAACTGTTTTTCATCACTCTCAGTGCTTCCTTCTTGCTCATAAACAATTTTGCTTTTATCAAGTGTTGTAAAATGAGAAACAAGCCTTCTTCTCACATATTCTTCAAGTGTTACTTCACCATTGTACTTGCCCATAATGGGTTTGAACCAAAACTCGTCTGCTTCTCCAAATCTCTTAACAAAAACCCTATTATGTTTTTCACATTCGTAGATGTCTCAAACTCTTGCATTCCACTCACTAACATACTCCTTGTCTTTTCCAAAATACTCCTTCCATAGATAATAACATTGTTTAATCCCCTTCAACTCTACCAACTCTTATGGATTCAATAAAGTTTTTAATGGCCATAGCAGCCATAATTCATTTAATGGTGCCTTCAACATCTTGGCAGTAGTCTCACACACCTTTTTTTCCTCGTGACATTTATTTTAGGTGGGTGTGCTAACCCTTTTTTATAGCCCCTTTCTCCTATGGCATAATTATGAGGGTATAACAATTTTTCATTCCTAGTTCAACCCATATGACTACCACTTCTTGATGTACCACCTTTACCTTTTAGGTTTCTTGAAAAGGTTTCTTGGTCTGGTACTTTTTGATTTATCTTCTTGCCACCATGAATAATCATCATCAACCATTTTAGGTTTGGGGTTTGTCCATGGCAATTTTCCAGGTTGGGTCAAAACAAGCCTAGGTGTTAGGTTAGGTCTAATGATCTATAATTTGTTTTGGTGATACTTACAAAGGTATTTCTCAACACATAATAAATTAGCTACCATAACGTTCGCTATAACACTTTTGGAATGATATTCTTTTAATTTGTTGACATTTACCCTTTCTACCTCATCATCACCCAAAATGGTTAATGCCATAATGTTATTATTAAAAAAATTATGTACTTTGTATGGACCCTTCCATGGTAGTCTAAATTTACCCCCTTTTGTTTTAGTAGTTTTGGGCATCCATAACATTAGGTCACCTTCATCAAAACTTTTGATTTTTCCTTTTCTATCCCAATTTTCCTTCCTAGGAAATTGCATATGATTAATATTTTCACTGACGCACCAACATTCTTCATCCAATTGAATCCAATCTTCCATTCTTACATGGATAGCATGATTAATGTCACTTGAAGGTATATTTTGAATCCTTTTAATAGATACTATAAATTTATTTGGCATAACAAGTTGAGTGCCATATACTAATTCAAATGGTGTAAGTTGTGTAATAGCTTTATACATCATCTGGTATGCCCATAATGTTGTACATTTGCTGTAGCACTTCTTCTCAGACAAGTTGATTATCCCCTGTGTGTTTTCACACTTGTTTCACTCACTTCATTCATAATTGACATGTCGATACTCACTATTGACTTGCCATTGGCACCCATCATTTCACTCTTCCTTTTTAGTAAATTGGATTCTTTTGATGACACATCTTTCCACATCAACATGTTAGCTCATGTTAGTTCAACATGCACATCATTTTCTTTGGCCAGTTTAGCTGACCTATTGTTATCCTTTGTCAAATGGACTTGTCTTGGTGATTGTAATATCTCTTCTTTGTCCAACCCCCTAGGCCGAATAATTGATTTGGCACACCCCAGATCCAAATGAACATCCATACACATTTCTAGTGGTTTGTCTTCCACTTGTTGAATACTCCATAACTCATTAACTACATCTTGGTGGACCAATTTATCCTTTTCCCATATGGTTCAACGTCTTCTTTTAGGACTAACTTCCTTCTCTTGAAGTTCTTCAATTAACATATCGACCATTGACATCATAACTTTTTGTCCTCTTGTGGTTACAAAGACATCAACTACCAACTGGTCCCACTCGACCATAGCCATGTTTATTCCAACCTTTGGTTTGGAACTTTTTTTTTTCTTCGATAACCTTCTTCCATACAAGACAATCATTCATGACATGTCCCTCTTTTCAACAACAAAAACATCTCACAACATTTTGCTAAAATCTATTGTTTTGATTATAATTGTTGATTATATCAATTATATCAATTTGATTAGTTGTTACTTTGCCAATTACAACCACTTGGTCTTGTATTATATTATTGATTATTATTCTAATTTTGGTTATTTGGTGCATTATAAATTGGTAATTTTTTTGTTCTTGTGCCCCTAGCACTTATGTTTATACTACATGTATTGGTATAATCTTTTTTAAAGGGCAACTTCCACTCATAGCCTTACTAGGACATTGATATGTGTTATGGGCACTTGTTTTACAAATCCTATAAAATTTCTTTTTAGTCTTCTTTCATGATGCTCATCTTCATCGTCAAAATCATCATATTCATTAGAATCATAACTGTCAAAAACATTTTGATGATATCTCGCCATATTTTTCCATTTCATGGGTAGTTTTTCTTCTATTATAATTGCAAATTCAACTATTTCTGCTAATGTTCTTTTAGGCATATTAATAATAACCATTTTTACTTTAGTTCGTAAACATTTTTGAAAAACTTCTTTCAAAGAAATTTCATCTAGTTGTTGAAGGATTATTGCACATAGTCAGAGGAATCTATCATAATAAACCTCCACCAGTTCATATTTCTTTTGTTTCGCATATCGTAAAGTGACAATTATTTGGCCTTCATTTTTGATCTCACTAAACTAAGTTATAAAAGCACATTGCACTTTTTGTCACAACCCCACTTTGAGGGAAGTGTGAAATCGCCACTCACACTCCCGAAAATGGGACTTGAGAGTCCTTCTGGACTCCTGAAAATTTAGAACGTGATTTTAGGGGTCTTAACACCTTGCATTGAGGTGTTTTTCATACTGTTGGAAAGGTCTTGAAGTGTAGATGCCCAAAATGGCCTCGCATGAGCCATTTGGACATCTACAACACAAGTTATGGTCGAAAGAAAGGCCGGGAGTCAAACTAACAGTTTAGTAGTCGGGAATCGACCCGAGCATGGGCCATTTTGGACATCTGCAGCACAAGTTATGGTCGAAAGAAAAGTCGAGAGTCAAACTAACAGTTTAATAGTCAAAAATCGACCCGATCCCGATGTGTGCAGGTCGAGTGCGACACACCGTTGGAAAGTTCTCAAGGAGAGTTACAACTTTGTTTCGGACCTCAACCCGATCAGAGGTTGGGGCGAGAAGTTATGAACGTCCAAAGTCCCGGGAGTTCAAATTGGGACAATTTTGGGACCCCACTTTGGGAGTCCCGAGAAAAAGTACCATTTAGATGTAGGTGCGACGGAAAATCACAGAGAATACTATATGGGGGAAGGTGGTGGCTTCCCTCGAATCCAAGCTGTGGTGAATCAAATGAGTCCAAGGTTGCCTGTGGCTTGTCCCAACACTAAAAAGGTGCAAAATGAATTCTAACCAACTTGTTGGATTTGGATGCAAGACCGAATAACTGAGTAGCTTGGCCCTCTTCCTAGTCTAATCCCGGAGCTTTCAACACGCCCCCCCTACCCTTTTTTATGCTGGAAGCTGGGAATGGCACCAAGTTCCAACTACTTCCGCAATTTGACATAGTTGGACCCTTTTGGGTCTAACAAGGAACTTGGGGGGTGCATCATTTTTTGCCATGTCACTTTTAGATGAGTTATTTCATACCTTCCAAACTAATCAATTGATTGCCATGGTGTTATTGGATCTTCTTCCTACTCTGGTGTTTTTTTTGTTTGTTCTACTAGTGCATCCTAGTTTGCATTATATTTTTAAATAAGCAACTTATACTCGTTGTCTTCTGGATCACTTTCATTTTTTGGCCACTTCTTGGTCGATGTTTCTACCAATGAATATTAATATGTTTTGTTTGTCCCCAATAAATATTCTACTTGGCATAATAAAAAGGTCTTGTAGTTGTGGTTTGTCGGTTTGGCTAGCCACAGATTGTTTCTAGGAACTTGTTGCAAGTTGTTCACAAAATCCACATCGAACATCCATATCACTGTGACATAGACTTTGTATTCTTGCACATTATTTCTCAATGCCCAATATCCCACACTAACACTATAGTTTGCATCTATTGCTTTCATCTATCTATGAGCCACTGCTAGATACAAATCCAAGTTTTGAGGAGTTTTAGTAGGCATTCTTATAGTTCCAAACCTAGCCTTGCAATGAAATGCAAAGCATCCACGATGCCTCTTTCTCATTACATACAATCACTGAAAAGGTTTTTATCCGTTTTGAATTTATCATTTCTTAATGTTCCTTTTATTGTGTGGGTTGCGAACATTTATGTCGATTAGTTTTTGAAGTTTTATTATTTGATTAATGATTGTTTATCTCAACAGTCATAGTAGATATTTCCTTGTTGAATTTAATTAATGTAAAATGTTTTAGAATGTGCCAAGTACTGGGAATTCATATCTTTGAAATTGGACGCCATTAGTTGTTCTTTTTGTTTAGTTTTATATTTTTTTTTCTATGAAGTGGGGGTTTCACCTTAGGTTTTTTTTGGCAATATACATAATTTTTTCTTTGGTTTTTTCCATTTGCCCACTTTGTCCTTTTGTAAAATGCCCCATTTCCTAATTTTTACTAGTTTGCATAAAGGTTCAAATCAATTGTCATTTGGAGGATTTCGCCATGATTGTTCTATTAGCTTTTAAATTGTATCCAAAATTGAATACAACAATGTGTTTCTTTCATGGATATAATTGTAATTGGTAACTTGCCAATAATTAGTGATATGTTTGTCATTGATTGTCAAAAAATCAATTAAGATGGTAATATTGAATAAGGCATTTAAGTACATGAATAAATAATATTGGGTTGGAGGATGTAATCCTTTAATCTAGATATTAGGATTCTTTGGATTTTCAAAAATTAAAGTTTTTTGAAGAATTCTTGGATTTTTTAGGAAGCAAAATCTTTGTTCAACTTTAGCCATAATTCATATCAAAACTTTTAATGAACCATTTATTACTACAAAGAATGGTATTTTGGTTTCTTCTTCGATTGTTAGTACATCTTTTTTTTACTATCATAGACATTTCGTGGTTTTAAGGTAAGATGTATCATCTGACGATTCACAAGTTGTTTTAACATTTTGTTTTTTAAATCTTGTGGCACCCAAGTTCGCCTACTTGGAGTTGCATAAAATCATCTAATGGGTTTCATAAATTTTGTTGATAGGAGGTTGCCAAGGGAAACCAAGTCCTCTATTAACAAATCCTATAATAAACTTGTGAAGAAATGTTTTGGAATTAGTTTTTTCAAACTTGCGCATTCCTGAAAGAATTCCATGGCATGTGTAAACATCGCCCAATGGTAGTCTTCCATATCCTCCTTTGAAATGTTACAGTTTCTTTGAGCAATGTAAGATTTTTTTTTCTCCATTTTTGCATTCGCCCATCACCATGTTATCCATTCAATTGTTTTGTTAATTTTCCTTTTCCATTTTGTTCCCCATGTTTTAATTTTTAAGAAATTTTTTAGGGGGTCTATCAAAGTTGGATATCTCCAAATGTTTTAATGTCATTTTGCATATTCTATCTAGTATTTTTGAAATTAATGTGTATTCAATCATAGTTTCCAAGGTGTTTGGTGTGATCATTTCTATGCATTGTTGTTTTTCCATTGTAAAATAGATGTGTAACAATTGCACATGGATGATAGCTATAGAAAAGATGGAGCTAGTAAGTTTAGGTGGAAATGGGGGAAAGAATGCAATTTTCTCCTTCAAGTGGTAAGAATGATATTAAACGTAAGGTTTGATAGATTGAATTCAAATAAAAAATAGTGTGAAATGGTATTGAGAATGTGTGGCCTCATATTGTTTCAATTCCCAATGGGAACATACTTCTTGGAGATGAACATGTAGTGTTTCAATTGACACAAACCTTTTGGTTGTGAAGAGGTAGAGTTTACATTGGTTGCGAATAGGTTGTGTGTTTCATTTTAATTGTTCATCCATTTTATTTTGTTTTTTTGTTTTAATTTTTTGTCCCTTTTATTTTGTTAATCCATTTTAGTTTTCATCCATCTTTTTTATTCATTATTATGTTTCATCCATAATTATCGTTCATCCATATACGTGTGGTAAAATATTCCTCCACGTCATGATATATTTTATGCCATGTGTCAAAGAATATATTTTTTCGATGTCAATAGAATATTTTTAAAAAGATTCAGTCCTACTCACGCTCATGTTCCCACACACCAAATAACATCCTTACTGCAATATTAATGTCACAAAATAGACTAAGGTTAGTAGAAGGAAAACCTTAGAGATTGGTTAAGAGTTCTAGATGTGTGATAAAATGGTGTCATTAGGGGATGGATCTAAGGAAAAAACACCACATGACCTTACACCCAAGTCTATAGAAGATTGGCATCTTATGCCCTAAAAAGGAACAAAACTGTAAAAATGTTTTAAGCAATGGCTATAGTCAACCTAAAGATGGGTAATTTGGGTTTAGTGTGATCATTAAAAATCGGATTAACCACAATGGAAGGAGAGAAACAAGGATTGCTTCCACAGGTACAAAAGGAACATGAAGGCCATGAGGAATATAAAAAATGGAAATGGAGGAGAGGGTGAATGTTAAAATATTGGAATTAACCATAGAAAATAAGGAGATGAAAAGAAGTTGGTTGAGATGACAACCACTAGAAGGAATGTAGGACCTAAGGAAGAAAGAAAAGGATTGGAAGAAATAGAACAACAATACCAAAAGATTTTGAAAAAGTTTAAATATAAAAAGGAGGTGTTGGAAAGGAAAAAGGAACTTTGGCTGCAAAACCAAGAGACCAAGACAAATATAATTGACAAGATGTCTATACATATTCTACAATTGAAGTCTATGATTACAAGAGAGGAATTCCGCCAACAAAAGGCAAAAAAGGAGGAAGAGAAGGTAGTTTTGGAGGTGTTAACACTATAGAAGGAGATCTTAAAACCAAGACAAGGTTGGATGACTTACTAGAAAAGTACAAGGATTTGGACCATGTGTATGTCAACAACAGATTGGAGGAGTATGATGATTTGGTACAGTATTACACCATATTACATATTAAACAACATATGGAAGATTCTAATGTTGAACTTGATGAATGGTGGGAGTTAAAAAAACACAATTAAAGGAAGAAATGTAAAACTTGGTTGCACACATTATAGATGAGGAAGGGCATCAAAACATTTGTCTACCTTCCAAAAAGCTTTTCCAAATTTTATGTACATGAATCTAGATAGTTCAAAGCCATCTAGTCCAACACATGAGACAAAGGTGGCTAAGTGTTCTGGAACGAAATGAAAAACCACATGATCTCAAAGGAGGAAAACACGATCCTTAAAATAAAAAGGATGAGGAACATGCACAAAAAATTCCTACACAAGGGACAAAGTTTATAGCTAATGACATTGGTGAATAGAGGGAGCCATTTGGAAGCATAGAATTAATGGTGTAGCACATATATGAGGAAATATAACAAGGTCAACATAACCATTGCCTAAAGTTCTAGTTTTAAAAATGAGCATAATAGTTAAGGATATCACAAAAACACAAATTGAATTATAGATAAAAGTATCAGCAACTCAAAATGAATAGATCAAACCATAGATGATTAACACAATGACCTAAAGCAAAAAAAAATTTAATTATAACAAGGATTTCGAAAATAGAATCCAGAATGGAGGGAGGGCAATGTTACTTGGTGAATGGCAAAGGTTTAATAAGCTAGGATGGAGACATTTGATTAGTTGGACATGATTAAGACCTTTGATCAATTTGATTTTCAAATTACTTTTAAAAGGAAAATACTTAAGATGTAGTTTTAGATTTTTCATGAAAGTTGGGAGATTGTATTGTTTTACACATAGAGGTAGACTTAAAGCGTTGCTAGAAATAGAATGGAGACACAATATGAAGTTTAGAATTCTATTGGACTATGAACCATAGATTTTTTAGGTCTTTCATCTTTGATTTCTATACTTTACACAACAAATGTTTGATATGTTCAATTATAAGTAAAGAGAGTAGTAAAAAATTGATGAGTAAAAAGTGCATATATTCTGAAATTGTTGTGTTTTTTGAAATGAATAATTAAATTCTGATCATAGATTCTACTTATATAGGATAATTCAAAATCTAGGAAATAATGGAACAATAATTGTAATAAGAAAAAGGTATGAATACATTCTACATATGATTTTGAATGAGTTGAAACAAAAATATATAATTGTTGAAAGTACTATTGATAACACAATTTGTATTGTTTTACGTAGGAAAAGAACAATTATGATGTAAAATTTGTGCCTACTAATAGCTAAAGACCTCACCTTATGGACATTACCAAATACATATAACTCCTTCCCTTGTAAAGGTTTTACAATAACATCAATACATTAACTTATTGCATGATAGGTTCATTATATATGGAGTCCTATTAC
>Ga0116229_10015681_pt1 | contig 10278 bp, 7 predicted proteins | sample S1TSphgellanicum_3_FD_87313 | JGI IMG/M metagenome (GOLD analysis project Ga0116229, IMG submission 87313) | Host-associated microbial communities from peat moss isolated from Minnesota, USA - S1T2_Fc - Sphagnum magellanicum MG | ecosystem: Host-associated > Plants > Peat moss > Unclassified...
AAAACAAAATTAAATTTATTGAATTTTTAATATAAATGCTTCAACCTTAAAATTAATAAATTAAAAAAAATGGGAATAATTAAAATAAATTAAAAAAAAAAAAAAAAAAACATATGTAAGAAAATTTATAGTTTTCACCACTATCCAACATGGTTTTTAGCTTTTTCAAACATATATTTACCCTTCCATTAAAGTCATGAATGTGAATGATGTTGTTGAAGAAGTCATGTGTGTCATAAATATATTGCATTCTAGTCATGTCCATTTGTTGCCAATGTGAATTGATGTCAAATCCATATATTTATGCAAAGGAATGTGTGAAGGTTATGGAATGTGTTTTTTTTAAATGATTTTTCTTTTTTTGCTTTCATTTCCTTTTTCAAATGATAATAGTTTATTTGAGCTTGATGTATAATATTGTAGCTTTCAAAAATTTTAACTTCTTTTTTTTTTTCCATTTAGAATTTGTTTATTGGAAACTAGTGGCTTGTTGCAAAGTAGGTGCAATAGGACAGTAGGAATAGTCAATAGACAATTGGTGGAAAACAATTAGAACAAAATGGAAAGACATTGATAATGATATTTGTGGTTAGAGTAGATACTTTTTAGGGATTAGAAGGTTGTTACTTTCTAGCTCCTTTCTTATTTTTCTTCATTTTGGATTGTTCAATAATTCACACCCTTGGAGGTTTTTTAATTAATTTTGGATTGAAGGCATGATTGTCTTCGAGAAGGAAATCCTTTCCTTCTTTGTTTTTGCATTGTAATAATTTATTTTTACTTGGCAACCTCCTATCTTAACAATAGTAAAACTATTGAATCTTCAATTATATAACTAATTTTGTCACTTTTGTATTGGTCTTGGTAAGAAGGAAGAGACCAATGTTGATTGGTTCCTAATTCTAACAAGAACCACTAGGTTTGGTCAAGAATTTTTTGTAAAATGGAGGACCTTTTTGTTTTGTGTTTAAGTAACATTCTCACAAATTAAAACTAGTTGAATGTAGGGGGGGCGGGGGATTTTTTTGACCAATGATTCTAGGATATGATGGGTTCAACTTTTATAAAAACCTATGGTTCCAAATTTAGGCTAAGGCTAATTCAAATTTATTTTTGGGATGGGTCCAAAGTTAATTCTTAAACAATTTTGATTTTTTTGGAATTTGGTGTTTGCACTAGAGCTCTCAAAAGTTTCTTGTGGTATTTTCATCAAATTCCCTTAATTTTCCAATGGGTTCCCAAGTTTCCAAAGTGTTTTCAAAATTGACAAAAAGGACAACATAGGGAATAAGTAGTCAACATTGGACAACATCATCTTTGGGTGACACAATTAAGAACATCATGCCCTCATTTTACTAGACCCATTAAACTTTTCAAAAAAAGAAACATGAAAACAAAAAAATCCATTAGAATTTTTGGGTGAATATGTTTATTAAGTTGTATAGACTAGTGTTGGTTGGTTATTATTTTTAAAATAATCACCAGGTAGGTTATCTTTTGAATTATTTTGGTATCACATCGGTCTTCAATGTCAATATGAAAAAAATTGGGTGTCAGATAGGTTATAAAAAATTTGGGTAATAACCATTAGTTATGCATAGAGGTAGGTTATGGAACAATTAGTTTAAAACTATTGATTATTTTATTGATTATACATTGGTTTAGGTTATGGGGGTTTTATAAAATAAAAATAAAAACAATTATTTAATTTTCTTGGTATTAATGTTTAAAGATTGATAATTTACTTGGATGATCATTAGGTCATCTAGGTAGGTTATTAGATTTTGTAAATTCAATTGAGCATGCAATTATCAATTTAACCAATTATATAATAAACATTAACTTGATTTGGTAGATTATTAATAATTGGTGTGATAACTAGGTCAAAAATCAATAATTCGCCAACATTCATATAAACATTGAAATTTTAATGATATAAAAATATTTTTTATTTTTAAGAATGTAATGATGTTTTTTTTTTTTCAATTTTTGGTGACGAACATAGATTTGAAATATTTTTTGATTTTTTTAAGAATTAATTTTAAAAGTATCTTTGCTATTATTTTATTTTATTTTACTTATTTATGATTAATTAATTTAATAAATGTAATTTAATTATTAATTTCCAAAGTTCAAGAGCATGATTTTGAAAAGGGCCATTGCAATTTACAATTTTTTTGTAATCACTTGCAATTTATTTTATTTCAATAAAAAATTTAAATCATGTAATGAACAAACATGAAAAAAAATATAATTATAAAAGCATTAAAAGGAAATGGGTCAAAAATATTACTTGACTAATATCAATATTCAAGGAATTCTTAGAGGTATGAACCACCCCTAGTGATATCACTAGTTTTTGTTACATTAGTCTCCATTCATATTGGCCCCATTTTAGATTTTATCCAATGTATGAAACAACATAAAAAACATCACAACCTATTTATGTAAAGACCATTTTATTACTACCATTGCAACCTTAAAAGTATAGTTACTTCTCCTAGTAAATACAAAGTTATGAAAATCAAATCGATGTTTAAAACATTTTTTTTGGTGTTAGTGAAAAATGGGCAGGTATCAAATTTTTATTTTTTTCATCTTTAGTTGGTTCTTAAACATAACAATTCTCACAAATGCAATAATGGGTGGTTTTGACATTCAATGTTCACAACTTGGTTATCAAATTTTCATTTATTATAAATGACTTTTTTGGAAACTTGAGAAAGTTAAAATATGTTAAAAATTGATGAAAAATTTTGCATCAATGTTTTTTTATTCAAATTCTACATCTCCACAATTTCATCCCTTTCTAAAACTCCAAACTCCTTCAATTCATTTTAAAAATATGCATCAATTTCAATTAACTCTACCAAGCTAGAAAGGGGAACTTGCAACTAACCTTAGGATCATTTGGCCAATTTTTATTCACAAAAGTTAATTTGTTTAAATTATCTAATTGCAAATGATTAAGTATTATTCCAATTAGAGAAAAACATTCTCTTTGTTCGTGGTCCAACAATCCCCAAAATTTGATGGGTAAGGAATCCAATTTTAAAAAAATGTAGTTTCATGTTTTTCCCACCATTGAAGAGGACATTTGATGACCTTGATATCAACTTGATATTGGTTGAAAATCAAAAGCTTTCTATTCACAAGCTCCCTAGTTAAAGTAATGCGACTTCTAGACTTAGCCAATGGGTGTAAATGATAATGATATTTTTGAAGCATGGATATAAAAACTTTGTATTATATTCCTTAACAATGGCCTTCATTTGCTCATAGTTAATAAGTGAAGACACACGACAAAAACTTTTAAATATAGGGTCCAACATTAAGGATAACATATTATGAATTTTTTTTTTCATATTTCTTTAAAGGAAAAAAATAAATCCAAAACCCTAACAACTTCCTTTTTGATGTTGGAAGCCAAAGATGTTAACTTCAAAACAATATTTGCATATTCATCTATCGTGTTGTTAAAGGAAGTTATAGGTTCAATTTCATCCTTGAATTTCAAACCATGAATATGGTAGAATTTAACACATCACTTAACAACCAATGATTCTTAAACTTGTTTAGAACACATACAATAAGGCTAAAACAATCAACAACAATACAATAAATGTGCCATGTCAAAGGAGGTGGCATTCTTGTAGTCATTTTCACAATATTTTTCATGCTATAATAAAATATTATAGCTTTTTTGAATTGCAAATCTTCTTGCAAAAAAATTAAAATTAATTACTAGCAAATTTGTAAAGGGAAAAAAAAAAGTTAGACTATATTTTGTGTAAGAACTTCAAAAGGAAATGCAACTAAAAAGGTCTTTTAGTAAAAATAAAAAGATACATTTTTAAAATTTGAATATTAAATTTCCTTAACATTAGAAGAAATTTTCAAATATATGATTAAGTTTATGACAAGTGTTCCAATCACAAAGGATAAAAATGATTAATAGCCCTTAAAGTCATTATAGACGAATTGTTTAAAACAATAGTCATTAGGATATGATGTGGCACATTTCATCCATAAGTCATAAAAGACATATGCGAAGTCATTAATTAGTGATAGTTAAATTAAATTTTAATGAATTTTTATTATTAAAAATTGGACATTATTTTTTTAATTCATTATATATATATATAATTTTAAATTTCATATTATTTATATTAATTATGATGCACAAATTTAATCTAAATATTTTAATTTAATTTTATAATAATAATAAATATTAAAATATAAATTAATTTTCTGAGATTATAAATTTAATAATTTTTCCACATATAATCTAATATAATTTTTCATTTAAATTTATTATAAAAATTTTATGTACAAATAAATTATATATTTCTCACATCTTACATTTCTATTTTATTTTTAAATTAAAATATAAAAAATTATTTATAATATATCATACTTTTACCATTCAAATTTATTTCAATGTATAATATCAAATTTATTCACATTGAATATTTAAAATGAATCATAAATCAAATATATTAAAAAATGTAATAAAAGTTCATATATTACCTACATATATAATATTAGTTGAAATCAATTCCTTACATGTTTTAGTTCATTATGTCCATTTATACCCATATTAAATTATTGATAATCATTTTTTGATCATTGGAAGATAATTTTATGACCAAATTGTTTATGTAATGACACATCATTTTGTCCACCTCATTTGCATAATCGTTTTTCAGTGATATTTGAAATGACTAGATTTTAATCAAGTTTTCAAATGATATTTTGGACATCTACATCATTTTGTCATCAATCATGGATGCCATATGGATGAACATTTGTAATGAAAAAATGATGTCATCTTTCATGTTACCATGTCACCATCCACTAGTTAAATGCATCAATAATATATGACTGAAATTTTTTTCACATAAGATTTGAAATAATATCTTATGACTATAATCAATTATGTAGTTGTTTAGGACATCTTGTCATTGATTTCTTAGTTGCAAGAAACATAATTCCTTTTAGTGTAAGGGTAGACCATAATTGACACATGTCTTATTCCATTCTTGTATACTTGTTCATAGATTTTTTGGACCAAGTGACACATTTTTGCAAATCTCATTGTGCAAACTTGATAGACATATTTTAAGCCTTTGTAGATTTTTTCATCTATTGTAGCATATTGACATGCTTTAAAGAATACATGCCCAAGGGACTACCAAATATATTTGGCCTCTTTTTTGTTAGTTGTGTTTCTTGTTTTTCTCTTATGAGATTGTTCATCTCTTCTTCAAACTTTTTCCCAAGAATAAAATGGTTTGTACACACATGCTTTTTCAATGTAATTATTCCATTTCTTATATTGTATAAAATTAAACCCTTTCTTGCTTGAGTTTTTGGGAACTTTGGAATTAAAATTGGATTGTTGTAACAAAAAATACAACACATGATTTGAGAAGATTTAGGATCAACATATTTTTTTATTGTTGACACAATAAAATGCCCAGCATTGTAGTGTATGCATTGTTGCCACAATGTAATTTTATTGTGTGGTTTCCAATTTTTCTTTTCACAAATGTAACTTTTGTAGATTTTTTCCCATTAATTTTACATTGTTATTCAGATTTCTATATAATTATTTTTGAAGACTTGATTTTTTTAAAAACATCTCTTACAAAGTTTCATTTTCCATTACCATTTCATTCATTAAACCATCACATACATTTTCATTTTCAAAGGATTGTTTTTTGTTCAATTTTCACAAGAAAATGCCACATGATGAAGAGATAATGGTTTTTAAAAAAATGATCTACAAAAATATTGTAAGCATTTACAAGCAAGATAATCCATCAAATTGTAAACATTTACAAAACAAAATCGTCATATTTTATTTTTCTTTCACCATAATGCAAAATTACAAAATTAATTTTGGTGTATGTATTTATAGCCCATAATACAAATCTTGAACGAAAAAAGAAAAAAAAAGAGAAAAATTCCTGTTTTCCCATCAAGGCAAAATAAAATAAAAATTTGAAAATATGAGAAAACAAAGAAAACACGAAAAGAAACTAGGATTTGTGGAAGGAAGAAAGGATAAAAAATAGAAGAAAAATAAAAGGGAACAAAACTGAAATTTCTAGAAGGAAAAAACAATGAATATAAATTTTTTTTTGAAACAAACAAAAGAAAAATAGAATGAAAGAAATGGAAAATAGAACATGTTACAAATAAAATAAAATTGAGGTTTCCAAAAGTAAAAAACAAGGAAAATAAAGAAAAAAATACCAAAAAAAAGGAATCATACATACTGAACATTAATGGAAAAATAACAATAAAAATTACCAAGTTGTTTGTTGTTTGGCCGACTTCAAGGCCCATGCATTTTAGTTTGAATACCTACATAAAAAAAGAGGGGGAGGGGGATTGCTTAGTTCCACAACAAACAAGAGCAATAACAATAGGTGATGGTGAAAAGCAACAACATCAAGAGAGGAGAAAGTAACATTGTTATTTGATGAAAAGCAACAACATTAGGTGATGGTGAAGGGGTGTATCCACAATTGGGAACCTAAAAAGGAATGACCTATTTTTTAAAAATTACAAAGGAACAACTTTGGATTTTTGTTTATCTTACATTATTATAGTTGTAGTGGATTGTTGTATGCCAATAGATAAAATGATGTCTTGTAAAATTAATAAAAATATTTAATAATAATTTGGATGTTATGTAAATGTTATTTTGAGTCATGTAAATTAACTATATCAAATTTTAAACTACATTTGTTTTTTAAAAGGAATAAAAAGGAAGGCATAACGTCATACAATTGATTTCAAATTTTTTGTACAACAAAAACATGGCCCTCTCTATGAAAGTACTTGTTCATTGGATGAATTTGATGAAAAACCAAATCATATAAAAAGGGTTGTAAAGCAAAGGATTCATTTTTTCTAACCATTTGACAAAAAAATAATGTTCAATGGTCTGAAATGTTTAGCTGTAGGTGTACATCACATGTGTAGGAAATAATCTTGTCAAAAAACATGTTTGGTTATCCATTGAAACTCATTTTGAAATGTTTTGCATTTTTGGCTATAAATCAAAATATTGATACACAATTACGTATGACTGTGAAAACTCACCAATGTCACATGAATCATCTTAAATTGAGTTATTCAAAAAATTTCACTTAAATTTATTTCAAAGAAATGTTATTTGCAAAAAGTAGCCCCACAAAAATCTTGAAATCTTTTTTCCTTTTTTTGGAAACCCAAGTGTGAATAAGCTCAAAGAGTAATAACAACATGCAATGGTGAATAGTTGCACTAGGCAATGGAGAAAAATGGCAACAATAATTGATGGCAACGAGCAACATTAGGTGATGGTGAAAAGTGGTAGCAATAGGTGATGGTGAAGAGTGACAGCAATAGGTGATGACAAAGATGGCAAAAAGTGACACCAAGCAATGGTGAAAAGTGGTAGCAACAAGTGATGGTGAAGAGTGACAATAAACATGTCATGCTCGTATGTATGGCCTCATACATGACAACCGGTTATGGGCATGCCAATTGTGCCTTTAGGGTTAATGTATGCTCTTAGGGTTTATGTATGTTCTTAGGTTACTATATGCTATTAGGTGTTTTAGGGTTATGGCTTGTTTAGGGTTTCAACTTTGTTGATGGCTGTATAAAAGGCCAAGCTCTTCCTTTTCTTGTTAGTTTTTCTAGAATTCCTTTGTTAGGGAGAGTTTCTTCCATAGTTAAATTGGATTTTTAGATGCTCATGGCAACTATTACACAGCCACCATTTACATACACTACATTTTCTTTCCTTCTTTTTAATTTAATTCTAGAAAAACTCCTCTTTGTCGCTTAATGTTGAAAGTGGTAGATTTTTTTTGACTTTGAGTTTCTTGGGTTTTTTTTGCTTGTTGGTTTCTTGTGTTTTTGAGTTGTTGCTATTTTTTTTTTCCTACTCTTGTACTATAATTACAACAAGAACAAGAACAACAACCATAACTAGTAGTAGCGTATGCGAGGGAGAAGGGACATTGGAAACAAGCTACAAGTTGTGAAGTTCTGAGTTTTAGAGCTTCGGAAGGAGGAAGGAATGAATAGTTCCAAAGCTTGTTATACTACTAACTTTAGGTCTTGGGAGCATGTACACACACACACACACACACACACATAAGGTTTGATTGTAGTATAAGATTTGCACCAGGTGATGCAACCCCACATACACTTGCTTTCCTTGTACATGGGTTTTGAGGTTAGCATTTGGGCACTCATGTGTGTTTTTGAGCTTGCAGTCATGTAATGAGTTACCCTTGTAGTAGCTCTGGAAGAAGAAGAAGAAGAGAATAATAATAATAATAATAAAACACGAAGTAGAAATTTATTTATTTATTTTTTTTTGCACGCCATCACTGCAAAGCTTACAGATGCGGATTGCTTTGCAGTGTTGTTGCTAGTGTAGTCGTTGTCCATTGTTGTCGTTGTTTGTTGTAGTTGTTATTCGTCATCGTTTGTTGTTGTTCATTGTCCATCATCATTGTCGTTTGTTATAGATGCCGTTCACCATAGTTCCATTTGATGTTCATCAACTTTCGTTCGATGTCCGTTAACGTTAGGTTTGGTTTGTCCGGTTTTGTTCGGTTTTGTTTGGTTTCATTCGATTTCGTCTGATTTCATTCGTCTGCTTCTGTCCGTTCGTATGATTTTGTCCGTTTTCGTCCATTTTTCTAGTTTCATCTATCCATTTGTTCGGTTTAGTTTGGTCCATTTGGTTTCATTCGATTTTGTTTGTTTACTTTCGTCCGTTCGATTCTGTCCTTCCAATTCGGTCCGTCTAGCCCGTTCTGTCCATCAACGTCTGTCCACAGATGTTCGTCCAATGACGTTCGTTCGTTGCCGTTCATCCCCGTCGATGCGTCGTATTCTTCAAATCGTATACAGTACATACGTATTCAATACCTTTCCATTACGGTTGCATTTAATTGCATAGGTTATGTTACAACATTATAGCTAATGTTGTGTATTGCTACAAAATTTTGAGGCATGGGAGAACACCATGTCCTCAGATGATGAGAGCATTATCGCTAAACCAGAGCCAAAGTATTAGCTACGAAGTAACACACAATCATTTGAATTGATTTTTTTGAGTTAATGATTTTCACGATGGTACCATCAAGTGTCTATAGCGCCATTGTTATCCAGTACAACTCCTACCAAGAATTCAGGTTTAAGTTAAACTACATGAATGATACATCAAAGTCTATTTGGAGGGGTTAATCAGTGGGTATGCCTACTACCACACCAATTTTCACACCATCATCGTATATTCTATTGCAAGTTATTACCTCTACACCCATATACATCATGAAGGTAAGAAGTTCCTTTGGGAGAATTGAGAAATTCAGCGAAAGCCCATGTATCATTTCTTTGAAGGAGTTTAGGGCAACTTTCTCAACTGTGGTTTGTGAAGTGGAACTTAAGTATGGCATTAATTACACCGAGGCATTTGTATTCAAATAATTGGCTCGTTATGTGCACTATGAGGCATTGGATGTCTACGAACAACATTTTTCGAAGATTTTGGGCATCACCTAAATCCCTAATCTAGCTTATGCCATAGCCATCGCCACCACCTCTCATGCTATATTGCAAGCTGCCATTGCACATCATGGGACTGTTGTCGCGCTCCCAAGTTCCTTGTAGACCCACTTGAGGGTCCAAGTATGCGGCAATGTGGAAGGAGTTGGAACTGGGAGCACGATCCCGACTTCCAACACTAGAGGGGGTGAGAGGGGCGTGCTAAAAGTCCCGAGAAAGACTAGGAAGAATTGACAAGCTTACTCACTCATACGGGCCTGCATGAAACCACACAAAGTGGTTAGAATTAATTCTGGATCCCTTTGGTGTTGGGACAAGCCACGGGCAACACGGACACACAAGACTCACCACGGCCCGGACCTTGGGGGAAGCCACCACCTTCCCCCCTTATAGTATACTCTGTGACTCACCGCAGGGGTGGCATCCAAATGGCCATTTTGTCCCGGGACTCCCGCGTGGGAGTCCCGAAATTGCGCATTTTCGGGACTTTCGCGACTTTGAAGCTTCATAACTTTTGGAGCAGACCTCCGATTGACTTGCCATCTGAAGCAAAGTTGTAGGTCTCGTCGACACCTTTCCAATGGTATGTCGCACGTTTTCTTCACCCAAGTATTTCGGGTCGATTCCCGACTTTTAGTGGTCGGGAGTCAAAACTGGCGGGATCCCGAGAGTTCGACTCCCGGGCCTTCTTTT
>Ga0116229_10015682_pt1 | contig 10277 bp, 6 predicted proteins | sample S1TSphgellanicum_3_FD_87313 | JGI IMG/M metagenome (GOLD analysis project Ga0116229, IMG submission 87313) | Host-associated microbial communities from peat moss isolated from Minnesota, USA - S1T2_Fc - Sphagnum magellanicum MG | ecosystem: Host-associated > Plants > Peat moss > Unclassified...
CAGCAGCAAAAAGAAATGGACTGTCATGAACCCCATCCGGCGCCAAATGAAAAAACGCAACCCATCCAGTGGACAGAACGGCCAACTGGTGCATTGGTGGCTGTTAATTCACTCTGGCCGGTGGGGCAACCTATTGTAAGAATTGATGAACAAGGTTTCTATTTCTCATATCATATTTGGACATAGGTCCCCTCATAGGAAGGCCACATGGGGTTTGGAATTATCCATTAAGTGAGGGGCACCCTTCCTAGGCTAGTTCTAAAACTTGGAAGTCTTATTCAATTAAGCTAGTTTGTTGGGTTTTTTTTAATACACATATGGATGGATTCATGTTCATGACTCATGTCACATGTAGGCTTAAGTGGATGACTCATGGCATTTAGGATGTTCTCACAACTTCTTAACATGAGGAAGGTGGGCAACAACCTTCCCATCACCTAGTGTACTTGAAACGTTGATTTGGGCTTGTTTTGATCACCAAGCTTCATTTGGAAAATTCCAGCTCATTATTCTTGGCACTGTGACCTTCAAATGATGAAAACTAAAGTTTCCAAGTAGAGGATATAATAATGTAATTCAATCATACTGTATTAACTAAGGACCTTGTACACATATGTTTTTATGCTAAATGTGAAAGGACGTCTTCACTCGTCAATTTATATTTGGATGTGTAAAACATAAAGCTTCCTGGCTATTTAACAAATGGCACAGTCTTGATTCCAGAAGCCCATTTTGATCTTACATTTACACCCATTCTGTCTCAAATCTTGTGATAAGACAGGTAGATAGTAGCATGGTGGCCACATTACAATCCCTTGAGACATTGTAGCCATTGCGTGGTAACCTAATAAAGCATTGTGAGAGAGTCTAGAGCAACAAAAGGAAAATAAGGAGAAAACTGGTATGGTCACTCTATCATCAGTGACCTAACCAGCTTTCAGTTTGATGTATTTCATAATGTAATGGTTCTTTTGCATGTCCTGGGTGCAATACTTCTTGGCATGTCCATTATTATGAATCCAATAGTCATAATTGGGATAGAGCGAACACCTGTGCTCTTGATCTCTAAAAAATTATATTCATGCCCTAACATCTGGACCTTGTATTTTGTACGTAACTGCAGCTTTACACAAGCAGCTGCTTATTCAATGACCTCATGTGCACTCCAAGTACTAGTCAATTTCTCAACCCAGTTCTCAAAATGTAATATAGTACTACCTACTAGGATAATGAGTTATATTCCAGTGTTGTGCCATTATTTGAATGTCTGTAGAACCGCTAGTTCTGGTTTTTAAATCATTTCAGGATCAGAGAACTGTTGGTTCCAGTTCTTTGAAAAATATCAGAATTAGAGAATTGCCAGTTGAAAAATCTTACAGAATCAGTTCGTTTCATGAGAAAATTGGACAATAACTGGCAGTTTGATGGCCAGTTATTTGATTCTTTTCAAAAAAAAACTATAACTATGGTTTAAAACCGATACCCAGCTAAAATTTCAAACCAAAACTAGGTCTTAATTTTTTTAGAACTGTGATTATGAATCCTAAGAACTATCCTAATAACCTTCATGCATCTGTTCCTGTTTTTAATAATTGCCCAACATTTTTGTAAACTTTTCTTTTGGGTGGAGGTTGTGAAAAGGGTTAGAGCTAGTGTTGGGTGGTTCTTTGATTTTGTTAAGAACCTTGGGTTGGGGGTTTTAAGAACCTCCAGTCAAGGCTCAGAATCAATTGTTTGATTTTGAGAACCATTTGTCAAGGGTATACATAAACCCATACAACCTACCCTTATCAGCTGGTTCCAGATTCCAAAATGTGAGAACCTCCCAACACTGATTAGAACCTAGAGATACCCCCTGACCCTTGATTAGATAACAGCTTCCAATCTGTGTGGGTATAATGAACTGATCTTATGGACGAAGATAATGACAAAAATTTCATCTCTTAAAGAATGACTGAAATTCCTTGGAATGTTGAAAGCTTGTTACAGAGCATAGTTTGGTGCAAGTAAGGTGGCATAATGAGTAATAAGCTCTCTGGGCCAAGCTAACTAAATTCCATCACTGGTAGACTAACTTGATTCCATTGATCAGGCATCAAAAGATTTGTTAGGAAATCCCATCAGGGGGGCCAGCTCCAAACCAAGTTAGAGTACTCCACATGTTTAGCCTTAACTTCATGAATCTCTGCTAGAATTGCAGCAAGACCTGAAACTGTCAACTCAACTCTGCAAACGGATGGAAGGAAAGCCCTCAATTTCTGCTTTCCTCATTCACACATGCCGTCTGAGGATGTCATAGTTTCACCTTCAGCATCATCCCTAAGTTCAGTGCAAGTGTGGAAGATGTGTATAAGACCTGTTACTGATTCAATGTCTTCCGGACGAGTGTACTCCAGATGTAGCAATGCACATATTGAAATTTTTACTATCCTCTGGGTCATAGATGATGGATGTTTTCAATCATGATTCCTGTCCAAAAATCCCACATTACTGTTCTACAGGGTTTGCTCTGCCATCCAAGATACTTAGTACATGGTTGAGTGCCAATTGAAAGCTTACATTAAAGAATGTTGTATTGTGTTATGACTTGTGATACCATAGGTTTTTATCAGGCATTCTGAAAGCATGGATGCACTCAATCTTTGTTAAAAGTGTAGAGGAAAGATGTGAACTTTATCCTGGCAGGATGTTGTGAGATAGTTTTGTTGTTGCTGACATTAAGCTTGCATTCAGCTTGCTCCAAATTTGCATGGGAAACATTGATAATGTTTGGGTATGCACTTTTTAATAAAAAAAGGTACAAGTAATCCCTAATCCTTACTAACCCTAATTGTTGCAACCTCACAAGACCAATTGCAAGCACTCCAATATTTCTTTCACTGAAACTAATGCATACTTATTATTTACGTATATGCAAATGTCAATCGACTTTCTCTACAACATTAAGAATTTAACTAGAAAAAGGCCTTAGGATTAGACTCTCCTTTTGTAGTTACGTCTAGTTCTTGACATTGTGGCCACACCTTTATTATTTAAGATGATAACCAAATGTAAAACTCACACCTTGTTGACACTAGCAAAACAATCCATTTCCCCAATGCATAGTTGATTTTCTAACTTTTCCCATTCCCCTATCGCTCAACACTTTTACTATAGACACCTTCAACCAAGCATTAAATCATTTGGCATTTTTATTTTCAACATGTTTAACCAATATGCCAAGTGGTATCAAATAATTGATTATTTATTTATTAGACAAAGTTTCCCATTTCTAACATAACAACCATTTGAATATACAAGAATATTCACATGCCAATACAATAGTAGTCCCGCTACTATAATCCTCACTAAAACAACAAAGACATATGTAGACTTTATCAAAACATAAATACTTACATTCATAAGTTTCATAAGTCCTCAAGGTCACTTGTGATTACAATTCATGTAAACCTCAACATAGACCATTCATTAATGGATAGAACCTTAAGATAATTAATTTCATTAAATCTTCCTTGACTTAATTTGATTACAACAATTTTAATTTATAAATCCACCATTACATTTTCTCCACAAAACCACATCATGCAACAATTCTCCATTCACAAATGCTATTTTCCTTCAACTTCAAAGCCAATGATTTTGTCACCAAATTTGTGATAGTTTTTTTCATTTTCATCCTACCTTTGGCCATTCTCCTATTTTATTTTTTTGTACATTAGAGGTGTTTTATAATGTTTTGCATAGCAAAATTTTAGAATCTAAAGTTTGTTTAAAATGTATTGTGATTAGAAAATAAGTTCAATTTGAAACTTTAGACATGATGAACGATTGTGTTTAGGGTTGAAGAAAGGCTTTTCCTTTTGTGTTTGGCTATTAATTTGTTGGAAAATTTTGACAACATTGTTGATTATGAGTGATAAAGATGGTTTGGTGAAGTAATGATGATTACTAAATGATTAGGATGGAGTTAGTAAAAGTTTTTCTAGCTTTTATGGTAGCATTCTTTTATGCAACATGTCATTTTTGTTATATGGTGTGGTAGAGTTGGAAATCGAGATATGGAACTTATTTTGGACTATAAATTTGTTTTCATTTTTGAATTTTTTCATTTTAAAAAGAAAAATTGTTGTTTGCAACAAATTTTTCAATTGCAAACAACATTTCTTAGTTGGAACAACGTTTTTTAGTTACAAAAATTGGTTGCAAATGATTGTTTTTCTTGTTGTGTGAAGGGTATCATTTTTGTGGTTTGCATGGAAAAAACAAATGTGGATTTCTATGAAAAAACATTTAAACATGGTGCATGGTGGATTACCATACATTATAGGGGGATTGATTTTTCTTTTTTCATTGTTGTGTGTTGCTTAGAAGCTATTAGTTTCTTGAGGACAAAACTTCAACTATGCCTACCTTTGTAAACGAACAACATGTTTAATAAAATGGAGTGCTTTAGGACATGATGACAAAAGAGAAAAAAATTAGGGTCTTCACAAGGTTATTATGTGTTTGGTTAGTTTTGTGTTGTAATCAAATTTTAAAGTTGAAAGCATTGTGAAAAATTGGTTGGGTCAAAAGTGGGTCAAGATCATTATAGGAGTATGTAGGGGAATTGAAATTGAAATAGATAGAAATGTGATTTGTTTGAAGGTCCATTTGATGGTATGTGACATTTATGAACATTGCAAGAGATCTTGGGGACTTTTAGGTTGTTGATGATCATTGGTTTAGTAATGAGATTTTAGTTGTCGAAGTTTTGAAGATTGTGAGATTAGGTTGAAAGCAATGTTGAAATATCATTATGTTGGAAGTGTTGGGAATAAGGAGGATTTTATTTTCTTATTTAGGTTATTTAATTTGCGAGGTATTCTACAAAGGTTTTAGAAGTTTTTAGAAGGTTTCATTTTATATGGGAAAATCTTATCTTGATATTGTATTTGTTATGTGCATTTTCTAAATGTTGAATATGTTGTAACAATCAAAATCCAATCTGTTCTAATGTGCAAGATGATGATTTACAAATGGTTATATCTAAAGTACGATTGTTGTAAATTACTATAATAGGAGGGATTGTGTGTGAACATGGGGTGTCATCCTTGCAATATGTGTGTTGTTTCATGATGTAAGAATGTGGGTTTGTGTGGGTTTTATAATCAAAGATGTGCATCAAGTTAATTGAAACCACTGCATGGTACATCTAAAAGGTCTAATCCCAACAAGAGCATATCCATGATTTGTGACAATAAGTGTTGTGATGATATCATAGGTTTAAAAATAAGTTGTAGCGTTTATAATTGATCAATGGATGCATCTCCAAAAGAATTATTTGGTAGCCTTCAATTTTTGGTTACAACATGTTACAACTTTTGCAACCACAATTCAATTCAACACAATCAAAGATGCTATTTGAAAACCATTGAAGAGGAAATTCCCAATGCTTCATTTATTTGGAAATCAACACCATCCATCACCACACTCTATATGCATTGTCGCAAGTACTTATTAATTTCAAAATGATTAGATTCTGTTCGTCAATCCTCGCAATTATATCCAAAGTTTTTTCCCTTGTGCAAATGGCACTGAAACCAATCCCACCACAAAAATCTATAGTTCCAATATATATAATACCTTGAGCCCCAAAAAAGTAACAACAATTTCAATTCTAACTACCAATGCACCTTAGTTCATCTTCATTTTTTGATTGTTCGGTTTGATGAAAAATTAGTACTCTTAGTTTTCAATGTGTCTTTTGAATTGTTACATTGAACCCTTATTTTGCAATGAGTGAATAGTAATTTTGTTCTTCACAATTCAACTTTTCAAAAGTTTCATCACCATCCCCCCTTTAATTCTTCATGGTTTAATACTAACCTTATATATTTATTACTATCAATATAAGGTTAAAAAAACCTTTCAAAGCAAAGGTTGACTTTCCACCTATCCCATCATTTCATTTGATTTGTTTTATAGGCACTTGTGGGCTCTTTCATTTTTCTACAAGTCTACTTCACCCTAAGGATACCCAATAAAGGTTTTTTATGTTTTTAGCTTCATCACTAGCAACAACCTTGGATGCAACCCTCCCAAAATCTCTCCTTCTCAATGCATACTTTACCTAGAACTTCCTATATGCTTTTACTTTATAGCTTAGATTATCTCATATTGTCCTCATGTCTCAACATCAAACCTTAATGATATGGAAATACATTGTTCATCTTGACTTAATTGCCATTGGTGCAACGAAAAAGAAATCAATATCAATTGCTAGGATGCAATTAGAGCTTCAATTTGCTATCCTCATTCACATTCAGATTTATCCTCTAGAACAATTACCTCATCACACTCCACATTTTCTTCTCCCATCCATAGCCCTCTTGCCATCTTCTTATCCTTCCCCACATAGCTCCCAAGAACATGTTTCTTGTGAAGCCTTCCCATCCTTTTCATAAATGCATCGTTATTTTCCACCTCTACCTCTCTCCCAAAATTAATAAACAAACTTGCATCAAGTCCAAATTCCACGTAAAATAACAATCACATAGCTTCTTCCTGTTGTCCTTATAAATCCCCTTAACAGCCATCGTCAAATTTAGAAAGAAGACAACAATGGAATGCAACTTTTTGCCTTGCAATAGAAAGTTGACAAGAACATCCTAAATCCTAAACCACTTCTCATTCACACTCTTCCATCCTAAATCCTAAACTACTTCTCATTCATACTCCAACTATGCTCAATGGTGAGAGCAGAAAGTTGATGTGACCCCATACTGAACAACAATCATTCTCCGAACATGGAAACACCCTAATTTAGGGCTATACACTACATTCAGAATTGGCTACCAAGGTGAAACTAGATATTAACTCAGTTGAGGTTCATCCACAACTGAGTTATAACAGGCATCCAGTGAATTGTGCGCTGGTTCACTCTGGCCTCTGCCCATGGCAGGTTGGAAACAAGGAACACAAATATTAAGTCTGGCCTTTGGTCTATAAGCAAGGCTTGAGCTTCATGCCATACTTATACAATGGTATATTGTCAACTATTTTCATCTCTTGTGTACTGCTCACCTTGATATGCCTTTCAATTGATTTGCCATAGAAAAACAAAAGAAAAGAAAACTCATGAGTTACAACTGCCCTTAAGATAAGTGTTCTAGGGCATTATTATTTGTTCTCAGGGTCCTATTGCCAAAAGACGAATAATGGCAATAGTCCAAGTGCAAAAGCCTGTAAAGCTTCAGGCAATTGAGCTACTTGGATAGGTGGTGGAATAGGTATCCTTGAAGTGCTTGCTCCCCATCTGGGAGAACCAAGGCTAGTTCTAGTAACCAGTGGCCTGGAGCTGGTTTGTGTGCTTATATTGTGGCAGATCCTTCAAACAAACAGCCAAGCAGAGAATGTCAACAATGCAGTGGCCCACAGGCAGCCCTCCTCCCTAAACTTGACTATGGTCCCCCTGCAGCAGCAAAGAGTTTGGCAACATCAAGAGGGGGGGCGGGGGGGAGAGAGGTCTTTTTACACCAGACAAATGATCAAGTATGGTCATTGGTGGGCAGTTGTGTAAGCAGTTGCATGGGATAAGATCTGATCTTCTTCAATGTAATAATTTGTCAATGATCCAACATTATGGTCGGCAAAGGTCATTGAGGGACAAGTGATTATCATCTACAAGGCCCCACCCCCTTCACCCATCCCTCTCAATCAGTGTTTTTTCAAAAAAAAAAAGGTTTGGTGATGTAGCCCAATTGGCAATCATGCAGAAAACAATTTATCCAAATTTGGCTATATACCAAATATGTAATCCTCCTCTATTCTTGGCTACCTACTGGAATTTTTCATTAAAATCTGGCAATTTGAAAAAAATTCCTTATAAATCGGCAAATTTAGGCCAAATTTTTTCATGAAAAAGCTTTTATAGTACAGGTCAAAATTATATCTTTCAGGTTGGAATTTGGCAAAAATTCGTCAACAAAAGAAAAACTGCTCTCAATTCTCCAGAACTTAAAGGTGAAAGGAAGTCAGATATCCCATAAGGCTTAATTTGCAAGCAAAGGTTGTGAAGGCCCTGGATCTACCAGTTGATGGGTTCGTGCCTTTAAAGACTACAGAGCTGAACCAACTCAAGGTTAGATGCTGCAGGTTTATCTGAGTCACTTAATTACTAATAATTTAAAGAAAAACCCATTAACATCCTGGTCAGTGAATTGTTTTGTGGCGAGTTGTTGAAAAGGTTTGACATCAATTAAAATTAAAAGGAAATATTCTTTCAAAACTTTCCTTTTAAAAAATATATTTTGGAAAAAAAATTGGCACAATTTGAGACAGTCCTTGTTGGGGGTTTTGGGGCCGTTCTTTTAAAGGAAATTTGTGAAAGAATATTTCATTCTCTCACAGTTTGGACAGTTTTTTGACAACGGTCTTCCACCAATGAATGCTAAATCTTTTCCAGGATGATAGCTAATGATGCTACATAAAAAAAGTGAAAGAAAACCACTGATTCCGGGTCTACTAACCAACAAAGAAGTACAAAGAAGCATATGGAGAAGGCAATGACAAGGTGAGAGGTGGTGCTGAGTAAAACTTGTGGCCGTTTATGTCATTCAGTGGTGTTCGTATATGTGATCACTCCACACATGGCTGATTGAGCAGCTCACAATTGTAGCAGATACTGCAGTGAGTGCAGGGATCCAAGGGAATAATGTAATGTCATAAGAAAACAATGACAAAGCCGTGGACAAAAGGTTAGTACGATACAGGGGCTTAGGACCAGTAATTGAAAAGCCAAATTTGCTCATGCTTCTTTCAGGCTGGATAAGTTATACGGTATATTTTGTATTAGATACTATGAATCAATGCCTCAGAAAAGAGGTGAGGCAGTTTATTATGGTGTCAGTAGCAGCTTTTATGAGTTGCTTTTAAATGGGATCATGGTAGGTTTGGACTTCTTTCTTGTTTGTACTTTTTCAGTCCATTCCTTTGCCAAAAGTTTGTAAGAAGGATCTGAGGTTGAGACAAAGGTCTCAGCAGAGAGCAGATGCCTGGAGCTGGATTCCAGAGTGATTTACAACAGCTTCTGTACCCCTCCAGTTACAAACTTTGTAATTTGCTCCAAAAACCTTCCAAATTGGCCTTGTCAAAATTTGCATGCCCTGAGCCTTAACCCAACTCCAAAAACTGCAATGTGTACCAACTTGAAAAGTTCACAACTTTCGTGTTGAGTTCAACAGTCAATCAAATTGTCATGACACATACACATATTGGCCTCTAGTCTCTAGTGCCAGCCTCATCTGGGTTGATTTTTATTTATTTATTTATTTATTGACTGAAAGGACAAGTCCCACCTGGGTTGATATTTCCAAGCAACTTGAAAGTTTTATTGTTGGCTAGGTTTTAGCTTAGATTTATTAGTAACAATGCCCCAATAAGAGATTGATGATTGTCCATATTTGCCCATACCTGGAGCTAGAATCATCCGATATGTGGGGCTAGTATTGTCCTGCAGCTGGGTTGGATATGGTTGTTCAGGTTGTGTCACACGGAACTTCCAAACCAGCTCACCACCAACTCTTGAAATGTTCAGGGGTCCACTAGAATTATGATTAGCATCTCATGTCAATATTCTTATATTTAGACAAGGAAATTCTTGAACCTTGTTCTCTTGCCCTGACCATTTAAGGTAGATCGGTCTAGAACCTGATGATATATGAAGTTTACAAAAGATTGGCTCTACCAAAGTAAAACTAAAAAGGACCTATTACAAATGTTACAAATCGGCCTCGGACCTTGAACAAGACAAAGAGATTTATGGAGGAAGATCAAGATGTCATCATAGGACCAAATCTAGTTTGATGTCTCATCACTTCTGGTCCAAAGCTTGCAAATGAAACATTAATGAGCACCATCTTCTTTGTTTCATTGGTACTTTGAAAGATTCTGATGAGTGAAGACCAAATCTTTGGCACCTCAAAAATTATTGTACAGTTGGCTGTCCATGTCTCAATTGCACTTGGTACTCTAGTGTTCCCAGTCTAAAATGGACTCAAATACTAGATTCCAGGGGTTGAGCCAGGTTTGTCAACTGTTTTCTTCCGTATGGACTGAGAATTCACCCTCGTTTTGACTTTGGAATATTGCTGGGAGCTCAAATTTGTGCAATACTTAACTAGCTGCTTAAATCTTTCTCGTACTTACGGCAGCTGATCCCTTTAACAGGTTCACATAGGATGTTCTTCACAAAGCACACCAAGTACCACATTATGAACACAAATCAAATTTTGGAA
>Ga0116229_10015683_pt1 | contig 10277 bp, 12 predicted proteins | sample S1TSphgellanicum_3_FD_87313 | JGI IMG/M metagenome (GOLD analysis project Ga0116229, IMG submission 87313) | Host-associated microbial communities from peat moss isolated from Minnesota, USA - S1T2_Fc - Sphagnum magellanicum MG | ecosystem: Host-associated > Plants > Peat moss > Unclassified...
AACGCACGTGAGGACGTCGCTCGGTTCCGCGAATTTGCCATCGGCAATGCGGCACAGACCTTGCATCCGGTGGCAGGCCAAGGCCTGAACCTCGGCCTGCGCGATGCCTTCATCCTCGCCGGTCTGCTCGTGGAACATCTGGACGCACCGCTGACGTGCATGCAGCGCTTTGGGGCAGCGCGGCGTCTGGATCGGACTGCGACCTTGAACCTCACTGACCTGTTGCCCCGGGTGTTCGCCTCAAAGCTTTTGCCTGTTGCTGCATTGCGGGGCGCGGCCCTCGCATTTCTGGATCTGGTCGGGCCCGCGCGCCATGTTCTGGCGCGTCAGATGATGCAAGGCCAGCGCTAGCGGCCGCTAGCGGCACTGCCCGGGGGCATCGGTCCGATTGGGTCGAGAGTGTAGTTCGGAACGCCGCAGCGACCCTCGGGCAAGAGATCTCTCGATGAGTGTTGTGGAAATGGCTCGTTCATTGGAGGTAAAGTGTCGGTCTGGTCTGCTTGTCGCTAAAATACGCCCCTCGCCCTGCAATCCCTTCCCTCTGACTCGAATCGACCGTGCGCCTCGCTGATTTTGAATTGCGCAACAATGTATTTGTTGCTCCGATGGCCGGCGTCACTGATCGGCCCTTCAGACAACTCTGTAAGCGCCTGGGTGCAGGCTACGCGGTCTCGGAAATGGCCGCCTCCGATCCGAGGCTATGGGCCACGGAAAAGACCAGCAGGCGCACCAACCATGACGGTGAGATGGAGCCCAAGGCGGTGCAGATCGCAGGCGGTGACCCCGCGATGCTGGCGAGCGCAGCCCGCTATAACGTCGAACGCGGAGCCCAGATCATTGATATCAATATGGGCTGCCCCGCCAAGAAGGTCTGCAATGTCGCCGCAGGCTCTGCGCTCCTGCGCGATGAGAGTCTGGTGGCAGCGATACTTGAGCAGGTGATTGCAGCCGTTACAGTTCCGTACGGCGTGCCCGTAACCCTGAAGATGCGCACGGGTTGGGACGCCGAACAGCGCAACGCGCTACGGATCGCCCGCCTCGCCGAATCGCTGGGCGTGGCGCTCCTCACTGTGCACGGCCGCACGCGGGCCGACGGATTTCATGGAGCGGCGGAGTATCACACCATTGCCGAGGTGAAGTCTTGCGTGCGCATTCCCGTCATCGCCAACGGCGATATCGACTCTGCGCAGAAGGCCCGAGCGGTACTCGATGAGACGGGCGCCGATGGCGTCATGATCGGACGCGCGGCCCAGGGTCGGCCCTGGATCTTTCGCGAGATCGTCCAATTCCTTCAGACAGGGACCCCGGGGGCACCACCCACTGTGGGCGAACTGCGCTCGATCCTTCAGGAACACCTGAAGGACCACTATGCGTTCTACGGCGAATTTATCGGCGTGCGGTCGGCCCGCAAGCACCTCGGCTGGTACGTGCGGAACCTTCCCGGAGGCGCCCTGTTTCGCGCCCGCATGAATCGAATCGACAACTGTGCCGAACAACTGGATTCCGTTGACGCCTACTTGGCCACTTTGGGTGCCGACTCGGCCCGGGTGACGGAATCCACCGAACAGGAGCGACTTGCGGCATGAGCAAACAATCCATCGAGGAATGCGTCCGCAAGAGCCTCGAGAAATTCTTTAGAGACCTGGACGGCGAACCAGCGCACAATGTTTATGAAATGGTCGTACTGACGGTCGAAAAGCCGATTCTGGAAGTGGCCATGGAGCAGGCCGCGGGCAATCAGTCGGTGGCCGCTGAAATCCTTGGGATCAATCGCAACACGCTGCGCAAGAAGTTGCACCACCACGGATTGCTCTAGCCGGATCGCTCGAGCCGTCTTGGACGAATCCGGACCTGACAGGGTATCGTTGCGGGACCGCGCCGCATCTGCCCCCGTTTGAACCGCCCCCTCCACTGGACACCGAATTCTACGAAACCTCCCATGTCATCCGCCCCAAAACAGGCCCTTCTCAGCGTCTCCGACAAACGCGGCATCGTCGAATTCGCCAGAGGGCTCATCACGCACGGCTATCGGATCCTCTCGACCGGCGGCACGGCCAGACTCCTCGTTGACCAAGGTGTCGCGGTCACTGAGGTCGCCGACTATACGGGTTTTCCCGAGATGCTCGATGGCCGCGTCAAGACGCTTCATCCGCGTATCCACGCAGGTATCCTCGCGCGGCGTGAGGATCCGGCACACCGGGCCTCCCTTGCCGAGCACGATATCGCGACGATCGACCTCTTGGCGGTCAACCTCTATCCCTTCCAGGCCACCGTGGCACGCGCCGAGTGCTCGTTTGACGAGGCCATCGAGAACATCGACATCGGCGGCCCGACGATGTTGCGCGCCGCGGCGAAAAATCATGCCGATGTCGCCGTCCTGGTCGATCCCGCAGACTATCCGGGGATCTTGGCCGAGATGGCCACGAACGGGGGCCAGGTCTGCCAGGCGAGCCGTCTGGCATTGGCCAAGAAGGTCTTTGCGCACACGGCGCAGTACGACGGCGCCATCGCGAATTATCTGACATCCTTAGACGACGCCGGAGTTCCCGGGCCCTTCCCGGGTCGGCTGAATCTGCAGTATGAAAAGGTCGAGGAGATGCGCTACGGCGAGAATCCCCATCAGGCTGCCGCCTTCTATCGCGATCTTGAAGTGCCCAGTGGAGCGCTCGCGAGCTATCGGCAGCTGCAGGGTAAGCCCCTGTCGTATAACAATCTGGCCGACGCTGACGCGGCTTGGGAATGCGTGAAGACGTTCGATGAGACGGCCTGCGTCATCGTCAAGCACGCCAATCCTTGTGGTGTCGCCACGGGAAGCAGCGCCTTGGAAGCCTATTCGAAGGCCTTCAAGACCGATCCAACCTCGGCCTTTGGCGGCATCATCGCCCTTAACGGGCCTTTGGACGAGAGCACCGCGCAGGCGCTCCTGGGTCAATTCATGGAGGTCGTGATCGCCACAACGGTGAGTCCAGCGGCGCGTACGCTTCTCGCGTCGCGTCCCAACGTCCGCGTCCTGGAGGTGGCCCAAGGCACCGGCCATAATCTGTTCGAGATCAAGCGGATCGGCGGAGGGGTTCTCGTGCAAACGCCCGATCTGCAAAACCTCGGTCCAAGCGATGTCAAGGTCGTCACGCGCCGCGAACCCACCGTCGAGCAACTCAATGATCTCCTGTTTGCTTGGCGGGTCGCCAAATTCGTCAAATCCAACGCGATTGTCTTCTGCAGCCGGGGTGCGACTTTGGGCATTGGTGCCGGGCAGATGAGCCGCGTCGACTCGGCGCGGATCGCCTCGATCAAGGCGCAGGCAGCCGGGCTGTCGATGACGGGCTCGGTGGTCGCCTCGGATGCATTCTTTCCGTTTCGAGACGGTCTGGATGTCGTCATCGATGCGGGGGCCATCGCGGTCATCCAGCCGGGCGGGAGCGTGCGCGACGAGGAGGTGATCGCTGCGGCCAATGAGCGCCAGATCGCGATGGTCTTTACCGGCATCCGCCACTTCCGGCACTGATTCTGGCCGAGCCCATGGGTTCTGGCGTGTTAACCTTCCTGGATCGGTTTTCTGTGGGCGGGACAAGATGCGTATTCTGGGGATCGATCCGGGATTGCGAATCACAGGCTTTGGGCTCGTCGATCGCGAGGGTCAGTCGCTGCGCTATGTCACAAGCGGCATCATCCGAACCCCCGAGGGTGAACTTCCCGAGCGACTCGCCGCGATCCTTGACGGACTCGCCGAGGTGATCCGGTCCGGGCAGCCGGACCATGGCGCCATCGAAAAGGTCTTCGTCAACGTCAATCCGCAGTCGACCCTGCTTCTGGGTCAGGCGCGGGGCGCTGCGATCTGCGCGATGATCACTGCCGGCCTGCCGGTCTCCGAATACACCGCGCTCCAGACCAAGCAGGCGACGGTCGGACATGGCAAGGCCAAGAAGGATCAGGTCCAGCATATGGTCCAGCGGCTGTTGTGCCTGCCAGGACTCCCCAGTCCGGACGCAGCCGATGCGCTCGCCTGCGCAATCTGCCATGCCAACGCGGCCGGTGCAGTCCGCGCGCTCGCGGGGCTTGCGCCAAGCATCGGCGATCGCGGGCTGCGCATGCGCGCCGGCCGCGTCACGGGCTAGCTTCTACGCGGCAGGCTCTCGCGTATCATAGGGCCTATCCTCACTTTCTTGGAGATTCCACCATGAGCATCCAGATTGGCGAAGCACTGCCCGACGGCGTACTCCAGGAATTCATTGAAATCGAAGGCAACGGCTGCAGCGTGGGGCCAAACACCTTCCAGCTCGCCGATCTGGTCAAGGGTAAGACCATCGCCATCTTCGGCCTTCCAGGGGCCTTTACTCCCACCTGTTCGGCCAAACACGTGCCCGGCTACGTCGAGCTGGCTGTCGCGCTGATGGCCAAGGGGGTCGACGAGATCTGGTGTATCTCAGTCAATGATCCCTTTGTAATGGGAGCCTGGGCCCGAGACCAGGGCACAGCCGGTAAGGTGCGCATGATGGCCGATGGATCGGCCGAGCTGACCAAGAAGTTGGGGCTCGAATTCGACCTGACCGCTCGCGGCATGGGAGTGCGGTCCCAGCGCTACTCGATGCTGGTCGAAAACGGCATCGTCAAGCAACTCAATATCGAGGCTCCTGGCCAGTTCCAGGTGAGCGACGCGGCGACCCTGCTGAAGCAGCTCGGCTAGGCATGCCGCAAAGGGCGCGTGTGCTGACCGATGGGAGGCCGCAAACCACGCGCCTCCTCTTCACGCGAGCACACCGATGATCGGCCGCATCGCCGGCAACCTGATCGAGAAGAACCCTCCTCAGGTGGTGGTCGAATGCAGTGGTCTGGGGTACGAAGTGGACGTACCGATGAGCACCTTCTACAACCTGCCCGGTCTCGGCGAGAGGGTCGTACTCCTCACGCATATGGTGGTGCGCGAAGACGCGCAACTCCTCTACGGATTCGCAAGCGGTGGCGAACGAGCGGCATTTCGCGAACTCATCAAAATTTCTGGCGTCGGTCCGCGAACGGCACTGTCGGTCCTCTCGGGGCTTTCTGTCAGCGACCTCGCACAGGCGGTCACCCTGCAGGAGGCGCATCGTCTCATTCAGGTGCCGGGAATCGGCAAGAAGACCGCCGAGCGACTTCTTTTGGAACTCAAAGGAAAGCTCGGAGCTGATCTGGAGCGAGCTTCCAACACGCCAGAGAGCGCGGTCTCGGATGTCTTGAAGGCATTGACTGCTCTGGGTTACTCGGAAAAGGAGGCGAGTCTCGCGACCAAAGAATTGCCTCAGGGTGTCGGCGTCTCCGAAGGCATCCGTCAAGCGTTACGATCGCTCGCACGCAACTGAATCCATGATTGAAACCGATCGGCTCATCGCACCCGTACCTGCCTCGCCCAACGAGGTGGCCATCGAGCGCGCCTTGCGGCCACAGGCTCTCGAGGATTATGTCGGTCAGGCGAAGATTCGGGAACAGTTACAGATCTTCATCTCCGCCGCCCGCCAGCGCAAGGAAGCCCTGGATCACGTGCTCCTGTTCGGGCCACCGGGCCTGGGCAAGACCACGCTCGCGCACATCATTGCCCACGAGATGGGCGTGAATCTGCGCCAGACCTCGGGTCCGGTGCTCGAGCGCGCCGGCGATCTCGCGGCCCTATTGACCAATCTTGAACCCCATGACGTGCTCTTCATCGACGAGATTCATCGTCTCTCCCCGGTCGTTGAGGAGATCCTCTATCCCGCGCTCGAGGACTTCCAGATCGACATCATGATTGGCGAGGGGCCGGCCGCGCGCAGCGTCAAGCTCGATGTGCAGCCCTTTACACTGGTTGGTGCGACCACCCGCGCAGGCATGTTGACCAATCCGTTACGGGACCGCTTTGGCATCGTCGCGCGCCTCGAATTCTATTCCGCTGTCGAACTGCAACGGATTGTGACGCGCTCGGCCGACCTCCTGAAGGTGCCGATCGGGGCCGACGGAGCCTTGGAGATCGCACGCCGTGCGCGCGGCACACCCCGCATCGCCAATCGCCTCCTGCGCCGCGTGCGCGACTTTGCGCAGGTCAAGGCCGACGGTCAGATCACCGCCCTGGTGGCTGATGCCGCCCTGTCCATGCTTGAGGTCGACCCAGAGGGATTCGACGTGATGGATCGCAAACTCCTCGGAGCGGTCATCCATAAATTCGACGGTGGTCCAGTGGGAATCGACAACTTGGCCGCCGCGATCGGAGAAGAGCGCGATACGATCGAGGACGTGCTTGAGCCCTATCTGATTCAGCAAGGTTTCCTGCAGAGAACCCCGCGCGGACGGGTCGCCACCCTGGCCGCCTACCGCCATTTTGGTCTGGCCGAACCGGTGCAAGGTCCAAAGGACGACCTGTTCTCCAAGTGAGCCCGACTCCTGAAAGCCCCAGCCGGGTCAACCTACGAGGCGGAACGAGCGTTTCCCGAATGGGTCCGGGGTCCGTGCGCTCCCTGTGCACCTTCGCGGGGCAGGGCGGGGGGGTTGTTTGAGCGGCCAGCCGACACCTGATTTCTCGTTTGCAATCCGGGTCTACTATGAGGATACCGATGCCGGCGGCGTCGTTTTCTATGCGAATTACCTCAAGTTCTTTGAGCGGGCGCGGACCGAGTGGCTACGGGCACTGGGGGTGTCACAGGAACACCTCAAAGAGGATCAGGGCCTGATGTTCGTGGTGCGTCACACGGCGGTGGACTATCTTGCCCCGGCGCGTTTGGACGACCGGCTCCTGATCCGCTCGACGATTGAACGGCTCGGCCGGGTCTCGGTGGACTTCTCCCAACGAGCCTTCCGCGATCCGGTGGGCGCACAGCAGGAACCCGAACTAGTTGCCCGCGGTCGCATCAAAGTCGGATGCGTCGACACGACCCGACTGCGTCCCGCAGAAATTCCACCGCCGATACGAAGCGCGTTTCAAACTCAGAACATCAATGATCCCCACTCCTGACCTTTCCATTCTTTCCCTTGTCACCGGTGCCAGCGTCGTCGTCCAGATCGTGCTCGCGCTCCTTCTGTTCGTGTCGTTCCTGAGCTGGACGTATATCTTTCGTAAGATGTTCGAGGTGCGCACAGCCCAATCCCAGACCAATCAGTTCGAGGAGGAGTTCTGGGCAGGAGGCGACCTGAACGATCTCTATGCTCGCGCATCGAACCGGCGCCAAAAGATCGGCGCACTAGGTCGGATCTTCGAATCAGGCATGCGCGAGTTTCTGAAAGCCCGCCAACAGAAGGTCGAATCCAGCGCGCTGTTGGACGGCGCGAGGCGCGCCATGCGTGCGGCCTATCAGCGCGAGATGGACGCCCTCGAGGCGCATCTGTCCTTCTTAGCCTCGGTGGGCTCGGTGAGTCCCTACGTCGGTCTGTTCGGAACGGTGTGGGGCATCATGAATGCGTTTCGCAGTCTGGCCAACGTCCAGCAGGCGACCCTCGCGCACGTCGCGCCCGGGATCGCCGAGGCGCTGGTCGCCACGGCCATCGGGCTGTTCGCGGCGATCCCGGCCGTGGTCGCATACAACCGTTACGTGCACGAGACCGACCGGCTCGCCATCCGCTTCGAGAGCTTCATCGAGGAGTTCTCCAACATCCTGCTCAGGCAGGCGCGCTAAGATGGCCGGATCGACTCGCAACTCCTCGATGCGTGGCGGACGCGTGCGCCGCAGCATGTCTGACATCAACGTGGTGCCGTACATCGACGTCATGCTGGTGTTGCTCGTCATCTTCATGGTGACCGCCCCGCTCGTGACCCCTGGCACGATCGACCTGCCGTCGGTTGCCAAGTCCTCACAGGCGCCAGCCAGCGCGATCGAAGTCCTGATCAAATCCGATAAGACGATGCGGGTCCGCGTGCGCGACCCGAAGCACCCGCTCGATGAGGCGGTGACCAAGGAGGAACTGATCCGCATCGTGCATCAGCAACAAAGCCAAAATCCGGGCAATCCGGCGCCTGTGATCATCGCCGCTGACAAGACGGTCCAATATGACGCCGTGCTGCAGGTGATGGATGCGCTGCAGAAGGAAAACATCGCCCGCGTCGGTCTGTCGGTGAAACCGGTCCCAAGCACTCCCTAAGCATGTATCTCGCGCCCACCCACCCTTACATCGTGCCGCGCACGGGTGTGCGCCTGTCTGCGGTGTTCTTGGCGCTGGCGATGCACCTCCTGCTCGGGGTGATGCTCATCTTCGGGTTGAACTGGCAGAGCAGCCCGCCAGAAGTGGTCGATGCAGAACTCTGGAGCGCCCTGCCCCAGATTGCCGCGCCGACTCCGACCCCGTCTCCCCCACCGCAGGCAGTGGTACCCCCGACCACCCCGCAACCGACTCCGGTGGAAGAGCCTGTGCCAGCCCCGAAGGCAGATATCGTGGTCAAAGAGGAGGTCCAGAAGAAGCCGCCTCCCAAGCCTCCGGAGCCCGTTCCCGCTCCGAAAATAGAAGCCAAGCCCGAACCCAAACCACCCCAACCCAAACCTGAGGTCAAGGCTGCTCCAGCGGTCCCATCAGCTTTGCAGTACATCCAGAATCAGGTCGCCTCAGCGACCGGCACGGCCAGCCAGACCTCGGGTCCGAAAGGCTCGAATGGGTATATCGCGGCGCTCCAGGCCAAGATCCGTTCCAACACGGTCTTTCCGTCGCAGGCGGGAGTCACCGGAAATCCCACGGTGGTCGTGGAAATCGAACAATTGCCTACGGGCGAGGTCACAAACACAAGAGTCCTCTCATCGAGTGGCCTGCCAGCATTTGATGAAGCCGTGCTCAGTGGGGTCACGAAATCCTCCCCCCTCCCAAAGAATGAACAAGGCCGAGTCATCACCCCGATACAGCTTACCTATAAGTTATTCCCTGACCGATAACGACAATGCATCGCCTTATAATTCATACATGATCAAACCCCAGCGCTTTATATCCAAATTCTTGGTTGGACTTGTCTTCTTGGTCGGCTTCGGGGGCGCTCAGGCCCAGTTGCGCATCCAGATCGAAGGGGTGGGAGCCAACCAAATTCCGATTGCCATCGCGAATTTCAAGAGCGATGACCCAGCGGGCCAGGAGATACCCCAGATCGTGCGGGACGACCTGACCAATAGCGGATCGTTTCGAACGATCGAGGTCAGCGAGCCCGGATTAAGTGAAACCAGCTCGGTGGACTTGCCCGGATGGAAGTCGCACGGCGCTGATGCTCTCGTCGTAGGCAGTGTCACGCGCTTGGCCGATGGCCGCTTCACGGTGCGTTTCAAGCTCTACGACAGCGTCAAGCAGATCGACTTGGGCGGCCTGGAATTGACCGCACCATCGGCCAACCTGCGCTTGAGCGCGCACCGGATCTCGGACTATGTCTACGAAAAACTCACCGGCGTGAAGGGTGTGTTTTCGACACGGATCGCCTATGTCATTCGCAAGAGTCAGCAGCGCTACGAGCTGCAGGTGGCCGATGAGGATGGCTATAACTTCCAGACGGCGTTGGCCTCTCGGGAGCCGATCATCTCGCCCTCATGGTCCCCCGACGGTACGCGCCTGGCCTACGTCTCCTTTGAACTCAAAAAGCCGGTCATCTATGTCCACACGATCGCCAGCGGACAGCGCCAACCCGTCTCGAACTTCAAAGGCAGCAATAGCGCACCGGCTTGGTCATCCGACGGCCATACCCTCGCCGTCGTTCTTTCGCGCGACGGCAACTCCCAGATCTACCTGATGGGCACAGATGGTTCGGGTTTGCGCAGACTAAGCCAATCCTCGGGAATCGACACCGAGCCGGTATTTACTCCCGATGGTCAGTCGATCTACTTCACGAGCGACCGGGGTGGTGGTCCCCAGATCTACAAGATGAGCGTGACCGGCGGCGACGCGACACGCATCACCTTCAAGGGCGATTACAACATCAGCCCCAGAGTCAGTCCGGATGGCAAAGCCCTAGCCTATATTTCGCGTCGCGCTGGAAAATTTCAGGTCTATACGCTCGATCTTGCGAGTGGTCAGGAACTGCTGCTCACCGACACTGTCAAGGATGAATCACCCAGTTTTGCGCCGAACGGCAAGTTGATCCTCTACGCAACCGATGTCGGGGGTCGCGGCGTCTTGGCGGCCGTCTCGACCGACGGGGGCGTAAAGCAGCACATTACGTTGCAGGAAGCAGGCGACGTTCGAGAACCGAGCTGGGGCCCGATGTTGCGGTAAATCTGTCCATTTAGACTATTCTCCAAAAAGAAAGGGAAGTCATCATGAAAAATATCCTCCGAATCGCGCTTCTGTCTGCTCTGGTGGCCTTGGCGGCATGTAGC
>Ga0116229_10015684_pt1 | contig 10277 bp, 9 predicted proteins | sample S1TSphgellanicum_3_FD_87313 | JGI IMG/M metagenome (GOLD analysis project Ga0116229, IMG submission 87313) | Host-associated microbial communities from peat moss isolated from Minnesota, USA - S1T2_Fc - Sphagnum magellanicum MG | ecosystem: Host-associated > Plants > Peat moss > Unclassified...
TTTCAAAAAGTCCACATTAGAGTCCTAAAAAAGAAAATAATGTGTGTGAGAAATCTTAGTTAATTTGGAGACAAATTTTTTAAAGTCTTTCATTGGAATTTGGCATGGGGATTGATTGGAGTTAGTTGATGATTGGAGTTGTCAATCACCGAGCTTATGTGTGAATAAACATTATTTATTGAACCCACGAGTTGTGAAGTGTTGCACCCTTAACAAGCATGGAATGCCATACCATTAACTTTTCATTTTTTATAATAGTTTGTTGTAGTAGGTCAAAGAATTTTACCCTACAAATGGGGGCACATAATGCATATCAACTTGTCTGATGTCATTGGGTTATGCACTTGTTTCCTATCATTATGTTGGTTGGGTAATTAATCATTAGTAAAAAATAAAAAAGATTATTGAATTGTGTGTCATTGACCAACACTTTAAAAAAAGCACATGCTTGTGGGTTAATCTTTTGAAAACTTATGCATATTATTCAATGAGGAACCCAAGGTGAAAGGGTGCAAGTTACTTCATGAATGTTAATTACCACAATGAACTTTGGGGTCGTAATTGGTGTGGTTAATGGTTGGGCATGTGATAAGGCTCCTCAAAAGTATGACCATTGAATAGGTCCTATTTGAATCTTAAGTTGCCTAAACATATTGATTAAGTTTTAGTAACATTTATGTTTTAAACTTGGGTTGACATGATTATGAACTTTTTTTGGATTTGATCATCAAAATTATTCCATTGATTGTTGTTTTGCAATGAGATGAAGGTGATGATTGGTAGATTGCTTTTGTTGTGTTCATAGTAAATCACTACATGTGTTTTGTTGTGTGAAGCTTGGCAGGTGGATACAAATGTTTTTTAGGTTGTAGGCACAAAATGTTCAAAAACATAATTACCCTAAATTAGAAATACGGGTAAGGTTAACTTTGAGGGGCGCATTGTATCATGCAAATTCAAAGACAATATCATAGGTTACCTTTCCCAAAAGGATGTGTTGAAAGTATTTTAGAGAAGCATTTTGGACCATGATGTCATCAAAATGTTTTTTGTAGATTTCATATTTGGTGTGAATTCATTTGAAGATATAAAGGATGATGTGGGGGTGCCTTGGGTGTAATCACAATAAAAGGAACCAAAAACTATATATGTTAATTGTAATGAAAACCATACATTCATTACTTTTTAAATAAGAAAGTTGTATTTAATGAAATAATTAATATCCATATTTTGGAATTATGGTTTTTTAACTCGTGAAGTTGGAATCCCATGAATTTGAAGTCATTTGTTGGTTAAATAAGAACGTTCACATTTGTTTATCCTTTTGGGTGCATGTACAAATTTGACTTTTGTTTAAAACATTTTTAATGAGTATAATAGTTGAAAATTTGTGGTCATGGTTCCAAAAACAAATTTACATTTGGTTATAATGTAAAGGTCAATGGTAAAAAAAAATCATATTATGGGTCATATGTGGTTTCAATATCAATATCTAGTTCAAAAAATGATATTTTAAAAAAATGAAATATATTTTAAAAATAAATTTGGTATTTAATAAAGCAATACATGAAGCCACATATACATTGTAATCCTTGGTAAAAACTTTGACATTGCCATTGATGGCTCCTTTTATTATGATTGCACCCCTTGGTTTGTTAAAAATCAAATTTTTGGATGGGTATGCACCATTTCATTCAAAGAATGGAAGTTGCACTTTAAACTAAGATGTAGGTTAAAAGGCCATGAAATGTAACTTTTAATCTTTGGTGGGCATTTGAGAACCTATGTACTTCAACATTTTGAACATGAAGTGTTGGAGGCATATGAAAGTTAATCAAAACGAATTATGATTTGAACCTAATTTCAAGCTGTGAAATAATATTAGACATGTTGCATGGAGTTCATGATAACTTTCAAGGATAGGGCAAAAATGTTAACACTGACAATGCCAAATCTTAATTAATTTAACATCAATTCCCAAAAGGATTCAGAAGATTTTTTCACTAGAGGTCTAGGTGTTATGGCATTGTGGCATTTGTGAACCTACTAGATCCCACATCTTTTATGTCAAAAGTGTCGCAACCCTAACCATGGGCTCATGACCAAATCAAGGGCTTGCAAAGGTGCGGGGCAAGAGTGAAGCCCAAAAGTCACATTTCATGCTCCTAAGAGTTTAGGAAAGTGTAAGGGAATGAACCCTCACACTCCCAAATGAGCTCCCACTTTGGGAATTGGAGTCCCAATGGACTCCTGAATCTTCAAAGGGCAATTGCAAGGGTTAAAATTCATTGAATTGAAAAGTTCTTTATATCATTGGAAATTTCTTAGAATTTAAATGTCTAAAATGGGCTCACATAACCCATTTGGGCACTTGAAACATAAGTTATGGCCAAAAGAAAGGCCAGGAGTCAAATTGCGAATTTGACTTTCGACCATTAAAAATTAGGAATTGCCCTGATTTCCTTGCGTGCAGGTGGCGTGTCACATATCGCTTGGAAAGCTCTTGATAAGGGCTACAATGTTTTTTTAGACCTCATCTCAATTAGAGGTCTACACACAAAGTTATGGGCCTCCAAAGTTGTGGAAGTTCTAATTTTGGGAATTTCGGGACTCCAGCTTGGGTGTCTTGGGACAAAATAACATTTGGGTGTTGGCACCCATGGCCAAGCACAAAGAATACTAAGAGGGGGAAGGTGGTGGCTTCCCCCAAATCCGGGCCGTGGTGAGTCTGGTGAGTCCGTGTTTGCCCATGGTGAATCTATGCATCAAAAGTGCTCCAAATATGCACTAACCAACTTGTTGTTTGATTTGTGTAGGTCCATGTGAGTAATTGATTTGCTTGTCACTCTTCCTAGTCCCTATCCTACAACTCCAACAAACCCCTCTACCCCCGAAATATTGCGAGCCAAAGAGCATACCCCAACTCCTCATTCTTCCGTTGTGTTCACCTTGGATTCACATTTGAGTTTATTAAGGAGCTTGGGAGTGCGTCAACAAGTTTCCCAAGCAACAATGAATGTCATTAATTGTACCATGGATTATCCACCACCATTTAATCCATTGGATCAAATTTTCCAACTTTTAAAATTGGAACTTATGGGGGCATTTGTAGGATTGGAACTAGAAGATCTAAGATTTCCAAAGTGAAAAGGACGACATTCCACACATTATCTACATATGATTTGTTAAGGAAAATCATGATGTTTTCACAAAATGGCAATTGGGTGTAGTTCTATATGTCTAAGCAGGACAAAAAGGTGCAAATGATGGTAGAACCTCAACTAATAATCATGGGGTAATGCCCCATTTGAAGAAACATTCCACATTGTGAAAAAAATTGATTAAGGATTTTGTGTGGTGGAACTTAATAAGCTTGCCATGACCATGACCATGTAGAAGGATTCAAAGAAGTAGGAATCAACAACCATTCGGAGTGGGAAAGCCAAAGGGGGTCAATCTAGGCCTACCCCATCCTTTTCGATGAAACAATGCCAAGGGGTTGTGTGTTGGACTTGTGGAAGTCTTCACATGAATGAGTGCCCAAATAAAGGCAAGGCATTTACATCCAAATCCACATCTTAAAATGTTGAAAAATGTGAACATTGTGGTGTTGAGAGTGATGACATTGACCATGGTTACTCAGTGCATTTAGAACTATGTCTTAACAAATCTTTTAACAATAAGGGTGGTAAAGGCAAAGGAGGACATGGAGGACACAATAATTTTCAATCTAAGGGAAAAACCATAGGTAAAGCTTAAATTAAAGCTAATGACCAATGCCAAGGTGGTGGCATGGCCATTACACATGATCGATTTGCTTAATTGGAAAAATTGATCATCAACATGACAAATTAGAAGTTGGGAGAGAAAAAGATAGCAACACATAATTCCATAAGATATCCAAAACCAAATCTTGCTTTGGATTTTTTTGTGGGACAAGATTTGTTGGTTCTATGGATGGTCCCCATAATACACATGTTTGAAAGGTGAAATACCATGTTATTTTTTTATCCATTTGAGGCAGATTCATTAGTTACAACTTTACATGTTTCAATTCACATGCCTTAAAGCCATGAGGAACTAATGAAGGACTTGACCTTCATAAGGGGGGAGGCTAGGGGTCAAATGCATCTTCTTTATTTGTTTAATTACATTGGTCAAAATAGTCCCAACCAATGTACATCCACCCTTGTTGGGCATGGGGCATTTTCCCATTAGGCCAACAAGAGGAAGTTCTTTATATTTTAGAATGGACATGAATGAGGTGATGTCGGGGCCATCTATTGTCTACCATCACCATGGCAACCAATTCCATTTTCCAACTTACAACCACTCTATGTGAAAGTGGAGGAATGTTAGGCCTGATTATGGATATAACATCAAAGTTGTTGCCAAAACTTAATTTGGAGAAATGATTTCAAAAATTGATACATTGTAAGGTGGACATTCCTCCTTCATGACAAGTTATAACTTCCATTTTATTCAACCTTCTAGCATGACCTCCCATTGATTTTGCATCAATGACACTAAGAATGGTCTTGGTGTGCAACAAGGAAAGTGCTTTACAATTCAAGAGGAATTAACATAAGTAAACATTTTCCCCTTAAAATGTTTATTACATTTTCATGCACAACCAATGATGTTGAGCCAATCAACATTTGTGGGTTTTGGCATGATGGATGATCTTGAGCCATTCCATGTCATATTCAAACATCAATGGGTGCATTCAACCCATGGGCTTACTACATAAATATTTTGGTGTAGTTGACCCCCAACAACCCAACAAACTAGTTATCCATTTAGGTTTGAATTGTGATGACAAATGTTACATCATATGATGTGTTAATTGGGGTGTTGTGTTGTATCCCATGGGATTTGTATTGAATGTTAGAAAGAGACCACCCCTTATGGACTAGGGTGGCAATCAAATGATGAACATCAAATTAAATTCCTTATTTGATATTTTTAATGAATTGTTGGATTAGTTAGTGGTGTTACCATGTTGCTTAGATTTGTTAATGCATTACCCTAGGAATTAGGGTTATTAAAAGGTAACTTGGATGCATATGATGTCCCACCTTCATTTGAAAACATGATGTGGGACCATCCATCCCATGTTGCCTTGTCCACATGTGACCCACCACCATTTTGGGAAAGTTGGACTAGTTCGAGAAGGCAATTTATTTGTGTCACATAAACATGGAAAATTTTACTACCACCACCCATAGAAAAGATGGCATTTTACCATTGGATGACCTACCAAGATACATTCTAGTATGGGCCACACCTATTTTATGGCCACCTCCTAAAGAAGGGGCAAGTTTATTGGGTTGTTTAGAGGCATAAACATCAATTTGGCTACAATGTTTTAAACAAGAATATGAGTTTAAAAATACATATATGTGAACCCCAACACCACGCCCAAAAGGTTTCCATGCACCATGTGGGGACGTCGTTGAATTAATATCTAAAATTATTATGAAACACAACTATGTGTGGATATTTGGGGGCATTACCTTAAGATATTACATTGTTGGGGCACAAGATTTGAATGATGTTGGCCTAGTGGATATCGTGAAAATTGGCTATCATGGCAAGGTCATTTGCAAGCATGTACAAATGGTGGTTTGCTTGACCCATGACTAAGATTTTTTTGGGAACTATTATGAATATTGTTGTATATACAATACATTCAACAACATCCACTCATCTACCTTTTGTCTAGAATGTTATTCCATTATATGACTCACAGTTACATGTCTTGGTGGCATGGAAACAAGTCCATATGTGGTTGGAAAAAATGATTTTGGTGGAAGTTGCATCAATGGGATTTCAAACATATCGATTATGGTGGATGTGGACCAACATAGTTCGCCATTTAGTTTGTTATAATGGACATATGATTTGGCATCACAACCTAAAGATTTCATTGTGAATGCCATTTTGGATTCATGATGCATGTCATGAGTGGTATAACATGATGATCAGCCACCTTTTGCCATTGTCAACAAGGTGAACCATTCACGAGTGGCCTTGTTCACAATTATGACTTTTCCAAGTTCACATGTTTTCCATGATGTTGGTCCAATTATGGTTTGGGATTCTTGTTGGGTGGAACCCCATGTTGATGGGTGGGAACATGCTATGGCAAAAGGTTTAGTGCTTGGAGTGGGGGAAATACAAATTGAATGCAATTTTGGCATTTAAAATTTTGGATTTGTTTGGGGAAATGAAAGGGACTTCAAATGCACATGGAATGTGGGCCTCATGTGGGGATGTTCCCATATCAACCTTGTAAGAATCACAAGTAGTAACATCAATTTCAAACACTAGGGATGAATTGCTATCTAAGTCTAAAGCATCCATAACTATGAACACATGGGAATTAGAAATTGTTCTTGTAATGACAAGAGTTGAGGCATGCAAGATGCGATAGTTGTTGCATAAATATGCTCATTGTTTTGTTTCTAGGTTCAAGGAATTGGGAAAACTCAAGGGACAAGAGGTATGCATCACCTTGGATGATGATATGGGCCTATTTTTGACAACCATATTAATTGAATGACATGGAATGGGCTTTGGCAAAAGCTTGGATGAAAGAACTTTTCAATGCAAGGTTGGTGAAGTTTTCAAAGGGGAATATGCGTTAACCACAATTTTGCCCACCAAGAAAGACATTTTTGGCAATTGGATTGGATGTGTGGAGACTATAGACTTATCAACAAGTAAACACAATCAAACAAATATGACATGCCATTACCAAAAAAGATTTTTGATTCTATTGCTTAAACCAAAATGTTTAACATTTTGGATTTATGATCTAGATATCATTAGTTGCCATTTTGTGAAACTAACAATTGTGAAGACTACATTTTTAGGCATTGAACAAAATGGGAAAGATTGTTTATATTAGTGGAAGTTTCTACCTTCTGGATTGAAAACTGCACTTGCAAAATTCCAAAAGGTGATGGATTGAGTTCTTGTAGGCTTGGATTTTACCAAGTGCTACATTGATGACATCATTGTGTTTAATTCCACCATGGAGGAACATGGTCATCACTTGTAAGATGTGTTTAAACACTTGGGGGTGGGTGCATGGGTTGAAATTACACCAATGAAAGTGTAGGTTCCCAGGTGGATTATTTGGGCCACATGATTTACCTAGGAGGTTTGGGAGTCCAAAAGGCCAAGGTTGATGTGATTGCCAAGGTTCCCAAACCAACTAATCTTAATCGATTGAGGGCATTTTTGGGTTGGCTGCAAATTATTAACAATAATTTGTCAAAAGGTTTAATCAAATCACCAAACCTTTGAATCAATTGACCAAGGTTGATGTGAAGTTCATTTGGGGGGATGCATAAGGACAATTTTTCCAAGAGTTGAAAGCTAGACTTAGTTTAACACCTATTTTGAGGTGACATATCGAAGGTCATCATTTCGAATTACATATGAATTAAAATGTTTCGGGACTTGCACTAATCCTTACACAACTTGCTGAAAATTGGGAGTTTGTAATGGCTTATGCAAGTTAGTTTAATAACCAAACAAAACCAAATACAATTCATATGAGGGGCAATGTTTGGTAACTATTTGGGCCATGATCACATTTTGTTATTATTTGTTTGGTAGCCCTTTCACCTTGGTGATTGATCACCAACCATTGAAATGACTTATGGAGTTTGATCGATTCAAATGGAAGCTAGCAAGATGGGCTTTCATTATTTAAGAATATGATTTTGATGTCAAACATTGTGTTGGAATATTCAACAAGGATGTAGATGGGTTGAATAGGAACCCAAGTTCTAATGATATTGGATATCATTAGAGCACATTGGCATGGGGAAACAAATTTGGAAATAATACCTAGTTAGCATGTTGTTTACATTCCTTTATATTGTGACAAATGGATGCCAATAGGTACCATGCCAACCTCAAAATGAATTCTTCAAATACTTCTAGGAATTCAAAGGTGGAACCTAATGACATTGGACCAATAGATATTTTGCCCAAGTGTTGACCTACTTACAAATAAAGGAGTTGGATGTGGGATTGACACCCAAGGAAAAGGATTGGGTCTTTCAAAGGGCCAAACTATATCATTGGGAAGGACAACACCTTCTCAAAACATGGCTAGATGGGTGTGTAGTATGGTAACATGTCCAAAAATGTGAGAAAGCTTTATGAAACATGCTATGAAAAGTTGGTACATTTTGGGGTATGTTGGACCTATAATCTACTTCAAGGCCAATATTAATGGAAAGATATGCAATTAAAAGTTCAACAATATGTTAATTGATGCATGGTGTGTGATTAAGTTCATACATGATTTAATGCACCCACCTTACATTCATAATTTCTACCGATCATGCGTATCAATGGAGTTTAGATTTTGTTAGGCCATTGAATTTAATTATTCATCATAACGAGTATATGTTGGTTATGATTTAGCATTTCCCATGTGGATTGAATTGGTTCCAATTTGGGCCAAAAGTAATGAAGGGGTGATTTATGTAGTATTGGATAAAATTTTGACTCTGTTTGGTGATCTTTGATACAGGTGTTCATGGATTAGGGCATAAAATTTTGAAGAAAATTTTAGGAGTTTTGTGAGCATGCTTTGATTCACCATAGGATTACTTTTCGTGGTCATCTTGAAGTTAATGGATTAGGTGAAATAATGATATAAATGGTGAAAAAAGGTTTTAAAAAAACATGGATTACTAAAGGGGCATATTAGTGATTGGGACATATAGTTACCATGGTTGGCCATGGGATACCAATTCAACAAGCAAACATCCTTTGCATCATTTCCCCCTAAATACTTTCTTCTTTTGGGTGTGAACCCCAATTGTAAACATCCATTTGTTTGGGGATGTGGCCAATGTGGTTAATCCAATGATCCCAATGTATGGATTCAAACTTGTGAACAATGTGTAACCTTATTCAAAAGAATCATGCCTATGGCAATGGACAACTTGACCATCACACAATACAAAACTATCCATGAAGGTCAATATCCACCTAAGGTTTGAAGGTTTGAACTTGAAAATTATGTTTATTTGTAGCAAATAACATCTACCACATTGCATGTGATAACAAATCATGTCATTTTACATGTGAAGAAGGTTTTACCTTTTGAAGATTTGTCATCATAAGGTTAGCATGGTCAAATATGGAAGATCATGTGTAGAATTATATCCATGTCACCTTCCACATGTGGATGGCCAATTAGATCCATGATTGTTCATAGTTCCAACAAGTTTGCAATGCATGTTTTAGGAAAAATTGTGAAGAGTAACAATTATGTTGTTTTGTGACCATTGTTCTAAGGGATGGCATATGGGTTGTTTTACACCACCATTTGTGAAGGTTCCAACATGAGATTGGGTGTGTCCATGATGCACCAAATGGACATGTTTTGTTGTTTTGTGTTAGGCTTTAGTATCAAGATATAAACATGTTCTTAATTTAATGGACAATAGATCAAATTCTAGGAAGGGTGTAATTTGGATGCATGTTTTCATGTGTTTGACTTTGTTTTAATTTCAATAGTGTCGAACATCAATCTTGTAGCACACCATACTTATTAAGTATTGGTTGGAGGACATCATGTTGTGGTTGGAACCTGATTTAGTTTGAATGAGATTTGATTTTTTTGTGTTTAGTTATCCCCATGGGGTGGTTATAGAGTTTCATTTTTCATGTTTTAAATTTCTAAAACATATAAAAAAAAATGTGATTGTTTTGTGTGTTTTGAACTTGGTTTTTTATGATTTGCAAATGATTTTTCTTGATTTGTGTGCATGTTTTCATGTGTGGAGTGGCATTGTTAATTTTGATAGTGTTGGGTGCTGATCTTGTAACACACAACATAATTAGTGTTCAAGTTACCAACATACTAATATGATAATGATTAACATAATTCCATCATTAACAGTATAATGACTTGTAATTTGGATGAAGTCAAGGTTTTAAATAATATAGAACCAAAGTTAGACATATAAATATGTAAAGAATATAATAAGGCTTTTTAAAAACAAATAATTTAACATTAAGCAATGAGCATACCAAAACATAATTAACATTAATTGAAAATTTTCTTTTAAAACTCCAAAAATAAAAGAGTGACAAAAAAATTGCACTGATATAATTTAAAAATACAAGAAACCAACAAAGATTTTTTTTTTTTTTTTTTTTTAAATTTTTAAATTTTTGTTGTTTAAAAAAAAAATAAAAAAAAATTTTATGGTTTTTTTTTTGGTTCAACATTTTCAAAA
>Ga0116229_10015685_pt1 | contig 10276 bp, 10 predicted proteins | sample S1TSphgellanicum_3_FD_87313 | JGI IMG/M metagenome (GOLD analysis project Ga0116229, IMG submission 87313) | Host-associated microbial communities from peat moss isolated from Minnesota, USA - S1T2_Fc - Sphagnum magellanicum MG | ecosystem: Host-associated > Plants > Peat moss > Unclassified...
AAAAAATAAAAAAATAAAAAAAAAAAAAAAAAAAAAAAAAAAAAAAAAAAAAAAAAAAAAAAAAAAAAAAAAAAAAAAAAAAGGCTGACTGTGGATGTCCAGGGCCCCAGTGGAAGTTAGTACTATCTCTGTCCAGGATGGTATATTATTAATTTTCACATTATATTATAATATTATTATTATTGTGGCTACTCTTCCAATTGTACAGTGTGAAATTAAATAGCTACGTACACTTCTCAGTGAATGTGGCTGCATGTCAAGTTCAGATCTGCATTGACAAATAATAAATTAATAAATAAATAAATAAGTAAATATATATATAATTGTTGGGGGTGGCGTTTGGTGAATTATTGCACAATTTCAACCTGGAAAATTTAAAAGAGAGTTAGCCATTTCTGTTGCAAAAATTCCATTTTATTTAGAAAAAATATTTGCCAAAATTTTCAAGGAATTTTTTTTGTTGGAGAAAATTTCATCACAATAATAATATCACACAGCCTTTTTAGTTTTGAGGGAGTTTTTGGTGAGTTTTCTAGGCCACAATGGAACTAGTACCCACCAACTCACTGACTCACTGGTTTGGATGGATGCTTGATGGACTAAGGTTTTTTTTTTTCTTTTTTTTTTCATCGGGTTTCTGTCACCCAACCAACTAACCTTTTACTATAGTTAGTCTATTTAATGCTCTGCCTATCATACCTACCTAAAATACCCTAGTTGCACCTACCTACCTTTTACTCATTCACATGGCTGGCCCACCTACCTACATGGCCAGCCCACCTACTTACCTACCTACCTACTATTATCTCATCTAGACTAGTGATGAACCAAACTTATCAACATAAAAAGACCCCCATCCCATCATCCAAACATGTAGGCATTGCAAAAAACTTGGTTATCCTCAAGTTACTTTTAACCCATTTGATGATGGATGATATAAGGTTAACCCTAAATGCAAGTATTGTATTAAGTGCACACATGCATATTGTAATACTTTTATATTTGGGGTACATTCCAAAATTATTAATCATGAAAGAAATGGTTTAAATCAAGGGTAGCTAGCAATATACAATATCTTCAGGATTGTGGAAACTCTAGTCACAAATGGCAATATGGCAAAGCCACTACAAACCTCTCATTGGGAAGTTCTTTTCCTAAGATTTCATATTTTTTTGCAAGGCTTTGTTCTTAATTTTTTACAAACTAAGCACCCCTGAAAATGCTCCAAAGGTATGTAATTTTTATACCCTAATATAGATTTTCAAGTTTACATACCCTTGAACATGCACTTTGTTAGAATATATTGATTATAAGGAAACAAGTTAAGTGAAATAATATACTATATTTATAACTAAAGGGTATATCTGGGTAAAAGACATGCCCTCATAACATTGATATAAAATGGGTTCAAGGCTGATGATATTACGACAAATCCCTACCATGCTAGTATTGGTATATAAGGCTGTATTGCCTCAACTCATACCCGACTTGTAAGGTCCTGGCTACCAATGTTGATGGTTGATACCAGATTTACAGAACCTCCGGTTATTTCAAAATCTCAACAAACCTTAACATTTTGTCTGCGCCTTATATGGCAAGTTCAAACTAGTGTTGTGTAGGTATTTCAATGTTGTAAATAACCCTCAGTTTCAAAAAAATTTACATTTGAAAATCAAAGAAGCATTGAGTCTGGTTTCATGAGAGAAACAAAAATCAAATTAAAAAAACTCTCCAACTATTTCAAAATCTCAAAGAAATTGCTAGTTTCATGAAAGAAACAACAAAGAACTATGGATTTCTGTGGTTCTTCTTCCATGTTTTGCCATTTTCAGCTGCCAGGCCCTTTCCAGCCCAATTTCTAAAGCCAGAAATCCATCTGCTGCTCTCACCAGTCTACTAGTTGAAAAAGATCCACAGGGGTAATCCATTGCGGATCATTGTAGAAGTCAGATCTTCGGCACAAAAGAAGTTGTTAGCAGATCTACCCAATAGTCAGATGTTGGACACAGATTATTAGGGCACAGATTGACCGACCCAAAAGCCATATGAGTTCCACAGTTGGAATTTGCGAATCCTAGTATTTGATGTGTAGTAAGGATGTCAAAGTTTGTGACCTTAAAAAGTATCAGAGAATATTAGGGTTTTCTAGTTCTCTTTGACACAATTTTGAGGTCTTCATTAGTTTTCAATATTCCCCTTTGGAAGGAACTGTTTGAGTTTTGATGCTTTGTTCACAAAGGATTCTTTGTCATTCCCTTTCAATTATAACTTGATCTTGTTCCAATGCAGATATGATGCCACCACCATCAAATGCATGATCCAGGGGAAAATTTCCATGATTCTAAATTATTTTGCACAGTTCTCTTTTAAGAAAATGCATGGAAAAAAATCTAATGCTTATTACTATCATAGTACCTTGGCTGGTTTGGGATTAAATAATTTAGTAAAAAAAATCTCATTTTGTGACTTGTTTTAGACGACTACAACAAGTCACAAAATGGGGGTTTTCTACTAGTTATAAGGTGTAAATTTTTTTTTTTTTGAGGTTAATTATGATGGGCAATAAAAATAAAAAATAATTTACAGCTCAATATTATACTATACAATGAAAGCTATTGTGCTTGAGAGCTTGATTCAGAATTTTGGCATGGCATGCACTTATTTTTTCAGAATTTTCAACATTTCTTAAAAAGAATTAATTTGTGCCTAACCAGCTTAGGTACTACTAGGGTAACTGCCAGTGGAGTTCATCAAGAACTAATTTGAAGGATCCATTTATTTCACAAGGGCTTTTGATGAAATCATGTTTGCAGACAGTCACTCTCATCATGGCCAACCATATTATGTGAGATCTACATGTCCGAGAAGACACTCTCATTGTTATTCTGATCAAAACCATGATAAAAATACAACTTAGGTGTGATCATTGACGACAGCATAATTTCAAGAGTGGCCCGGAAAATTTTAATCTTAGTTGCACAAAGGAGAGGATTCAGGAAGCTTTAGGGTTGAGGAGGACTCCCAAGTCCCAACTCCCCCATGGATTGAATTTTTTTACATTGATGTGTTATGTTCCTTTCGAGTAAAGGTTGGCAATGGTTTAATTAAGAAATATATACATTGACTTCTGTTGTCTCTTGCAAATAAAGTGTACCAATTATGGGTTGCAGAATTTTACACTGATTTGTGGTTTTCAGTTGCAATTAAAGTGTGGCAATGGCGGTTAACACAAATTTTAAAGTTGAGTCGAATATGATTCACTTAAGTGCTCACAAATGGATATTCTTAACTTGGGGAAATCATCAATGACTTGATGGATGCATTAAAAGAATGAATGTTGATATAAGTGAGGACTTTCAATTTTTAAATGTGGACCTCAAAAGTCTATCATATGGTGAATTTACCTTTCATGATATGTGGGATAGTGGAGTGCCATTTTTGAATAAACTACTACTATCCACTCCTCTTTCCAAGGGATGATGAGAGAAATGAATTGCAAAAGCCCCATATATCTTCATGTACTTAATGCCTTCAAGTCCTCTCATGCATGAGCATTGTGCATGAGTGGGAATTGGAAGAGTTTATCCAGGGTTTGGATAGATAGTACTCATTTTCATGTCATGATGGTCCTGTTCAGAATAAAAGGGTGGGTTTTAGGACTGCATGCATTAGAAAATTTCACATTCCAGAAGCTATGTTGTGATCCAAAGAGGGTTAAAAAAGTGGAAGGTTTTTATGTTGTACATCTTCAAATCCTCATATGCCACTAACTATTCAAGGCATTGTAGATCAAACATTGGCTTCCACTTAGAGCATTAGCCATTATTATAAGCCATTCAATATTTTCAATTTTTTTTTTAAAGTCATGTGAAATGAGGTTCGAACATCCAATTCCTAATCAACACAGTAATTAAAAGGAACTATCACTTATACAAGGCTTCAACAAGTGTGTTACAATGCTCATTTGGTTTCCAAATGATTATTTTATGGGGAAGGGGTGGGGAGGAGATTTGGCCAATCTGTAGCATTGTGTGAAGTATCATGACATTTGTCCTACATGTATTATGAGCATTTACCTTCCAAAGAGGTTGGTAGTCTGAATCATGAACTGGTAGATGGGTTCATGCATTCAACAATGTAATTTGTATTAGCCTCCATACTGTGACTTTTTTTTTTGGGGACAAATTTTGTCATTTTTTTAACAAAAGATTTGCAAAAAATCTGGAGAACTGTGCTTTCATAGTGTAAATTTGACTAAGTTTGCAGGCATTTCGCTTTACAAAATGCCTGATGACTTATTACACATTATGAAGGCATCCTTCATTTGCATTTTAATACAAAGCCTTGAGTATTTTACATGCTTTGAGAATGTCAACAAAAATTATGAATTGGGCATGGGCTTGGCCAAAACCAAAATATTGATGGCAACAGGTCTAAGTGGGTTACATTGGTTTGTTAAGGTTTTGGAACATTTTTGGGAAAGTTTGTTTATGTATCAAAATTAATTTCTAAATGATAGTTAATGGATGTTCATTGTTCACTAAATTTCCCAATGATCATCACTCTTGTGATGGAGGAAGACCACTTACACAAGAGCCACCCTTGAGAGAGGAAGCACTTTCTGCCCAAATGACACAGTCAGAATGACTCATGGTTTTCCAACTAATGCTCCCGTTTCCCTGAACCAAACTCAAATGATCGAATGGCAATTGGAAAGCCACTGCAAAGAAATATCCTCCAGTAGGGCAACCATGGCCATCAGGAGCGCAAGGATGCTGCAGAAACATTGGACTCAAGCTCTGGCTATGGCAATCACATGAAAGTGCTGCAACAGGGAAGATTGCCATAACAGAACACTGCAGGATGAGGTGCCCTGTCTTCTTATCTCACTTTTACACACTAGATTTCTTTCCCCAAAAACAGCTGAGATCTCCTTTCCACAACCGATCGCACGGTGGCTAATGAGTGTAAATTGCCAAGTGAAAGAACAAAGTCCGTCTTAAACAACTTCAGTACCATGACAGAAATTTTACAATTTTACTTTACAAATCAGGCATCACCATTCGAAACCGATGGATGCTTATGGACTCAGACCTGAATCGGATGGTCTAAATGGGAAATGACTCTAAAGACAGAGGTTTTTTTAGATGCATTTCGTTCCAAGCTAAGAAAGAAATCACTGCGAGTCTGAGGGCTTCTTTATCTATTCTGTTATTAAATGGGTGGTTTAGATCTGCAGTACCAACCACAGCAATGGGCTAGATCGGCACAAGATTTTCTCACCTTGTGGAGAACATAAACTTGTTTTGACAAGAAGTAATAAAGCATACACATAGCTGCTTCATCACTGGATCAATGTTTCCAACCTGCATGAAGGACTTGTCCAACAAATCAGTAGTCCCTAGCTTCACCTTTGATTGCAGAAGTTTTCCTCTCAATGAACTGGGCATCTGAGGAAAGGAAATGTGGGTTCAATTACATCAACAATGGTAAGCCATCTGTAAGCACAATACCCAACAGTGTCAGATTTCTGCACTTCGCAATTTGCTTCCATACAAATCAAGCTTCTCCATGCACGAACAACAATTGTGTAGTACTCCAACATGTACTGGGTTCAATATGGGTGAGATGTTTTTTGCTTGTGTGTTTATGTGATTGTACCTATTACAGAGCACTCTAGGTGTAGAGACTTCGCCATTCAACAGGGCCAACATTTTCAAGACCACATTGGACTATTTACATGTTTGCTTGCAATAGTAAGACACTCAGAACAATAATGTCTGACTACCTTGCTTGGATCCACAATCTAGCTGTAAGGACAATAATGAAGACCTACCAAGTCAAGTGCAATAGTTGGGCTGAAAAATTTGGTTTTGTCTCTGTGACATCCCAAGCCAAATGCTCACTGAAAAGACATGCAACAAACTGATGATGGAAAAATATGCTCTCATCTGAGATGAATCAGAAATGAATTTGATGACATATCCTTTTTCTATCATTGTAGTATGGCACTAGGGTTTATTTGCCAACCAATTTCACATGCCCCTTTGTTAAATTTGAGTTTATTATAAGGGATTCAAGGAAATCTAAATGAACATGTCTGAATGGATGTGACCTAGCCTTCCTTCTGTTGGGGAGGCATGGGTGCTTCCTTTACAGCCTTGGATTTTCTCGCTGCTGGATTTGAGCTCCGCTCTGATTGAGATGACATCACAAGCACCTGTGCACATCAAACACTCTGATTGAGATCAACAGAAGAATCATACTGTTGGCATCCACACTAACAAGTTTATGCTCACATCTGCACTTCTCATGTGTCACCTTTCATTTCTTGATGTTTTAAATGCAAAGATGACCTAAGGTGTTCAAATACTAATGGTGCAAACAATTCAAGTTGCAACTCACAACCACCCACATCTAAAAACATGGAATAAGTCCCAGAAGTAATTCAGTTTAGGGTGCTCCTTAAAGTATGCTTCAGTTCTTGCTGTTCTTATGGTTTAGAAAAACATGGCCAGCCTTTAACGGAAGGTGCAAAAGGGTTCCACAGATGTATAGACCTGAATGCAAACAATGACCAGAAGGAGCACTCCAACAATCCAAGCAATTCCACGAGGAGTAGCCAACAAGGGTCTCAACAACCACCATGATGCTGTCAGCAGCAAAATTGCCCATCCTATCACAATCTGCATTCCACCATTGCCAGAAGTCCCCCAATCAAGATAGAGTTTAAAAAGAAAGCAACTGGCAGGCCCTCAAACAGCAATAGGTTGGAGGAAAAAAGAAGGAGCGAAAGGACAAAAGCTTTCATGAGAAGTCCTGGAAAGCAGTATGTGGAAACCAAATGGAAACAAAAGAGGAAAGGACCAACACCATCCACAGGTTGTCTGGAAGCAAAAGATGTGTAGGGAAGACGACAGGCAGGAGAAAGGAACCGACACATAATTGCTCAAGGGTTGATGACTACAACTTACAAAGAGAGGAAGAAGGGGCCGCTGAATGGGTATATATAAATTTTCTCCAAATGTGTTCTCCTTTTCATGTTTATCCAGAAGGTCATCCTACAGCATAAGAGCACTGAGAAAACCCATCTGTGAAATGAACCCCAAAGATGGCCCCAACCAGGCCTCAAGGCAACAAAAGAGAACCAAGACTTGGAAGATGACAAAATCTGATGATTCAAGTTTTCTTACAAACATTACTCTGCACTGTTGCAAGACTACAGAGGCAGGTTCCATTCTGGGTTTAGGGTTCACAATACTGGGCATTGCACTTTGCTCCATCAATATCATTCTTTGGTAGTTTGAAACTTTTCCACCATTAGCAAGGTCTCCAGCATAATTTGCCAACTATGGATGACAACTGCGATTCCTTAACATAACAGCTACCAACATAGAATGCAGCCAGTCACAAACCTGGCTACCATCACAAGGACAGTGCCAACAATAGCATAATGTGTGTGCAGAAGGTAGAACCTTTGTCGCAAATGCCTCATGACACCAAGTAGCCAATTCATCATCAGATGTTGGAAGCTCTGTCATTGGTATCCGCCTTGCATGCACATGAACCTGCCCATTCACATCAACTCCTAATTTTGATACTTTCATACCTTGACAATTAAAAAGCTAGGCATTGAAGACTAGCAATCATGCCCATCGGAATGCCTACTGTGTAATTCACATAGTCTCTGTGCCACAGGAAGAACTAATCTGCAATGGCAAGTGCTGCAAACTACAGAATTCAACATGCACAGACACCATATTATGGAGAGATTCTATCTAAGGAGGCTCAAAACCAAAACAGGGGAGCCTTCCCTATTGCCAAACTTGAGGATGAAGAGAAGGCTGAACAACCCTTTCAAGATCATACCACCGATGGCAGACCCTTGAATAGACGCAGCATAGTTGGGGCAGGAAGATCCTTTGAAATGGCTACTGTGATATCATATACTGCTGGTGTAAAACCACGCAGATTTTGAACAGCAGAAACAAAACCCTGCATTCCAGACAAGACATCAGAAGGCTGCATAAACCATCTAGCTGTAGGACTACAGTACAAAGTCACACCTTGGCAATTGACAAGTAGAGAGAAATGGCTTGTGAGACTTGCCTTAGTGCGGGGGACAAGGACATTACGTGGAACACGCATTCCATGGGAACGTGCAAATTCTTGAGCACCAGTGAGCTTGGCCTTGGTGAACCGTGTTCCCTCAACAAAAAGTGCTACCCATAGGACTCGTGGGAATCCCTTCATTCGTTGAAACCCAGTCTGTAATAAGCAGACGCACCCTTAGAACAAGGTGTTCTCTTTGCTGAGGCAACTTAAGGTTCTACCTCACAAAATTTCCTTTCCAGTTGATTGACAGGAGTAATTATTGTGGAACCAATGGATATAATTTCTGCAGGTTTAGTACATTAAGATGAGACTACTCTGAGTCACAGAGCAAACTCTTATTGGGCATTCTGGGGACAATAGGAAAAAATACAGAGAATTTCATGTGATAGTTTCAGAGTGCCTTATGTGTGCAGGGAACCAGTACTGCAACAAGGTTGCCTAAATATATCACTTTGTAGCATCAGTGAGAGTATCATCTGCAAAAACCACATGCAAACAGGTTTCCAAAGCTGTCCTAAAATGAAGAGCATTGCATGAGTTAGAGAGTATGGTGAAAACCTTCAGTGTACGCTCATCTTTAGCCCAATTCCGGGCCAAGAAAACATACTCAGAGAACCACATGGACCACCCAATGATGGGTAAATATTGTGTAGACTGCTTCATGATAGCTCGTGTTCCTCCTAGACACCCACGGCGCTGCACTTCACATGAACTTTGATTACATCCAAAACAACACAGTAGCTTCGTTCAGGCAGGTCACTAGGACCTGTCTGATTCATCAAGATTCCTAAACTAGCTTAGTTCTCAGCCAAATTTAATTCTCCCTGCCAGACACTGTCTGACCATCCTCCATCAGAATCAAATCATTGAAACTAATTGTGAAAAGAGAAAGCAAATAAATCCAAGAGAGAGAGAGTGAGGAAGACACCTGCGCAATAATCCACCCCACAAGCCAATCGATATCACTGCGGTGATTGGATATCACTAGAGCATGTTCCTTGCCTGAACCATTACACCATTCCATCATGCTTCAGTTGCACTGACTAACATTCACAAGAAGATAGCTTCAACTGATGGAGATCTGAATAGGAAAACAAAACCAGGGTTTAAAATCAAGCTAAATAGCTGTGCAAAATTCAAGAGTATAACAGAGTAAAACTAGGAGTTGAACATAATACCCATTTGCTGCCATGTCTCTGTATCAGTATAGATCCGCACCTGTGAAATAGTAAATTGGCCAGTTAAGACCTCATTCTTATTGAAAATGGGAACCATCATAGGATTGAGGAAATTCAGTGTATGGGAGGGAGGAGTATATTACCTGAACACCAGACCACCAATCGACAAGCCAAATGAGCTGTGACCACAATGTCTCCATCATGATCATGTTTATGATTCTAAATACACGCCTTGATACCGGCAGCACAAACAAAGTTGCCAGCAACTGCATCATGAAGATTTGCACATCAACATCAGCTCTCTCAAACTCAGTCCATCTTAACACCTGTCACCAAAGGGGACATCTATCCATCAATCTGTACTCCAACCATCTGACTCTTATTCATGCAAGAGACAATACAATTCGTAACTGAGTGGCCAGCCACCCTCTGCCACCGCCAGGGGCTGGAATGCACGCATGCAGAAGTAATCCCCAGATGGACAGTGGAGTTCTCTAGTTGTAAAACTGCCACTGGTCAGCAGAAAAAAAGTGCCACAACCAAAGGAAAAAGGGAATTGTTCACCACTCTAAAATCTGGGAACTTAGAGGCAGGCCCTCTTCATCAAACCCCAAACCCAGAAGAAACAAGCATGAAGTTTGCCCCTTCCAGCTGGAGCAAAGAGAATTCTGCATCTCTGAAATGCAGAGGGTTGAAACTTGGAGAAGCTTTCATTAATCCAAAAACAGAACTCTGCAATATATCTTTTTGTAGACCTAAAACGAACAAGTCACCATAATAACCATACCAAACTATGGACAGTGCTCACCACTCACTAGGCTGGCGAACAAGAGTCGAGTGTATGTCAAGCGAGAGGGGAGTAGGTGACATCTGGGATGCTTTCTTTCAATACAGAAACTGACCTGTAAAACATTGATGAAGAAACCGGAGGAGAAGAACATGAGGCCTAAGGGCAACGCAATGAAGGTGAAACCCCCTTCCAT
>Ga0116229_10015688_pt1 | contig 10276 bp, 7 predicted proteins | sample S1TSphgellanicum_3_FD_87313 | JGI IMG/M metagenome (GOLD analysis project Ga0116229, IMG submission 87313) | Host-associated microbial communities from peat moss isolated from Minnesota, USA - S1T2_Fc - Sphagnum magellanicum MG | ecosystem: Host-associated > Plants > Peat moss > Unclassified...
TGTTTCAAGTGTTTGAATGTAAAGAATGAGTGAAAAGAGCATACACCTCATGAAATGTACATCTTGATTTTATGATTGAATATATCATAAAAAAGTATGGAATAATGAAATGACATAAAAATATATTTTTAATAAATAATGTATGGGTAAATGTGAATGGATGCCCTCTATTTTGGTGTGCAATGAATTCAATTGTAGTTCAAAAGATAAATAAAGTTTGAAAAAATAAAATTAAAAGGAAAGTGAAAAAAATGTTGATGAAGATGAAATATTAAAAAATAAAGAGAAGAATATGTGGGAAAAAAAAATGAATAGAAAAATTTATGCAGTGGGTAAAAGAAGAAAAAAAAAAACATGTGAAAAAATGATGATAATGATGTTTTTGTGCTAACATTATTACAAAAATATGTCCCCATTTTACTATGTAATTTACTAAACAGTCCTTTAACATTTTGAGTGGAAATGGTTCAATAAAATGATGAAATTTATTATTTTATAAAAGCATATATTAATAAATTTTTATAAATATGCCATTTCCAAATCATTTCAAGTGTTTTTTTAGAGTCTTTTAAATAACTAGGGCTCCACATTGGTACACAACCATTTTCGCATTCCCCTTCATCCTATCCACATATTTTTTATTATTGTAATTTTAGAAAAAATAAAATATGAAAAGAGGGGGAAGGAAGAGAGAGATATAATGTGATGGTTCATTGCTCTCAAGCACTCGATTGTTGGGCACATTAATTTCAAAATATTGATTCACCTACAACATTAATCACATAATTAGTGAACGCAACATGGAAAGAATAACAATAGTATAAGCATGAAAAAATGTTCGACCATTTTTTTTTAATAAAGGTTATTTTTTAAAAAAAACACTTAGTTTTTGTGAAGAAAACACCAAATCATTTTTTGCCTAAGCCTTTTTTTTTGTATTAGGTTTCTTGCTTAAGGGAAAAATTCAATACACAATGCTAATGCTTTTGAGATTTAAGACTATGATAAGGTTCCTAAAAATGAGTTTCTAAATAAATTATTGTGAAAGTCTACAAAGAATATTGGGTAATTTCAAAGAAAAGAAAACTAAAGCAAGAAAACTAGAGGCTTACCTTTTTATGGTGATAAGATTGTTTTCGATGTATTATTTTAAAGAAGATATTTTCAATATATCATATTTTAGGAAAAGGAGTTATTTATTTGGCATTCAAGTAATTTTTCAAATGTTGTCTCATTTTAAAGACCACATACTTTAATTTTTGTACATTAAAATTAAACGCAACATCAACATCATAAGCAATAACAAATAGACCACATGATAATTGATCGGGTTGTTGCATTACATTTGCATAAATGTAATTCCAATCAATTTCAGATTTAAGATAAACATTGTTACCAAACAAAAAAAAAAATCAAAATCAATTCAACATTTACAAATTTTGTAAGGAAAAAAAAAATATTTCAGAAGATTATTTCCTTAAAAAAAATTAAAATATTAAATTAAATTTTTTTGAATCTATTTTGTTTTAATTATTTGGCAAGTATTGCTAGGGAGATTTAACCATATCTGACCATCAATAGTAAGTATAATCATTTGTAGTAATTTGCATGACTACAAGACTAAAATTATGATTTCATGATTATCTAAGTATACCACTACAACATAAGGTGGTCCCCAACAATATATAATTAATTCAAACAACATATATAATATAAAAAATTTGGGTATCAATTAAATACACCAATAAACTTTAACTAGTAAATAATCTTAAGGTTTAAGAATCCAATACTTAAATTGACGAAAACCAATGACAAAAATGGGAGGTTAAATATTATATTTTTGTTTCCAAAATTCTTTTAAACTTTCATAAGCATAACCTTTCTTACTAAAATCAAAGTGCATAATGAATGTGAATTGATATTTACATGTGATGTCAATAATGAAAATTATATCAATTTTTGAAAAAAATTGAATTGAAGTAACATTTTGATAAGTTAAAAAAACAAGGATAAGCATTAAGGATTAGAATTTTTTTTTAAATGATTCAAAAGAAAAACTTTAAAGGTTTGAAAATACTTAATTAATTAATTTTTTAAAAGGATAGTTGATAGAAGTTTTTAAAACATATGGTTGACAAAAAAATTATATAAAAAGGTGATAGAACCTTTTTTTAATGCAATTTAAAATAATAAAAATAATTGATTCAAGTTTTTAAAAGACATAGTTAATGATTTTAAAAATAGATGATTAAAAAAAACATTTGGCAAAAGGTTTAACAAGGATAATTAATATAAAATTTTAAAAGAAAGTTGGTGAAATTTTTTAAATATATATTTTATATAAGTTTTTAGAACCATAGTCGATAGGAACTTGTAAAACAATGATTGGTAGAAATTCTTAGAAAATGTAATTAATGAAAGCTTATAAAATATTACATAATAAAAATTTTAATTCATGTTAATTGTTAAGATCTTTGGTTTATAAATTCAGATATATATGATAGTTTGGTGATATTTTTTTTTCAAATTATCATGTATTTTGATGAATCACAATGTAAATTTTCATTATCACATTCATTGGAACTTTACATAATTTCCAACAAAATATTCAATATTTTTGTGAAATGAATGTTCAACTTGAAGCTTATTAATTTCAAATTTTATCTACGATTTTACAATCTGCATCCGACATGAAATCCAACAAGAACTTTGTAAAGGAAATGGGAGTTGTTTTAAAATTCATGCATTATTCAATTTTAACAATGAGTGAAGAAACTTAAGGTTAACATTTTATGTCGATTCAATTTTTTGAATTATAAATACCAATTTTTTCTTAATTTTCAAAGTTTAGTTGAATGATAAAACTTTCAATAATTTCAACTATCTTCAAAATAAAAATCATTCTCATTATTTGAATGTAATTTTTTTAAAGGACTAACCATTTGTAATCTTGTAAGTTTTTTGATAAAATTGGACATTTGAAATGTAATAATCCATAAGGTTTTGATCATTATGAATATTTTTGACCTCTACATTTCACATAACATACAATTTATTTACTTTATCATAGTTTAAAATTTCATTTTTCTATTGACTCAAATTTTATTTCATGTGCAAATATTTTAAAGCATTGTTTGGCAACTTTCAATTTCAAACTTTTTTTTTCCTTTTCATTGTTTATGTAATTATGACATGTAATTATTGTTTCATCAATAGTGAAATGTTATTCAATACATCATTTAATAAATGAATTTGACTTATGGATAACAATGGACAATGATGGTGTTAGTAATCCATCCTTTGAGAATTGAACATTTAAAGAATTAAAAGCCTTGCATTTTGTTGTCATTATTGCCCTGCTTTGCATAATTAATTATAACATAGAAACATTGTTTATAAGTTTTTTTTTCAAAATTAAAAACATTTAATGTGTATGAAATTGGAAATCAATAAGAGACCACATTTATATACATCAAGTCTTTGATTGGTTAGATTAATTTCATACCTAGTTTAAAATAATAAGATAATCCTCATTTTGATATAATTTAATTTTAAAGGAAAAATTCACCTAATTTCTATCATAAAAGTTTTGAAACTTGATCCTAAATGCCAATTTCTTAATTTTTGGAGAGTCATGGTTCTCTTGGTGGAATGTTTAATGTGAAAAAAATCTAGGTTTAATTATTCATGTATGAACAAATGATTTGAAAAGGAATTAGAATCAAACTATATATATATATATAATTATTTTTATATTTATTTATTTATAACGTTAGGTAATATTGTTACGTTTACATGATTGCCAAATTTGGTTAGATCGTGTAATCAATGTTCACTAATCTAACATGTCAAAAACTTAAAACAAATAAAAAATCTATCCTATTTAGTTGTTCACCTAATTTTAAGTGTTGTTGCACAATCGTCACATTTCTTTCACCCATTGTTCCACATCTTCCCAAAGAGAATAAACATATTTTATTGCATTGATTGAAGTTATCAATACATGAATCTCATAAAAACTATTTGCAAATTATAATATAATTTTGTCACTTCAAAATTCCATGAACATAAAATTCAATCATAATTATAAAATTAAAAATATATAAAAACCAATATCGTAGAACCATATTTGACAAATCAAGATTACATAATTTGTTACATAATCATGAAGTTCTATGTTCTTTGCCACCATTATTAGTTCATGGAATTATTCTCATTAACGCATTCATCAAGTGTTGCATGACAAATTGATAAACACCATGCTATAAATTATGTCATCATAAATTATGTTAAACATCTTTCAACAATCTATCTATCAAATGATTATGGTTTGTAAATTTGAAGCATTTTATGAAATCGCCATCACAATACACAATGTTTTATTATAACAAGATCCAAGGACATCTCATTAAAAGCTCAAACAAATGTTCGAACAAACACATAAGCTTAACAAACTACTCGATGAATTATATAATGAGACATTATATGAAGATAAGAAACTAGTGACTTTCTAAATTTTGATAGTGTTGTGCTATGATCCATTACCACTAGATGCCCCTCGTGTTACCAAGTCTTAAGTAAATCAGATTTTCAGCAGTTGGAGGTTACTCACAGAAATATAGATGAGCAGAAACATAAATGGAGAAAGAACATGTTGGGTTGTGGTTTATGTGCAAAATGAATAATAAAGTCTCCCATAAGGTCAAGGATTAGCATTGTGAATCCTGGCAACCCTGCAGCACCCGGATGATATGTTAGATGTCAAACTCTTGGAAGATATGGAGGCCTTGTGGCTGAGCTGAAGATTATTCCATTGATACCAAAACAAAGATGAGACTTGTGCTTGTACATGGATCTACCATTATGTGAAGAAGTCTAGAACCTGATGTTGTGCAACTAGATATACCAGCTTGCAAATTTGGAGTATTGCAACTCAGCCATTATCAAAACAAGGTTGCAGCGACAATGCACAATACTTCTTGAACTGATGGTGGAGGAATGTTCTTACTTCAGAGAGATCCATTCATCTCTCTGCAAATGTGTGTAGTGCCAGGCCCTGAACTCCATGGCTCCAAAGTTTGGAAAGGTTTTCAAGGTCATGTTGCCTTTAACAAGACACATATAGCTCTCTTCGAGCCAATGTCTAGTTGCTGCAGCACAGAAATATGTGCCTCTACAGTAAATCTGAGCCTGCTGAACCCTTGATTCCTGAAAGAACAGCTGCTGGGACACATACTAAAGCTTTGAATTGATGGCTGTGTGATGCTCATGCTCAGTTTGAACATGATTCCGATAGATTTGTTTGATTGAGCAGACACCCATGAGTGCCATTGTGATCTCCAGTTCATTTTGTAACATCTGTAGCACCTTTCTCACCCCAGCCTCCCCATCCACTGCAAGTCCAAAAACTGAAGGCCTTCCTACCTGTGCCACAAAGAACAGTCAGAAACTTAGTTGATTGTGAATCCTGATTCACCCTTTATATGTAGACCTCAACAAGGCAAGTAGATCCATTTTGATGACCATAACACCTCTACAGTATTTTTTGCTTGTGGGATTTAATGGTCTCAGTTTACATTCAGGAATCATCTTGTTTAAGCATCAACTAGCTAAACATCAGTGTTGTGTCATCTGGTCATACAAAATACTCTAGACAGCTGATGCAGTGCAAGGGAGTAGTGTTGATGTGCAATTTTTTTTGCCACTTAGTTAAAGGAGCTCTCCTGGAAACTTTAATCAGCACTTACCAAAACACCAGATGCACCTAGCGCAAGAGCCTTGAAGACATCTGTGCCCCGACGAATTCCTCCGTCAAGAAAGACGGGTACTCGCCCACCCACAGCCTTCACAATCTACATTTCATGATGGGTATTTGACCATATGAGCAAACTCAGTAGCAGATGCAAACTGCCTGTGAAATCACAATTGAGAAAGATAAGAGTCAGCCAGACAAACCTCCTCAAGTACAGAAATTGTAGCAGGGACACTGTCCAGTTGCCGACCTCCATGATTTGAAACGAAAATACCAGCAACTCCAGCCTGCACTGCCAGTATTGCTGCAAGCTTGTTTGAAATGTGCCAGGCACAATTAGTCAAACAAGCCACCATAAACTTCTGGAAAAATTACCACTGCGCACTATATAAAAATAGCAAACACAGAAAAATCTATACCATGCATAAGTAGCCAAACAGGGCTGTGGAACAGGACCTTACCATCCTCAACACTAAGAATCCCCTTGAGAATTATGGGCAGTTTGGTAATGCTTTGCAACCATTTGACATCCTGCAGATACCAGTTGTATATTACAGTAGTAAAAACCAGGATTGCAATTGAGAGAATCTACAGTTCAAGTCCACAACCTAGGGCCAGTCGATAACCTCTGGTACAAGTGTGTTAGAGATGATGCAAAACATGGTTCATGTTCATACACATTGGACCATTGTTCATTCTCCTTGAAGAAAAGTCAGAAAAAATACTCCACTTGAGAGAACCTAGGAAATGCACCTTCCAGTTGAGGGATCTGTCAAGAAGGTTATCTGCCCACACAGAAAGTGAAGAATTACTGGTCTGTCAAACCACCAACATGTCAGAAACTTAAGAGAAACCTTGTAGCACAGAGAGAATCAGTCATGTACTGGTCTGGAAATTCAAAAATCTTATAAAGAGTCTCATGAGACCAACTCTTGGACAATTTGTGAGCTATTATCCTCATACTCCTTCCATGGCTTGATGAGGTGGTGACTATGCTTACCTTTGGCAAGTTGTTAACATTCACGAGGCCCTCGAAATTTTTTTGGGACACATGAGGTGGCAATTTGAACCTGCAGCAACACAATGACTATTAAGGTTAACAAATTAGTGTTACCAACAGTTTTGAACCATCAAAAACGTCAAAAGTCCATTTGGGCAGGGTGATCTTGCATGGAGGTGTCTGTAAACTCGGGCTCAATTTGAATACAAACTTGTTTTTCAGGTCTGCTTCTCTGCGTCCAGCTCGTTGTGTATCCACTGTCAACACCATTGCACTGTAGCCAGCATTCTCTGCCCGACGCACCAATTGTGTGGTGATGTCTCTGTCCTTGTAAACCTGTTAAGCTCAATGAATTTGACCAAAAAAAAATTCAGGTTTGTCACAAAAACTGCCACAAAACTGGATCACAAACTGGATCCAGTAGTGTGAAGAGTGAACTAGGGCAGGGTCTATAACCTGCAGCACTACAGGATCAGCACTGCCACATATATCTGTGTTGGAGTTTTGTGTTGGTGATAAGAGTCATTTTGAGTAAAGAGCCCAAAGTCCCAGTTGGTGAGTATCACATTTTGTATAAACAAGACAGCACAGATTGTTATACTCACTTGAACTCACATTCTCTGGTTTGCATTGTCTAAACTGGTGTCCCACCCTCTGTGCATTTTTGGACAGCCAGGACAAATTGTGGACAGTTCTTGATCACAGGAGATGTTCAGCTTACATAGAGCTGGAAAAAGCGAACCCCTGGACCTGCTGCTGCAACCTCTTCCATGGTGCAGTTGGAACTGGATGACAAAATCTGCATAACCCTCATAATTACCGATTCCAGTTCAGCTCAGGACATAAACCATGACTACCCGATGCACAAAAGCCTAGCCAGCTGAATTGTGTGAAGAGGGGAGTCTCCACCAGGACTGTAGAGATGTGAACTGCAATCTAGTCCACTATTTGATCATGGATCCTGCATGCATGTTCACATAAATGCCAGCAAGTGAAGGATTTGAACAAATACCATGATTGTATCTGCAGCTGATATAGCTCTTGCTGTTGCAACTTCACCTGCAACCATCCGCCCCTCAACAAGTTCGATTTGCCCTTCTTAATTGCAAATCTTCATCAGGGAGCAATCACCAGACTGAAATAATCTGTGATACAATCACCAAGACAACCCAAGGATGCATACAAGAAAAAAAATTCAAGCCACCTTCAGGATGTGCCAATTTGTGATGAGCTGTTGGAGACACCATGATCGGCATTGAGATTCTGAAACCCAAAACAGTTGTTGATGTGTCCACGCTACTCACATCCACAAGTATTCGTGGCCGCAACCTGCACACAAGAAAACCATATAAGCAGCAGCTTCCAAGTTTTCAATTGCTCCATCATTGGATCTACAAAGGCAGCAAGCTCTAATCGACAATGTAAGCTCCAAACTGCAAATGGGAAAATATCAGAATTCAGCACTGGAATCGCAAAGGAACTGCAACAAACATTCCTTCAACAACAACAGCAAGAGGAGCAACTGTAATCATCTTTCAAGAGAAGTAGGTGGGGAAATCAAAGAACCCTAGAAGACAACAATACAGGAGAGTGGAAGACCACTTTGTAACAAACCAACCAACTGGATCTCGTTGTTATTGTTGTTGTTACAGAGAAGAAGAAGATTATTACCTGATGCGAGAGAATGCTTTCCGATTCTCTCTCAAAGTATACTCATCGTCTAAGCCCGAGGCAAAATAGTCAAAAACCATTTTTGGCAGCTTGATCTTAGCCACAGCTTCAAACTCGTCCACATTCACCAGCTCCTGAGAAGACATCGCTGACTAAAAACAGTTCTCGACTGTTTGTCTGTTCTGTTTTCTCTAATTCGATGCTCCTCTCTTCACTTGCTTCCAACGTCAATTCTTCTGCTTTGCTCCTCCACGCCAACCACTCACATCTATATGAAATGCACACAATTGTGAATACTCTTTTGCACTAATCCCACATAATCATAACAATCCGAATTCCTTTCCCCCACACCCACAAATCACAAAATTCTAGTATCGTGCTCGCTGGCTAGCTCGCCGTCCCCCCCCCGACCCCCGGCGCCTGCCCTCGCTCCTCTCCCTTTCTCTCTCGCGCGCTTATAGGAGCTTCTAGGAAAACCGTTCCACAGGTAAATAGTTTCATCCAATTGGATGATTTTTCCCACTTCTTAAAGAAAATAATTTCATCGGATTGGATGGATTTTTCACTTCTTTAGGGATATAGTTTCATCCAATTGGATGAATTTTCCCACTTCTTTGGGAAAATGGTTTCATCAAATTGGATGATTTTTCACTTTTTTTAGGAAAATAGTTTCATCCAATTGGATGATTGTTTTCCACTTCTTAAGGAAAATACTTTCATCGCGTTGGATGACTTTTTCCACTTCTTTAGGAATATAGTTTCATCCAATTGGATGCTTTTTCCCACTTCTTTCAGAAAATAGTTTCCTCCAATTGGATGATTTTTCACTTCTTTAGAAAAATAGTTTCATCCAATTGGATGATTTTTCATTTATTTAGGAAAATCGTCTCACCCAGTAGGATGAATTTTCACTTATTTCAAGGAAATAGTTTTATCCAATTGGATGATTTTTTCACTTAGAGGAAAATAGTTCCATCCAATCGGATGACTTTTCACTTATGTAGGAAAGTAGTTTCATCAATTGAATGATTTTTGCTTAATCAGGAAAATAGTTGCATCCGATTGGATGATTTTTTGCTTGTTTAGGAAAATTGTGTCATCCAATTGGGTGATTTTTTTCACTCACTTAGGAAAATAGTTTCATTCAATTGGATGATTTATCACTTATTTAGGAAAATAGTTTCTTCCAATTGGATGAGTTTTTATGCTTATTTAGGAAAATTAGTTTCATCCAATTGGATGATTTTTTCACTGGTTTACAAAAATAGTCTGATCTAATTGGATGATTTTCTCACTCATTTTCGAAAATAGTCGCATCCAATTGGATGTTTTTTTCACTCATTTACAAAAATAGTCTCATCCAATTGGATGTTTTTTTCACTCATTTACGAAAATAGTCTCATCCAATTGGATGATTTTTTCACTCATTTACGAAAATAGTCTCATCCAATTGGATGATTTTTTCACTCATTTACAAAAATAGTCTCATCCAATTGGATGCTTTTTTCACTCGTTGGCTCTGTCCTGCAAGCTAACTGGAACTATACCCACTTGGACTCTTGACCATGGTAACCAACCACCATGTGTGTTTCCAAATTCCATGGATGTTGAATATTTTATCATCCTTATGGATGTCATTTAAAGGACATTAAAGGATTATTAATTTAATAATGTCATTTAAACATTATGTTGATCCCAAAATGTTGATTAAACATGTATTATTGTAAATAAAACATCAAAGATATTCAAATTATAAATTACAAATAAATGTAATAATATAATATCATATATAGAAGAAAAAGATCGATTTCAAGAGTAAACAAATTAAGTGTGAAGTGATACACAAAAAAAAA
>Ga0116229_10015690_pt1 | contig 10274 bp, 11 predicted proteins | sample S1TSphgellanicum_3_FD_87313 | JGI IMG/M metagenome (GOLD analysis project Ga0116229, IMG submission 87313) | Host-associated microbial communities from peat moss isolated from Minnesota, USA - S1T2_Fc - Sphagnum magellanicum MG | ecosystem: Host-associated > Plants > Peat moss > Unclassified...
AAGTATCATCGACATTGTTGGACTTGTGGTGAGTTAATTAACTAAATAAAATTTATCAACAAAAGACTTTTTCTTTATTACTTTTGTTTTTCATTAGCACAATGTTCGTTACCATTAACTACATGGGTTCGTCAACAACCGATAACTAATGAATATCTTTGTAATACCTGTCATATTAGAAAAAATGGATTAAAAGAAGGTTTGATTGTTGCTACTTGGAAAAAACAAACAAAATTAATCACAAATGCAAATACACAGTAAAATTTTTAATTTTTTCAGAGAAAAAAAAACAGAATTTTCTTATGTGCATTTAGATCATCGGCATTGATCGACGACATTCTTCTGATGTAAAGATATTCATTACCTGTATATTGACATTCGTTAATAAGACTGATACTTGAACTTTTTATAAATATAATCTTCTTATCATTTTGCAAAACTAAAATTTTTTTGAAACAGACAAATGGATATGAAAACTGTGTATTAAAGTTGGAGATCATGTTGTTTAATCAAAATCAGAGAGTATCGATTGCAGTAGTCTATCGATTAATTAAAAAATAGTTCCTTTGTTGTATGTTGACAATTAAATGTTTTATAAAATAGTTATCCATCTCGATAAAATTCATTCAATAATATCTAATTATTATATTAGCTATCAGAAGTCTCTTCGTTCTTTAAATCCCATTAAGACCAAATTGTCACGAAACAATCATCTTGAATCCAGTGACATCTATTCAAACAATAATTTATCATTGGAGAAAATTCCAGAAACATGACTCATTAATGCATCAATCAGAAAATCTTTTTGTAATAACACATTTATATTAGAGTAGTCTGATGAACCAAGTGTATCTTTTTCGTCCATTAATTTCATTGATATATCGTACATCAATTCGTCCTTTTCATTTATCTTCGATACGATCTATTGAATGGGCTGATATTGATGAATATACTAATAAAGTAAATACATCAGTCTATCTAACAACCGATGTTTATGAAAAAGACGGTAATACAAATACGATATTTATTTATTTAATATAATTTTCTATTTAATAGATGAATGGATTCAATATGAATCTCGTCGAAATGAACGATTACGTAAAAGACGTGAACAATTTCTTCTTGGACCACCAAAACGTAAATCTGTAACATCGTCTGATAAAAATTCTCAAACTTGTCCATCATCAGCAAGTTTTACTAAATCTGAACCTAATATTCAATACGATCCAAATGATGATCGACCTAAACAAATGAATGATCCTTATTTATCATCGCCACATAAATGTATATTTTGTGTGCATAATATTAAAATTGATTTTCGTAATACAAAATTATTAAGTCAATTTATTTCACCTCAAACTGGTTTTGTTTTTAATCAACGTACAACAGGTTTATGTTATTTTAAACAAGTTGAACTTGAAAAAGCCATTTTGAAAGCACGTCGATTTCATTTAATGCCATATCAATGGAAAGAAACAGTTTATTTAGATGATCCGAGATTATTTAATCCATATGAAAATACAATGAAAAAAATTACTAGTTCCGAAAAAGAAAAATATGGACATTAAAAAGAAAATAATAAACCGTTCGTTTTCTTTTTTTGATTTTCAGATAAAGAAGAAAATTTTTTTTCCATGGCAGAATCAAATGATCCTGCTCCTAATTCTTCAATATCATCACCTAAAAAAGATTGTTTATTCTGGAGTAAAATTCTTGCAACACAATATCTTATTCGACATCCATTTTGGAAAAGTTTTTCCTTACCAATTATCATCGGACAAATATCATTTAATTCACAAACAGAGTAAGATTATAAATAATCATTTTTATTTTATCTAATTATAATTATTTAGTTATACTCAATCAAATTATGTTTTTATTGTATATATTCTCATAGCATTCCATTTTTTAAGTGGAGTATTTGTTAGTGATAGAAAATTTCGACATGCTCTTGGATTTTTACCTCATATTATCGCACTTGGATGTACATCTTATTTATTCTATTCGAATATTCTTCAACAATTAACTCCTTGGTTAAAAGTAAAAGAAGATTGAAATCAAATCAAATCAAATTTTCATCATTTTAGATTCGTATTATTATTCATTCACTTGGTACAATGTCAACATTTTGTTTTATTGCTAGTTTACATACAAAAAGTATTCCATTTCGATCAATATTACGTCGTTTATCAACTTATTTAAATGTTTTTTATTTTATTCTTAATGCTTATGTTTTTTGGTGGTCAAATGATGAAACAAAATTATTTAATAATTTTCTTTGGATAATTTTTATTCGAACACATGCAATTATTTATTTTATTGTATCAGGTGGATTTTGTTTAGATATATTTCTTATTCAATCATGTCAATTTGCACTTTATTTAATTTGTTCGAATATATTCTTTGATTTATGTATACTTTATAATCAAATACAATCAAAGACAAATTATTGGTTATTAGTAGATTATATTATTGATGATATTGCAATGTTTTGTGGATGTTTTTATTTATATCAATTTAATTTACATCAAAAAGTTAAATTTAAAAAAAAAGATTAAATATTTTCGTTTTTTTTTTGTTTGCTTTTCTAGTCAACTAATAAATGAATAAAGATCTGTTATTTTATTTTAGATTATTGTAAAATATGGGAAAAGATGGTGGTTTTCTAACACCAAAAGCAATTGGTAATCGAATTAAAGCAAAAGGTTTACAAAAATTACGATGGTATTGTCAATCATGTGAAAAACAATGTCGTGATGAGGTAATTGATTCGTTTCGTTTTCAAATAAAATCATCTCGAATATTTTAGAATGGATTTAAATGTCATATACAAAGCGAATCTCATCAAAGACAATTATTACTTGTCGGGGAAAATTCCGGCAAATATATCGCGAATTATTCACAGTAAATTATTAATTTATTTAATAAAAATCTATCTTCAATTGTTCTTTGTTTTAGTGAATTTCATAGCGGATTTTTCAGTACATTACGTCGTTCATTTGGCACAAAACGTGTTTTAGCTAATACAGTTTATTGTGAATATATTAAAGAACGAGATCATGTTCATATGAATGCAACACGATGGGTTGCATTAGCAGGATATGTTCGTTGGCTTGGAAGTCAAGGTACATAAAAAGAAAAAAAAATTAATAAATTAATTATTGAATTTTGTTTAGGACTTTGTGAAATTGAACAAACGGAAAAAGGATGGTATGTAACATTAATTGATAAAGATCCGGATTCAGTACGACGTGAAATGGATACTGAACGAAAAGAAAGAATGAATCTTGATGATGAACAACGACGACAAAAATTAATTGCTGAACAAGTTTGTTGATTACGAAAAAAAATTTATTTGAAATTTGTTTATTTTTTCTGTTCATTTAGATGAAAAGAGATCAAGAAAGAGGGATTCAACAAACTGAACCAGTTTTTACAGAATTCGTTCGTAAAGATGAAGAAGAAAAAGGTATTGAAATTTTTTTTTAATTATTTTAAATTCATTATTTTCTCGTTTAGTACAAGTAACATTCAATCAAAATGTTGTTGCAGAAAAGAAGAAAATTCTCCCGTAAGTTTTTTTTTTGTGTATTTCTGTTTTTGATCATTATTTTTGCTTTTATTCAGACCATCAATATTAGCTGTGACTAGTAAAAAACGAACGAGTACTACTGATGAAATTCCCGATGAAAGTGATGCTAAAAAACCTAAAATAGAAACAACTGCTGAACCTATTGCAAATAATTTTGTCTTCAAAAAACCATTACCAGTTTCATCAAAACCAAAAAAATCAGCACTTGAAGAAGTGCGAGAGGTAATTTCTTGATTATTTTTTATTTATAATTCTGTAAATATTTTATTCTAGATGGAAGAAAAAATGAAAGAACAAAAAAATCGTAAAGATTATTGGTTACATGAAGTATATATTTCCTCGTTAAATTTATTTAAAATAAAAACGTTTTTTTGTCTTTATAGGGTATTATTGTTAAAATAATAACTTCAAAACTTGGTGAAAAATATTCGAAAAAGAAAGGTATTATTACTAAAGTTGAAAATCGTTATCAAGGTATTATTAAAATGATTGATACCAATGATAAAATTCGTGTTGATCAAGCTCATGTTGAAACTGTTATTCCGGCTATTGGTAAATTTTAATTCTTAAAAATTATACAAATAGTTTTATCTATGATATTTTTATAGGAAAGAATGTCTTGATTGTGAATGGTGCATATCGTGGACAACAAGCAAGATTAGAAGATATACATCAAGATACATTTTCTGTCGATGTTACTCTACTGACAGTGAGATTTCTATTTTCTATTAATTAGATTTCATGAAAATCGTTCTTCTTTTTTTTATAGGGTTCAATGGTCGGTATGCGACTCGACAATATGGCCTATGAAGATGTTTCGAGATTAGCCGATTAATATCATTGTTTTATGTTGTATATAAAGTTTTGAAGATGAAGAAAAATAAAATATTCATAAAAGAGTTCTTCAACAAATAGTTTATGTTAATAATATTCTAATAAATTCATCTAATAAAGACTTTTATATAGAATTATCTCCATAGTTATTATTTATATTCGATGTGATTCTGTGTCTGTTGAATTTTCATTTGCTAAACTCATTCTTTTGGTAAATTCTTTAATATCAATTAAATCACGATTTATAAAAGGTCTTGTTGCTCTTCGATCATTAATTGTTGTTGTTAAATCATTTGCAGCTAATACTTGTTCTTCAATAGGTAAACTTATTTGATAATTAGGTAATGATGTCAAATGATGATGAAAAGCAATTTGATTTAAACTAACTTGAAGTGTTGTTGCTGAAGCACGTGAAGTATTAACAGCACGACTACCTGTACGTACAACTGTCTTTTTACCAAATATAGTTAAATAGAATCGATTACGGAGTAATCGTTGATTAACACGATCGACAAAATTTTTTTGTCGAGCTGTATTTACTCCATATATAGTAAACATCATAATTAGAATAATAATACATTGTGAAAGAATAAAAAATTCACTTGGTCCAACAGATTGACTTGTTGTTGATTGAGTATCATTAGATAAAGATGTATTGTTACTATATAAATCTTCAATAGTACGACAAAAAATAATTTCTCTTAGAATCATTGATGATGTCAAATTTAATAAAAGATATAAACAAATATTCTGTGGTAATGGTTGAATAGTTGAATAATTAACAAAAAATGACGATTCACTGAAACAAATATCAGTTAATGTTGCTAATAATTGATAATGTGTTATTTCTGTAATAAATATAGTTTTATTAAGAATAGATTCATTTGAAATTTGATAAGGAATAGTAAATACTATTTGAATTATATTTAATAATATTGAATGATCATTATTTGTTACTACTTCTCGTTTCCAAGATGATGTAAATTGACCGATATCAATCGTAGTTATTGTTGGTGAAGTACTATGATGTATATCAGTTTTATTAACTGTTTTATCGATATTAATCGATTGTTTCGAACAAATATTTGATGATATATTTAAATTGATTAGATTATGATTACTATTATCATCAATTGATTGTAAAGATCGATAATGATCAAATGATGTTATAGGTAAAGACGAACTATAATTCGTTAAGACAATACATATGAAGATGAATATGTCCCACATTCAAATTTAGTTTTTCACCTTTGCATAATGCATATTGATTTCTACACCTTTTTTCATAGATTTTCGCACTTAATTATATGTTTTTCTTTTCGTCTTTGATGTCCTTTTTGACATTTGTTATTGTGTCTTTATTTTTATTCTATTCGAAAAAAGTACATATTCTAAGACATAAACTGAGTTCTAAAGAAATGTTTTTTCAATCAATCATATATTTCTCTTTCTCTCATAAATCTTCAAAGTTTGGGATAGAAAGAAAAAAAAAAGAAATAGTTCTTTTCTTAGAAATGATCGAATAGATTTTTCATTCATTCTTCAATGTCAAGTAAGGCAGCAGCTGCATAAAAATGAAGAGAAAAATAAACCACCCACTATGTAGTTCTATTACCAATCAGAACGAAAAAACACAAAATGTTTTTTTTATTGTGTTAGTTCTGTATATCATTTATAAATAGTACAGTAACATTTTTTTTGTTCGTTCTATTGGCATTGTCAAAATACTTTTAAAAAAAAATGATTTCATTGACAATTTGGGTTTGTTTATGGTCAAGTTTCTTTGTTCTTGCTCCACCATTATTGAATATTAATCATAGTCAATCTCTTGAGAATTTTACGCCTATTACATCACATTTATCAAATACAAATTCAAAACCTTTAATAGGACGACGAAAAATCAAAACCAATCGTACTAAAATTAAAATCAATTCTCATCAGTTTGATATCCATTCTTATCGAAGTTCATGGAAATTTATTGATAAACATACTATTCGAGTTCGTTTTCGTCTTTATGAAAACTTATTAAATTCAATTGTTTCTAAACGTTTTCTTGTTCATCATTTACATAGTGGTCATATTCAAATATTTAATCAATCACATGAAATAATTAATTCAACATTATCACTTTATTTACATAATATAAAACATGGTCGACATATTGTTTGTTTATTACTTTATCGATCAAAATTAACAATAGATCCTAAATATATATTTTGTCAAGATATTGTTTTTAATTTTCATAAATATGGTACTCATGACATTGATTCCGATGATCATGGAAATACATTTGTTTTTCTTCTTACACAATATTCTATTGTAATAGGAATATTATGTATTTTACAAATAGTATATTCTGTTCGTAAACGTCGACTTATACGAAATTTTTATGAAAAAGCAAATGCTTTAAGAATTCATATGATGGAACATCATCATCATCCACAAGAAAATAAATCTACAACAGATTTAGATAATCCAACATATGCATTAGAATATCTTATTTATAATTTAAATCGAAATGCTCTATCTAATTTCGACGAAAGGTATATGCCAACACCGGATACAAATGATTTGGTTAACCGATCTAAATTTGATAATCATTTAAAAATTCCAAGTCGATTAAAAAAACAGTCAATAAAACCTTTATTTGGACGTCATCGATCGTTAATAACTACAAATAATAAAAATTCAGATGCAGAAGAAGATATTTTTGATGAAAGTGATTTTGATACACGACCCTATGAAGAACAATCAAGTAGTGTTAAATCATTATCACATATTCTTGAAGAAAATAAACCATGGATGGCAAAATTAACGGATGATGGGAGTATTCAACATGTAGTATTATCACCTAAACATACGCAAAATACTCGATTAGAAAGTCTTTGATCGATTTTCAACAGATGACGCTACTATATGAACCTAAGCTTTTTATTAACCAATCAAATAAAAAGTTATTTTGTACTTGTTTACTTTTTATTTCTATTTGTTGCAAGTAGAGAGCAGAGCAACAAAACACGATTTTATTTTATTTTCTATTCGCTTAATTTCTATTATTAAAATGAATTATTTTTGCGAACGGGTTTGTTTTTGTTAATAAAGTCAAACATATGATATTTTTCAGATTGATATTTAACATCATTAAAAAATTCTAATCATCATGACGAAAATGCAGAAAAAAGTGTGTAGAAATCTGATTTTTATTCAAGACTAAATCGAATTTTTTATTTAGTACCAAAAAGGTGCGGCTGTTAATTATATAAGTCGTAACCAAGCATTACGAAAATTACAATTAACTCTATCCGATTTTCGGTAAGAGTATTCGATCAATCAATTTTTCTATCGATATATTTTTTTTTAAATATTTAGTCGATTATGTATTCTCAAAGGTATCTATCCAGTCGAACCAAAGAACCGACGTAAAGCAAATCGTGGTCGTTTAGCAAATAAAACATATTATTTAGCAAAAGATATCCGATTTTTAACACACGAACCAATCATTGATAAATTTCGTAATATGAAAGTAAATAAAAAAAAATCTTTAGATAAAATGATAAATTTTCAATATTATTTAGTCATACCTTCGACGATTAACAAAAGCAAAAGCACGTAATGAAAAATCAAAACAAGAAGCATTATTAAATAATCGTCCATATTATAAACTTGATCATGTTGTTCGAGAAAGATATCCATCATTTGCTGATGCTCTTAGAGATTTAGATGATTGTTTAACACTTATATTTCTATTTGGAAATTTTCCATTATTAAAAAAACTTTACGAACCACGTCTTCGTTTATGTCGTCGTTTATCTGTTGAATTTCTTCATTATGTTATTGCAAGTGGTTCATTAAAAAAATGTTTTATATCAATAAAAGGTTATTATTTTCAAGTTGAAATTCGAGGTGAAATAATAACATGGATTATTCCTCATAAACTTGGACATAAAAATCCAGCTGATGTGGATTTTAAAATTATGGCAACATTTCTCGAATTTTATACAACTCTTCTTGGTTTTGTTAATTTTAAATTATATTCCGAACTTGGTTTAATTTATCCACCTAAAGTAGAATTCATTTTTTTGGAATATTGAACGACTTTCTTTATTTTTTGTGTAGCTTACTTTTACTGCTACAACATCATTATCAACACTTTGTTCGGAAGATGAATTTTCTGATGAAGTTTGTTTTTTGAATTCATATAAATTTAATCGAATCATTTTTATAATAGTTTCTTGCTTCACTTGGTTTACCAATAATGAAAAAACCAGATGCTAATCCAGTTGATCAAATTGAAGTTGATCAAGAAGCTGCTCAACTTGTTCGTTGAAATAGTTTATTTATTTTAATATTTTTTTTTTTGATTTATAGTTAGGTAATACAGAAGCTGATGAAGAAAATCGTCGAAAAGAAGAAGAAACAAAAATTTTACAAAAATTATTTTCGAAATGCAAATTTTTTATCAGTCGAGAAGTTCCACGTGAAATGTTTGCATTTGCTATTCGGTAAATTCTTTCCATGAAATATTCTCTAATCTTACTTTTTTTATTCATCAGTGCATGCGGCGGAAATGTTTCATGGGATAAAACAATGAGTCCTGGTGCAACTTATGATGTATCTGATCAAAGCATTACTCATCAAATTATCGATCGACCGAAATTAAATGATATTGTTATCAATCGGTATGTTTAGATTTAACGAAACAAAAATAAATAAATAAAAAATTTTTATTTTAATAGAGTTTATATCCAACCACAATGGATATTTGATTCAATTAATGCACGAAAATTATTACCAGTTGATAATTATCTTCCAGGTTATTTTGATAAAAATATTTTTGCTGTTAGTTATTTATGAATTATAGGAAGTGTATTACCACCACATCTTTCTCCATTTGTTGAAGAAAAAGAAGGAGATTATGTTCCACCGGAAAGATTTGGTCAACGTCAACCAGAAAATGATATTGAAGAACAAACAACTAAACAAGGTAGAACGTATATTTCATTTAAATTAGCAACTTTAATAATGTTTTTCTTTAGTTCCTTCTATTAATCTTGTTGATAATAATGCATACTTAAATGGCAGTATTAAACGAAAACGTACAGAAAATGAAGAAACAACAACAAAACCTAGTTCAAAAGAAGAACGAGTACGAACTGATTAAATTAAATTAAAGTTTATACTGAATCGTTTTTTAGAAACAAGCAATGCGTGTTGAATCTGGTCAAGTAGAAAATGTGAATGTATCATCTATTGTTAAACGTAAAACCGATGAAGAAAGACGTTTACGTGAAATGACAATCCCGAAAAAACAAAAACGTTTATATGATAAAATAAAATATTCTCAAAAGAAGAAACGACAAGAAGTAAGTTTTTTTCTAAAATAATAAAAACAATTTTTTTATTCAATTATTTATCCAGGTTGAAAAATTGAAACGTAAACGAGCTGATTATGAAAATAATGTAAAACAAAATACAACAAGTGAGAAGAAAAAAAAACAAATGAAATTATCAGGAATAAATTGATAAATTGTTTCTTGTTGTTATTTGTTTTTCTATGAAAAGGTTTTGATGAAAATAAACACAAAAGAAATCATTCGTCATTGTTATGTTCAGAAGATAAATTAGAGAATGAAAATCTTTTCGTTGTTGCCGAGTCAAAATCAGGTGTATTTAAACTTCTATTGGAATGATTACTCTGAAATAATTGACACACTATGTCAATTTATCTAGATAATAAAATATTTCATCTTACATCATCTGAATAAAATGTGTGATTGGATGGCAAAACAGGTTGAATTTGTAATTCGAAATTTTGTGATGGAGTTATCGGATTAAATCTCTGTGAAAT
>Ga0116229_10015692_pt1 | contig 10274 bp, 9 predicted proteins | sample S1TSphgellanicum_3_FD_87313 | JGI IMG/M metagenome (GOLD analysis project Ga0116229, IMG submission 87313) | Host-associated microbial communities from peat moss isolated from Minnesota, USA - S1T2_Fc - Sphagnum magellanicum MG | ecosystem: Host-associated > Plants > Peat moss > Unclassified...
GAAGCAGAAGACTTCTTCGCCACCGTGTTCTTCGCGATCGTGCCGCCGCATCGGCGCACGATGCAGTACGTTTCTGCCGGCCACGAGGCGGCGTTTTTGATCGAACCCACCACCGCCCGTATCCTGGCCGCCACCGGTCCGATCGTCGGCCTCATGGATGCCGACGGACTCTTCGATCATGACGTCGTCGAGTTGCCGTCCGCCGGCATCGTCGCGGCGGTGACCGATGGGTTTACCGAAGCGCGCAACGCCGAGCGTGAATTTCTCGGTTCCGAGGCGCTGGTCGACATCATCGATCGCAATCGCGCCGCGGAGGCGGGGCGCCAAGCCGAAGCGCTGACGCGCTATGCCTATGAGTTCGCCAACGAGCGCCTTCACGACGACATCGCGGCGCTGGTGGTCAAAGTCGCGTCCTAGGCGAACGATCGAGCGATGACGGTCATCAAATGGCTCGACAAACCGCAGAAACACGACTACGCGGCGGCGGCGTCCTACCTGAGCCTGACGCTCGACCCGCGCACGGCAAAGGCGATTGCCGACAAGCTCAAAGACGCCAAGATGGCGCGTTTCGCAGCCAAGGATATCTTCCGGGCGTCAGGGCTCTCGTTGCTGGGCATCAGCAACAGCCACGTCGAGGCGGACCGGATCAAGATCCAGCACGACGAGGAACTCTCTCCCCTGTGCCTGGTCCGCGACACGCCCAACGGCAAACTGATCATCGCGGACGGCTACCATCGCATGTGCGCGGTCTACACCTTTGATGAAGACGCGATGATCCCGTGTAAGATCGTCTGAAGCCGCCGCGCCCAGCGCGATTACCAGTCGAGGGGTTCGATGAAGACGTGGATCGTGCCGCCGCAGGTCAGGCCGACCGATATGGCGTCGGCGTCGCTGATCCCGTAGGTGACCAGGCGCGGACGTCCGCTGGCGATGGCGTCCTGTGCTTCGTCATAGACCGCCGACTCGACGCAGCCGCCGCTGACCGAACCGGCGACATCGCCGCGCTCGTTGACCGCCAGGGATGCGCCGGGCTCGCGTGGTGCGGATTGTTCGGTCGCGACGACCGTCGCGATGGCAACGCGCTGGCCTTCGCGACGCCACGCCTCGATCGAATCCAGCACGTCGATCATGACGCTGGGAGTTCGCGCGCGTTGGTGCCCAGCCATGCAAGAAACGCATCGAGCGGCAGCGGCTGGCAGACGGCGTAGCCTTGCATGTAGCGGCAACCGCGTTGCCGCAGCCAGTCGCGCTCGGCCTCATCCTCGACGCCTTCGGCCAACGTCGCGAAGCCGAACTGATCGGCGATGGCGACGATCGTCTCGGTGATGGTCGCATCGTGCGGATCGTGGAGCACACCCGAAACGAACGAGCGGTCGATCTTCACCACATCGACGGGCAGGCGCTTGAGTGACGACAGCGACGAATAGCCGGTGCCGAAATCGTCGATGGCGATGCGCACGTCGAGCCGGCGCAGCGCGCGACAGACCAGCCGCGTCGACACGACGTCGCGCATCGCATCGGTCTCGGTGATCTCGACGCCGATATTTGCCAGCGGCAAGCCGCTGCGCGCCGCGTCAATGAACGAGCGGATCAAGGCGGGATCGCTTGCCTGTCGACCCGAGAGGTTGAAGTAGAGCCGGAAGCCGGGCCGAAGGGCACCCAGCTTGCGCGCTGCCTCAAAGGACGTGCGCATCACCCAGGCGTCGATCGCCGTGATCATCCCGGTCTGCTCGGCGAACGGAATGAAATCGCCGGGCAGCACCACGCCGCGCTCGGGATGATTCCAGCGAATGAGCGCTTCGCAGCCGCTCACCAGGCCCGTCGCCATCTCGACGTGCGGCTGGTAGTAGAGGGTGAATTGATCGTTCGCGATCGCTTCGCGCAGCTCGTTATGCAGCGTCGTGCGGCGCTGCGCTTCGGCTTCCATCCCCGCGACGTAGAAGACGGTCGATCCGTGCCCGCGCTCTTTGGCCGTAAACAATGCGGCGTCGGCACGCGACAGGATCGCTTCGAATTCCGCGCCGTCCTCGGGTGCCGAGGCCACGCCGATGCACGCGGTTCGGTTGATGAGCGTTGCGCGGCCGCCGGACTCGAGCTCGGTTCCGGCGCCGGCCGCAAACGGACGCGCGAAGACGTCGCCGAAATCCAGGACGCGCGCGAGCAGCTGCTCCGCCGGCCCCTGCTCGCGGATGAAGATCCCAAAGACGTCGCCACCGATGCGGCCGACAATATCGTCGGCGTGCGCCCGACCGCGCAACGAGTGCGCGATTTCGGCCAGAAGCGCATCGCCGGCCGTGTGCCCGTACGACTCGTTGATCTCGTGCAGATCGTCGACGTCGACGAGAATCATCGCATACCGTTCGCTCGCGAGCGCAGCGGCGCGCGCCTGCGATCGAAACGTCGATCGGTTGAGGAGTCCGGTAAGCGTATCGTGCGACTGCTGGTGCGCCATGCGGTCGAACTGCCACTTTTGTTGAAGGTGGTTGGCAAAGAACGACGCCAAGACTTCAACGTACGCGTGGTCTTGCGGGCCCAGCGGGCGTCGACTGGTGGTTCGTGTCGACGTGAAGACCAGCGCCCACGTCGTGTCGCCCGCGATGAAGGTCGTGATCACGACCGCTCGCGTCCCGCGTTGGCGCGACGCCGCACTGGAGTAGGGCGACGTTTCGATGTCGTCCCACGAACGTGTGCCGCCGCCTTCGGCGAGCACGCGCGATAAGGAGGTCGATTCGAGCGGGATCGTCCCGCCGACGTGGAGATGGAGTTCGCCCGGCGCCGTATCGGGTGAGCCGGTAACCGCTTCGACGATCACGCTGTCGCCGTCGACGCGTAACAGCGATGCCTCAAAGGCTTGTCCCGGTTGAATGGTCGTCGTGGCTTGCTGGAGCATCGCGAGCACGAGCTCGTCGTCGTTGTGGTTGCTGCTGTTGATGATCTGCCACAGCGCTTCGAGCCGCTCGGCGTGTTGGCGCGAACGCTCCTCGGCATCCCGCAACGAACTTTCGAGCTCATCGACTTGCAGACGACCGGCGAACGACGACGCCAGCACTTCGAGATAGGAGATATCTTCGGGGCCAAACGGGGACTGCATCGGTTCGTCCGACGCGAATCCCAGTGCGTAGCGCGCACCGCCCGCATCGAAGATCGTGACGATCAGCGAGCGCCAGCCGCGAGCGAGTTCGACGACGGGCACATCATCGCCCAGCGCTGCGAGATCTTCCCATGCCCGCGTGCGATCGACTCGCGGGATGAGTGTCTTGTCGAGCGGCACGCGAACGCCGACGCGAAACATCCCTTGCGCGGAGGCGTCGTCCGGGCTCGAGTCCTCGGCGACGAACGTGACCTCGTCGCCTTCGATTCGACCCAGCAACCCGATGAAGCGCTGACTCGGCCGGATCGCGGCCGCGCCGTGCTGCAGCATCGCGACGATAACGTCCGCGCCTTGCAGCGACGGGTTGTTCGAGATGCGCCAGAGCGCTTCGAGCCGGCCCGCGTGCTGCCGTGCGCGCGACTCCGCGTCGTCGAGCGAGTCTTCGGCGCGCTCGAATTCTTTTTGACGTGCGAGCACGGCCGCGACAACCTCGATGTATTCGGCATCTTCGGGTCCGAACGGTGGGCTGACGTGCGCCTGGGTCGACCCGATGGTCAGCTCGTAGCGGCTGCCCACCGCCTCGAAGGTTGTCGCGATCATGCTGCGCCAACCGGCTGCGCGAACCGAGTCCGGTACACCGGGCACCGCTTGGAGATCCTCCCAGGCCTGCGTTCGCCCCGTCAACAGACTATACGAGAGCGACGCGCTGCGTGGGGATCGCGTGCCGATCGCCGGAGCTTCGACGACGGCTCCGGCGGGTTGCGATCCGGCCACGACGGCATCGACGACGAACTCGGCACCGACGCTGCGCTGGAGGATCGCGACGTAGGCTTGGCCATCGCGCATCGTCAACGCCGCTTCGCGCAGCATCGCGCGCACGAGTTGCGGACCGCGCAGGTCCGACGTATTAACGATGCGCCAGAACGAATCGAGGCGCTTGACGTGGCGCCGGCCGAGGGACTCCGCTTCCCGCAGCGAGCTCTCCATCGCCTCCATTTCGAGTGTGCGCGCAAAGACCGACGCGATCACCTCGATGTAGTCGTAGTCTTCCGACGAAAACGGCGTCTCGCTTGGCGGATCCAGCGAGCGCAGCGTCAGGATGTACGGGATGCCGTTCGCGACGAACTGCGTCATGATCTGACTGCGCAAACCGGCCATGCGCAGGCGCTGCGGCAGGTCGGGGACGTCTTGGCAATCCTCCCACGATTGCGTCCGGCCGCCCGCGAGATTGCGAACGTTGAGGGTTTCCTCGAGTGCGATGCGGCTGCCGGCACCCAGGAGTCCTAGACCCTTCGCGTCGCCGGCGTGAACGTGCTCGATCGACGCCGCATCGATCACGAATTCCGAACCTTCGATGTGACCGAGCGTGCCTTCGAACGTTTGGCCGGGTCGCATCGCGGCGGCCGCCTTGCGCAGCATCGCCGTAAAGAGCGCCGTTCCTCGCAACGTCGGGTCATCGACGATCCGCATGACCGCTTGACGACGATCGTCGTGCCATCGGTTGTGCGCTTGCGCCGCCCGTAGTGACGCGGCGTGCCGCCGTTGTTCCAGATGGCGAGCGAGAATCGAACCGACGACTTCGACATACGCGTAGTCTTCGACGCCGTACGGCGATGCCGAAACCGACTCCAGCGAGCCGAGCGTGAGCATATACCCCACCCCGCCGGCGAGGAATTGCGTGGTGATTTGGCTGCGCAGTCCGGCTTCGCGCGAGTAGGCCGGCGGGTTCGGGAACGCGTCGATGTCGTCCCATGAGTGCGTGCGTCCGGCGGCGACGTCGCGCAGATGGATGACGTCGGTGGCCGGACCACGCATGCCGGCGCGCAGCAGGCGACGCGCGGGGCCGTCCTCGGGTCCGAGTTCGCCGGCGACGTCGTCGATGACGAACTCCGCGCCATCGATATGGCCCAGCATCGCGAAGTAGGAAATCGCGTTGCCGATGCTGCGAATCGCTTCGTTGAGTACCGCCCCGACGAACGCATCTTCGCTCAGATGCGGGTCGTTGACCAGCCGCCAGATCGCTTCGAGGCGCTCGTGCTGCTCGCGCGAGCGAACGTTCGAGATCGCAAACGACTTCTGGAATCGCCGCTGTTCCGCGGCTTCGCGGACCGCCGAGACGACGGTATTGGGCAAGCGAAAGATGTTTTTCTTGGGGATGCAATCGACCGCGCCGCTCGCCGCCACGTCCGCGGAAACGACGTCGGCGTCGACGTTGGAGACGAAGATCAGCGGAGTGCTCGGGCGCAGTTCTTCCACGACACGCTGCGCATCGTAGCCGTCGAAATCCGAAAACGTCAGCTCGGAGATGACGACGTCGGGCGCAAACGCAACGACGCTCGCGCGTACTTCATCGAGCGTCGACACGACGCGAATATCGGTGGCTACGCCTGCTCTCTGCAACTCCATTCGCGAGCGTTCGGCATCGATACGGCTTTGGTCGACGATCAGCACTTTGGTTTGGCTGTCCTCGCGCTCGAGCAATCGTTGCCGCAAGTGAGAGGATGTCGTCGGCTTGGGCCGTGGAGTTGCGGGCACGACGCGCCCCCTTTATGGGCTCGCTGCTGGGCGTTGGAACGACGATCAGGCCAAGCTTCGTTCGCAAACGCATTAGCGCGCGGCGAAGGCCTACCTGTTCCATTGGTGCGCGCACGCGTAAAGAGTCATGCGTCAGTACGGATACGTACCAATGAAGCGCGCGTGCCGTTGTCGGTTCGACATCGCTGACGCGTGCACTGATACTATCGGCGATTCGCGTTGCGAAACGCGAGATCGGTGAAGCGCTACGTCGAGCGCTTAGCGGAAGACCGCGGGGCCGTGATGGGCGGCGCGAGGGTGCGTCGCGCTAGGATGGTCCAGAAGTTCGTGGCAGCCGTTGGCCGCCACGGCAAGGCTCAGTCCCAAGCGCAGGACCACGAAACCGAATGCCAGACCGAACCACATAACCGAACTCCCAATAACCGACTTATTTTTTGTAACCTAGAATTGATACTACTCCGCTGCTTACCCCCTGTCAAGCGGCGTACTTATGGTAAGATGGGAGCATGGAGAACCGAGAGCTTCACGGAGGCGAGGCGCGGCTGTGTCCCCGCTTCCACCACGCGATCGAACTGATCGGGCGGCGGTGGAGCGGCGCGCTCATCATGCTCCTCGTGCAAAAGGAATCCGCCCGCTACAGCGACCTGCTCGCTGCGATCCCAGGGATCTCCGACCGCTTGCTCAGCGAGCGCCTGCGCGAGCTCGAGAGCGAGGGGATCGTAGCGCGGTCGGTCGAGCCCGGACCCCCGGTTCGCGTCACGTACCGGCTGACCGACGCCGGCCGGGCCCTCGAGCCGGCCATCTACGGGCTCGCGCGCTGGGCCGATACCTGGATCCCGGAGCCGCGGGCGGTCGCGAAAACCGGCTAGTCCGTCGCGGGACGGTTCACGTCGAGCGGCGGCCCAAGACGGGCATGGACGAACCCCTCGACCGCGACGATGACGTCGTCGATGAAGCGTTCACGACCGGCGGGCGCGTCGAGCGCCGCGAGCGCGGTCGCCGATCCGCGAATCATCGACGAGACCGCGAAGACCACTCGCGCGAGCTCGTCGTAGGAGCGGTCCGGATAAAAGCGGCCGATGACCGGCGCGAAGTCCGCGACTTCTTCGTGGACGGTTCGGATCGACGCCGCCCGCCGCGGATCCGCGTCGAGAAAGGCCTTCACGCCGCCGAACTTGGCCTGAAACGCGAACAGCGTGTGTACCCCGACGTCGATGAGCTCGTGTAGCGAGTACTCCGCAATGCGCTCCATCGAGGAGGCTTTGTCCGCGCGTAAGGCGGCCAGGTAGAACTGCGCGACGGCGTCCACGATCGCGTCCCGGTTCGGGAAGTACTGGTAGATCGAGGCGATCGTCACGCCGGCCGCCTTGGCGATCGCGTTGAGGCTCGTCCCGTCGAAGCCGCGCTCCGCGAACAGCGCGGCCGCCGCCGCGACGATCTCCTCGCATCGCCGAGCCCCGCGCTCCTGGCGCTTGCGCGGGATAAACGGCCGGCGCGTTTCCCTTGACATTACAATAATTATATTATATTTTCTCGCCAAATCCAAATCATAATAAGTTTATGATAAACGGGGGCGAGGCTCATGGCACTGGAGTGGACCCACGGCGACGCGCCGGCACGGCAGAATGTCGAGGAGGTGGGTCTCCGCCGCCTGATCGTCGTGGCGGCCGTGATGTGCGCCGCGCTGATGCAGACGCTGGACTCGACCATCGTCTACGTCGCGCTACCCTACATCGAGGGGAACCTCGGCGCGACGATCGACCAAGCCACCTGGGTCGTGACCGGCTTTATCATCGCCAACGTGATCGTCATCCCGATCACGCCATGGCTCTCTCGCCGGATCGGCCGGGCACGCTACTTCGCCATCTCGATCGTCGGCTTCACGCTGGCGTCACTGGCCTGCGGTCTCGCGCCGTCGCTCGATATGCTGATCATGGCGCGCATCGTGCAGGGCGCGTTCGGCGGCGGTCTGCTCGCCGTCGCGCAGCCGATCCTCATCGACACCTTTCCGCCCAGCCAACTCGGTACGAGTCAGGGCATTTTCACGATCGGCGCGATCTGCGGACCGGCGCTGGGCCCCGCGTTGGGCGGCTTCCTCATCGACAACCTCGACTGGCGCTGGGTGTTCTTCATCAACTTGCCGGTCGGTATCATCGCCTGCACGCTGGTGCTCTTGTTCTTGCGCGATCCCGAGAAGCCGCAGAAGATCAAGGGCGACCCGCTGGGCGTGCTGTTGCTCGCGATGGGCGTCGGTGGGATGCAGTACGTGCTCGACGAGGGTGAGCGCAACTACTGGTTTAGCGATCCCCTCATCGCGAGCTGCGCGATTGCCAGCGTGATCGGCTATGTCGGTTTCGTCTTGTGGGAACTGTTTGGGACGCGCACGCCGATCGTCAATCTCCACATCTTTCGCAACCGCAGTGTGGCCTTTGGCTTGGGCATCGCGCTCACGATCGGATTTCCGATCTTCGGTTCGTCGCTGATTATCCCGCAGTACGTGTCGCAGCTGCTCTCGTACACGGCGACGTTGAGCGGGATGCTGATCCTGGTGCGCGCCGCGCCGGTCGTGTTCGTGACGCCGATCATCGCGTTCCTCATGCAAACCGGCAAGGTCGATCCGCGCGTCATGCTCTCGCTGGGGCTCATCGTCACGGGCGCAAGCACGATGTGGCAAGCGGGGATGACGACCAGCGACACGAGCTTCGGTTCGTTCGTGCTGCCGCTCGTGCTGCAAGGCGTCGGCTCGGGGATGCTCTTCGTGCCGCTCTTGTTCAGCACGCTGGGCTCGCTCAAAGACCCGCGCGAGAGCTCATCGGTCAGCGCATTCATCAATCTCTTCGTGACGCTGGGCGGCTCGATCGCGTCGGCGTCGCTGGTGACCCTGCTCGATCGGCGCGAAGACCTGCATCTCGATACGCTCAACGGCCTCGTCACCCTCACGAACATCCCGATCCGCAACGTCATCGTGAATGCCCACGGACTGACGCAGACGATCGCCGCGCAGATCTCGGCGCTCGTCGGGCAGCAGGCTGCCGCGCTCGCTTACGCCGACGTGTTCTTGGTCACCGGGGCGTTGACGCTGATCTCGGTTCCCCTCGTCTTAGGTTTCCCCAAGCCCACGACTACCGACATCGTCATCGAGGTAGGCTAATGACAACCGCTGCCGTGCACCCATCCGCCGCGATCGAGGAGAGCGCGAATGAATTCGCCGGTGAGTTCATGCTGCACGTCGCGACCGCGGTGGGCTATGGCGAGAATCGCGTCGCGAGGATCGCGCATGTGAAAGTCATGCTGATGACCGCGATCGCAAGCGGCAACGGCGCGTCTTCGGCGTGGCGAACGCTGTACACGACCATCGAGGATCTCGTCGCGACGGCCGGCAACGCTCGATACACGCTCGCCTCGCGCGACTATTTGCGAGCGTTCATCGACGAGAATTGGGATCTTGCCGCGGACTAAAGCGCCGGGAGGGACGTCGGCCGCGCACGAAGTGCGGAGCCGTGCTGCGCCGTGCATTCTCCGCGTCGATCGCGCTTTTCGCACTGATGGTGGTCGTACCCGGCGTCGCGCTCGCAGGGCCGCCGTTTCAAACTGACGATCCCGAACCAACGCCGTACCGGTATTATGAAATCTACCTGAATTCCGAGACGTCGCACGATGGAAACGTGGTGTCGGGAACGCTGCCGTCGCTGGAAGTCAACTACGGCTTGATGCCCAACGTGCAATTTTCGGTGTCGCTCTCAAACGCGGTCAGCCACACCGCGAGCGCCGGCTGGAACTCCGGTTTGGGCGATACCACGATCGGTTGCAAAGTGCGCTTCATCCAGCAGAGCAGCTGGATCCCGGACGTGTCGTTCTATCCATCGGTCATGCTGCCGTCCGGCAATGCGAAGCTCGACCTCGGCAGCGGCCAAACGAAGACGTTGCTGCCGCTGTGGGCGCAAAAGGACGTCGCCGGCTGGGAAGTGTTCGGCGGCGGCGGCGTTTGGCACAATCCGGGGCTCGGCAATCGCGATTACACGTTCACCGGTGTCGCCGTGCAGCGCGATTTCAACGAAAGCTTCTCGGCGGGTGCCGAAATCTTCCATACGACGGCGTCCACGATCGGCGGGAGTTCCGCGACGGGCTACAGCGTGGGATTTATCAAGAGCCTTGGCGCGCTCCACAAGGTGCTATTCTCGATCGGCCGCGGACTCGATGGCAGCAACACGTTTTCCAGCTATGCAGCCTACGAATTCTTCCTAGGGCCAAAGACCAAAGCTGCGCCCGACCCTCGCTAGAGGCGTAACGCTCGCGGCTTAGCTGCTGAGCGCGAGCGCCTCCGCGACGGCCGCGTCTTCGCTCAGCGTGCTGCCGACGTGCAGTTCGCGGCTCAACTCTTCCGGCGGCATCGCGGAGGCGAGACGTACGCGAAGGCGGCGCGCGGAGATATCTTCGCCTTGGTTGGCCTGGCGCGGCGAATGCACGGTGCCGCAGCGCGCGTCGCAAAACGCCAACAGGCGCGCCGCGCGGGCGAAGTCTTCGCGGCCCGCGGCGGCGCACGCCAGGGCCTGGATCGCCCAGGTGATGCCCGCGGCCGAACGCGATTCGCGCGAGAGTCGCAGGGCGCGCGTTGCGGTCGCGATGGCCATGTTCCACTCGCCCGCGC
>Ga0116229_10015696_pt1 | contig 10273 bp, 5 predicted proteins | sample S1TSphgellanicum_3_FD_87313 | JGI IMG/M metagenome (GOLD analysis project Ga0116229, IMG submission 87313) | Host-associated microbial communities from peat moss isolated from Minnesota, USA - S1T2_Fc - Sphagnum magellanicum MG | ecosystem: Host-associated > Plants > Peat moss > Unclassified...
CGACCTGATCGAACGGCTCAAGGGCGAGCTGTTCGCCGATCGCATCTATGCCATGACGCCGCGCGGCGAGGTCGTGGATCTGCCGCGCGGCGCCACCGCACTGGATTTCGCCTACCAGGTGCATACCGGCCTTGGTCATCGCTGCCGCGGGGCGCGGGTCGACGGCCGCATCGTGCCGCTCAACCAGCCACTCAGCAACGGCGGCGTGGTGGAGATCATCACCACCAGGCAAGCGGCGCCGAGCCGCGACTGGCTGTCACCGGAACTTGGATTCCTGGCCTCGCCCAAGAGCCGCGCCAAGGTCAGGGCGTGGTTCCGGCGCGTCGACCAGTCGCAGCATCTCAGCCTGGGACGCGAAATACTGGAGCGCGAACTGGCGCGCGTGGGCGCCGGTCCCGAGCAGACCGCAACGCTGGTGCGCGAACTGCATACCGAGAACGCCGCCGAACTGCAGCGCCGCATCGGCGAGGGGGACATCAGCGCCACCGCGCTCAGCCAGGCGCTGGCGCGGCTGCGCGCCCCGGCCGCCGCGCCGCTGGCGACGACGCGCAAGCGCGCCGGTCACACGTCGGCGGTGCGATCGCCGGTGGAAATCGAAGGCGTCGGTGAGCTGCCGACCACGATCGCGCGCTGCTGCGGTCCGGTACCGCCGGAACCGATCGCCGGCTATGTGACGCTCGGGCGCGGCGTCACCGTCCACCGCAAGCGCTGTCCCAACCTGCTGCGCATGCAGGCGGCCAATGCCAGGCGCGTGCTGCGCGTGGAATGGAACCTCGATGCCGACAGCCTGCTGCCGGTGCGTATCCGCGTCGAAGCGCTCGACCGCCGCGGGCTGCTGCGCGATGTTTCCGATGTCATGGCGCTGGAGCACCTGAGCATCGACGGCGTCAATTCCGACACCGACCCGAGCGATCGCATCGCCACCATCGTGATGCGCACCGCGGTGCGCGACAGCGAGCAGCTCGGGCGCTTGCTGCAGCGGCTGAGTGCGGTACCGAACGTACTGCGCGCACTGCGGTTGGCCTGAGCGGCGGCTGACCCGAGCGTATGGAGCACGTCACCAGAACTCGCTGCGGCAACTGCGACGCGCCGCTGACCGGCCCGTACTGCTCCCAGTGCGGCCAGCACGCGCATGAAAGCGCGCGTTCGCTGATTCTGGTGCTGCATGACGGCTGGCACCTGATGACGCATATCGACGGCCGGTTCTGGTCCACGATCCGCATCCTGCTGTCATCGCCGGGCCAGCTCGCGCTCGACTACTTCGCCGACCGCCGCGCCCGCCATGTCTCGCCGCTGCAGCTGTACCTGGTGGTCAGCATTGCGTTCTTCGCGTTCACCGCAGCCAACTCCGGACTGACGATGACTGCGGCACCGCCCGGCCCGTCAGCACCGGCCACGACGGCAGCACCGGCAGCACCGGCAGCACCGGCCGCTCCGGCCGCTACAGCAGCTGCGGCGCAAGACGCCACCCAGGGGGTCGTGGACGTGGCGATCGACGTACGCGACTGCGGCAAGATCAGCCTTGGCTGGACCTGGTTGCAGGCGCGCTTGCGCGCCGCCTGCCAGCGCCAGATCGCCGACAACGGCAAGTCGGTGGCACACGCGTTCGGGTCCTACGTTCCAAAGATGATGTTCATCTTCCTGCCGTTGATGGCGCTGATCATGATGCCGTTGTACCTTGCGCCGCGGCGCTACTACGTCGAGCACCTGGTGTTCTTCCTGCACGCGCACGCGGCGCTGTTCCTGGTGATGATCCTCGACATGCTGTTCGGACTGGTTGCACACCGGCTGCCGCACCTGGGCCTGGTGGAATCGGTAGTCGACCTTGCCGCCGCCTGCTACGCGGTCTGGTACGTATACCTGGCGATGCGCCGCTATTACGGCAACGGCCGCGCGCTCACACTGGCCAAGCTGGCGGTGGTCGGGATCGCCTACCAGGTATTCCTGGCCATCATGGTCGCCGCAACGCTGCTGCTCAGTGCGCTGATGGCCTGAGCGTCGGCACCTCGGCTCAGCCGCTCAGCGAGATCTCGACGCGCTTGTTGTGCTTGCCCTCGCTGCGGATCCGCAGCACGCGGATCGCGCCGATCTCGCCGATGTTGCTCACGTGGGTGCCGCCACAGGGCTGCAGGTCGATATCGGGAATCCTCAGCAGCCGCACCCGGCCGGCGCCGCGCGGCGGCTGCACGCTCATGGTCTTGACCAGTTCCGGCCTGGCGTCGAGTTCCGCATCGCTGATCCACACGGTTTCGGTCGGCACGCCGCGTGCGATCAGCGCGTTGGTCTCGCCCTCGATGCGCCCGGCATCGAGCAGGCTCATGTCGATATCGAAATCCAGCCGCGCCTTGTCCGGCGACATGTTGCCGCCGGTCACCGGCGCGACCACGACGCACGACATCACGTGCAGCGCGGTATGCAGCCGCATCAGCGCATAGCGCCGCGGCCAGTCGATTTCCAGCGTCAGTGGCTCGCCGACCTCCGGCGCCGGCGCGCCGGGCGCGCCGATGTGCAGCACGCTGTCGACGCCACCGCCTTTCGCGGGGTCGGCCTTGCGCGTGTCGATGATGCTGATGCGCTCGCCGCTCGCGCGCAGCAGCGCGCCGCTGTCCCCAGGCTGTCCGCCACCTTGCGGGTAGAAAATTGTCCGGTCGAGCTCGATGCCGCGCTCATGCACCGCGATCACGCGCGCGCTGGCCCTCTTGAGATAAGCGTCGTCGCGAAACAGCAGGCTGGTGGCCATCGCAGGCTCGACGCGCGCTCAGCGGTTGATGCTGTCGATGGCGCGCTTGTCCACGGCCAGCGCAGCTTCGTGCAGTGCTTCCGCGAGCGTCGGATGTGCGTGGATGGTGCGCTGCAGGTCCTCGGCGCTGGCCTGGAATTCCATTGCCAGCGTGGCCTCGGCGATCAGCTCCCCGGCCATCGGTCCGATGATGTGTACGCCGAGGACGGTGTCGGTGTCGCTGGCGGCGAGAATCTTGGTGAAGCCGACCGCGGCTTCCATGGCCCGGGCGCGGCCGCTGGCGGCAAACGGGAATACGCCGCTCTTGTACGCAGTTCCCGCCGCCTTCAACTGCTCCTCGGTCTGCCCGACCCAGGCAATCTCGGGCGCGGTGTAGATGACCGACGGAATCACGTCGTAGTTCACGTGCGCATAGCGTCCGGCGATCTGGTCGGCGACCGCGACGCCCTCCTCCTTGCCCTTGTGCGCCAGCATCGGCCCGCGCACACAGTCGCCGATCGCCCAGACATGGTCGACGCCGGTGCGGCACTGCGCATCGACCTGGATGAAACCGCGCTCATCCAGCTGCACGCCGCAATCCGGCGCCAGCAGGTTGTCGGTATAGGGGCGGCGACCCACCGCGACAATGAGCTTGTCGGCAGTGAGCGTCTGCGCGCCCGCCTTGTCGCTGTAGCTGACCGTGACGGCACCGTTGGCGACCGTGGCGCCGGTCACCCGGGCGCCAAGCCGGATGTCGAGCCCCTGCTTCTTGAAATGCCGCGCAGCTTCGGCAGCCAGCTGCTGGTCGGCGACTGCCAGGAAGCGATCGAGTGCTTCCAGCACCACCACCTCGGCGCCCAGCCGGCGCCACACGCTGCCCAGTTCCAGGCCGATGACGCCGGCGCCGATCACACACAGCTTCTTGGGGACCTCGGTAAATTCCAGCGCGTCCCAGGAATCGACGATGAACTGGTGGTCGAACGGCGCCGAGCGCAGTTCGGTGGGAATCGAACCGCTGGCGAGCACCACGTTGGCCGCATCGAACTCGCTGCTGCTGCCGTCGTTGCCGGTGACCTGCACGCGCCGGCCGGCCAGCAGCCGGCCATGACCGAAGATCGAACGCACGCCGGCGGCCTTGAACAGCGATCCGATGCCGCCGGTCATGTTGCGCACGATGCTGGCGCGCCGCTTCTGCATCGTTGCGAGGTCCAGGCCAATGCCATTGACGGTAATGCCGTGCGCCGCAAATTCGCGCTGCGCGCGATACATCAGTTCGGATGATTCGAGCAGCGCCTTGGAGGGGATGCAGCCGGCGTTGAGACAGGTGCCGCCGAGTGCGCCGGCGCCGTCGCGATTCTTCCAGCTGTCCACGCACAGGACCTTCAGTCCGTTCTGCGCGGCGCGGATCGCCGCCGGATAGCCGGCCGGACCTGCGCCGATCACCACCACGTCGATGCTCTCAGCCATGCTCGCTGCTCTCAGCCATGGTCGCTGCCGCGCGCGCCGCGCTTCACACGCCCAGCAGCAGGCGGCCGGGATCCTCGAGGCAGTCCTTGATCGTGACCAGGAACTGAACCGCCTCGCGGCCGTCGATGATGCGATGGTCGTAGGTCACCGCCAGGTACATCATCGGCCGGATCGCAACCTGGCCGTTGACGACCATCGGCCGCTCCTGGATCTTGTGCATGCCAAGGATCGCGCTTTGCGGCGCATTGACGATCGGCGTCGACATCAGCGAACCAAAGGTGCCGCCGTTGGTGATGCTGAAGGTCCCGCCGGTCAGGTCCTCCAGGGTTATCGATCCGGCGCGCGCGCGCGAAGCGAAGTCCGCAATACCCTTCTCGACGTCGGCGAAGCTCATCGCATCGGCATTGCGCAGCACCGGCACCATCAGGCCGCGCTCGGTGGACACCGCGACGCCGATATCGAAGAATTCGTGGTAGATGATGTCGCTGTTTTCGACCGCGGCGTTGACCACCGGAAAGCGCTTCAGCGCCTCGACCGACGCCTTGACGAAGAACGACATGAAGCCGAGCTTGACGCCGTGCTTCTTGTCGAAGCTGTCCTTGTAGCGCGCGCGCAGCTCCTGCACCGCGCTCAGGTCAACTTCGTTGAAGGTGGTCAGCAGCGCCTGCGTGGTCTGCGCCTGTACCAGCCGCTCGGCAATGCGCGCCCGAAGTCGGGTCATTGGTACGCGTTGCTCGGCCCGGCCGCCACTTGCGGCGGCGGCTGGCGGGACGGCAGCGACTGGCGGGGCGGCAGTGCGTGCCGACCCGGCTGCCGGGGCGGCGGTGGTGACCGGCGCGGCGGGTGCAGCAGGCGCGGCGCTGGCGGCGGCCACGCGCGCGTCGTTCTTGGTGACGCGGCCGCCGGCTGCTGCCCCGGCAATCGCCGCTGGCGCCAGGTTGTTCTCTTCGATCACGCGGCGCGCGGCCGGACCGGTGCGCGGGGCAATCGTAGTCGCCGCAGCGGGCTTCGCAGCAGCAGCCTTCGCCGCAGCGGGCGCGGCCTTGGCAGTCGTCGCCGCAGCGCCCTCGTCGACGACGGCCAGCAGGTCACCGCTCTTGACTGAGGTGCCGGCCGGCACCTTGATTTCGCGCAGCACGCCGCTGACCGGCGCCGGCACTTCCAGCACCACCTTGTCGGTCTCCAGGTCGGCGAGATTCTCATCGCGGCTGACGGCATCGCCGGGCTGCTTGCGCCACGCCACCAGCGTCGCATCGGCCACCGACTCCGGCAGTTGCGGCACGCGAATCTCGATGCTCATGAACTCTTCCTCAGCGCGGAACTGATCGGTGCCGGGGCACGCTCGGCCGCAGTTGCGCGCTCGGCCGCAGTCGCGCGCTCCGGCGTTGCTGGCACGCCGGCTGCGGCCGCGAGCCCAGGCGGCGGGGTCAGCCGGGTACTGCTGCGCGATACCTGGTCGGCCGACACGGCGTTGAGCGCGGTGTCGACCAGGTGGTGCTGCTCGGAGTCGTGATTGCGTATAAGCCCGGTGGCCGGGGCGGCAGCGGCCGCGCGGCCGGCATAGTACACGGTGCGCGATCCCGCCAGGTCCTGCAGGCGGTGACGAATCTGGTACCAGGCGCCCTGGTTCTGCGGCTCCTCCTGGCACCACACCAGGTCAGTCGCCGCTGCGTAATAAGCCAGTGCCGCCTGGTATTGCTCCACCGGGAATGGATATAGCTGCTCGATGCGTACCAGCGCCACGTTGCGCTGGCCGGCGCTGCGACGCGCCTTGAGCAGGTCGAAGTACACCTTGCCACTGCAGAAGACGACGCGCTCCACCTGCGCGGCCGGGAGGTCGTCGATCTCGCCGATCACGTTGGCGAAGCTGCTGTTGTTCAGCTCGGCCAGCGCCGATACCGACAGCTCGTGTCGCAGCAGGCTCTTGGGTGTAAACACGATCAGCGGCCGGCGGAACGGCTGCAGCGCCTGTCGGCGGATCAGGTGAAACATCTGCGCCGGGGTCGAGGGCACCACCACCTGCATGTTCTCCTCGGCGCACAGCTGCAGGAAGCGTTCCAGGCGCGCGGAGGAATGCTCCGGACCCTGGCCTTCGTAGCCATGCGGCAGGAACAGCGTCAGTCCGCACAACCGGCCCCACTTGGCCTCCCCTGAGCTGATGAACTGGTCGATGACGACCTGCGCACCGTTGACGAAATCGCCGAACTGCGCCTCCCATATCACCAGGCAGTCCGGACTGGTGGTCGCGTAGCCGTACTCGAAGGCGACCACGGCTTCCTCCGACAGCACCGAATCGATCACCGTGAAGCGCGGCTGTCCGTCCTTGATGTGCTGCAACGGCACATAGCGGCGCCCGGTAGCCTGGTCGTGCAGCACCGCGTGCCGATGGAAGAATGTGCCGCGGCCGCTGTCCTGGCCCGATATCCGCACCGCCACCGCCTCATCCAGCAGCGAGGCATAGGCGAGCGATTCGGCCATACCCCAGTCGAGCGGCAGTTCGCCGGCAGCCATCTTGGCGCGATTGCTGATGACCTGCGCCACGCGCGGGTGCAGCGTCATGTCCTGCGGATAGCTGACCAGGCGCTGGCCCAGCACCGACAGGCGTTCGGGCGCGACTCCGGTGCGGATGCGCTCGGACCAGTCCGCTGCCCCATAGCGACTCCAGTCCACGGTGTACTTGTTGCCGATCAGGCCGAGCGCCGGGTGCAACTGCAGCTGGCCGGAATCGAGCGCCTGGCGATAGTCTGCGACCAGCTGCTCGGCCTCCGCGGCCGGCAACACGCCGTCGGCGATGAGCCGATCGGCATAGAGCTTGCGCACCGTCGGGTGCTGGCGGATGAGCTTGTACATGATGGGCTGCGTCGCCGCCGGCTCGTCGGCCTCGTTGTGCCCGAGGCGGCGGTAGCACACCAGGTCGATGACGACATCCTTGTGAAACAGCTGGCGATAGCGCAGCGCCAGGCGCGTCACGAACAGCACGTCTTCCGGGTCGTCGGCGTTGACGTGAAAAATCGGCGCCTCGATGATCTTGGCGACGTCGCTGCAATAGGTGGTGGAACGCGCATCGTGCGGATCGGAGGTGGTAAAGCCGATCTGGTTATTGATGATGATGTGGATGGTGCCGCCGGTGCGATAGCCGCGCGCCTGCGACAGCTGCAGCGTTTCCATCACCACGCCCTGGCCGGCGAAGGCCGCGTCGCCGTGCATCAGCACCGGCACCACCTTCCTGCCCTGGGCATCGTCGCGCCGCTCCTGCCGAGCCCGCACCGAACCCTCGACCACCGGATTGACGATCTCCAGGTGCGAGGGGTTGAACGCCAGCGCGACATGCACGTTGCCACCGGGGGTGCGCACGTCGGCGGAGAAGCCCTTGTGATACTTGACGTCGCCCGATCCCTGGGCGTGATTGTCGTCGTACTTGCCCTCGAACTCCGCGACCAGCTGGCCCGGGGATTTTCCCAGCACATTGACCAGCACGTTCAGCCGGCCGCGGTGTGCCATGCCGAGCACGCACTCCTCGATGCCCGACTGGCCGCCAACCTGGATCAATTCGTTCAGCGACGCGATCAATGCGTCGGCGCCTTCGAGTGAAAAGCGCTTGTGCCCCACGTACTTGGTGTGCAGGTAGCGCTCCAGGCCCTCGGCCGCGGTCAGCTGCCGCAGCAGATTCACCTGTTCCTCGGCGCTGAAGCGGTGCTGCATGCGTCCGAGCTGGAATTCATCCTGCAGCCACAGCCGCTCATCGCTGTTGGAGACATGCGCGAACTCGGCGCCGATGTGGCCGCAGTAGACATGCTCGAGCCGCCCGATGATTTCGCGGAGCGTGGCGCGCCTGGGAATCCAGTCGTTGCGGCTGGCGGTGTAGAACTCGGCGTCGAGGTCGGCGTCGCTCAGCCCGGCGTAGTCCAGGTCCAGCACCCGCGGGCGTGGCCGCTGCAGCAGGCCGAGCGGGTCGATGCTCGCAATCAGGTGTCCGCGATTGCCGTAGATCTGCATCAGCCGCGAGACCGCCGCCTGCTTTTCGCTGGCGACCACGTCCGGCAGCCCCATTGGAAAATTGCCGGTGCTCGCCTGGGTACGCGCCGCAACGCCGGCGATCACCTCGCTGTGCGCACGTTCCGGGACCGTGGCGGGCGAGAGCGCATCGAAATATCCGCGCCACGCAGGATCGATGCTGTCGGGATCCTGCAGGTACTGTTCGTAGAGCGCTTCCAGGTAGGTGGCGTTGGCACCCGAAAGCGGAGTGCTGTGAAGCAGCTCGGTCAGGGATGGAGGCATGGGTAACCTGGATGAGGCTTCGAAAAAAACGTGTCTGGTCAAGGATCTAGATGGTAGCAACGCGATTCAACATTCTATAGGAACGGGCTGGCCAAGGAAACGGAGCGGCGGCGTATCGCCAGCAGTTACGGTACAGTCCATTGCAACATCATGATTCACATCGGCAATGACCGCACACTGCGGATGCACGGCACGCCGCGCGGCGTCGGCTGGCTGGCCTGCCTGCTGGCCACCGTGGTGCTGCCCGGCGGCGTCGCGGCCCAGTCTGCTGAACCGGTGGTCGAGCTGCCGCTGCTCTACCAGAAATTCGAACAGGCGCGCGAGGCCAACGATTTCGCGGCGGCAGAGGCCTACGGGCGCAGCGCGCTGGTGGCCAGCGAGAGCAACCCGAACACCGATCCGCATGAGCTGATCGACCTGCTACGCAGCCTGGGCGAGGTATCGTCGAAGGCCGGCGACGATCCGCAGGCTCTGCAGTTCTACCAGCGTGCGCTGGCGCTGCAGCAGTCCGCGCTCGGCCCCGATCACCCTGACCTGGTGCCGATACTCACGGCACTCGCCGACCTGGAAAGCAGCGACAAGCACTACGCGAATGCCGCCGTGCTGTTGCAGCGCATCCTGACGATCGAACGCGCCGCCTACGGCGAGCGCCACCCGAACGTACTGGCCACGCTCAACAAGCTGCGCGACACCTATCGCGCGGCAGGCGATAGCGACGCAATCGCCCGGACCGACCTGCAGATCGCGCAGTTCAATGCGACCTCAAGGGCGCTGATCAACCCTGGCGTCACCCGCGAGCTGCCCCGGGGCGCCGCGCCGGGCGCCGCCCCTGGCAGGGATCGGCGCTACGCGATGGCCCAGGGCTTCGCCACCGTGCGTGTGTTCTATGGGACCGATCGCAAGGCCACCGGATCGACGAAACCGGCGCAGTTCTATGGCGCGGAGCGCGGCGAGCTTCAATACGGCTATCTCGACGTCACCATCCCCCAGGTGCACCAGGAGGCGGAACTGGAGACTCCCTCGCAGTGGGATATCAGTACGTATTTTGTCAGCACCGCGGGACTGCGCACCCGCTACGTGCTGCTCGACCAGGTCACGCCGCTGGCGCGCGACGGCTTCCTGACGGCGTTGCGCAAGCAGATCAGGCAGGCACCCTCCAAGGACGTGTTCATCTTCGTGCACGGCTTCAACTCGACCTTCGAGGATGCTGCCCGGCGCTGTGCGCAACTGGCCTATGACCTGGATTTCGACGGCACCCCTATGATGTACAGCTGGGCATCGGCGGGCAGCGCCACCGCCTACATCAAGGATGAAGCCACGGTCACCGCCAGCGGCCGCAAGATGGCGCAGATGCTGGACGACGTGGTGGCGCAATCGGGTGCCGAGCGCATCCACCTGATCGCCCACAGCATGGGCAATCGCGCGCTCATCGAAGCGTTGCAAGCCTACCTGGCGAACCGCGAGGCCAGCCGCCGCCAGCACATCTTCGACCAGATCGTCTTCACCGCGCCGGACGTCGACCGGGATTACTTCGTCGATGCCATCAAGTCGCTCAGCGGCGCGGCCACACGCGTCACGCTGTACGCATCCAACACCGATCTTGCGCTGCAGTCATCGCAACTGCTGCACGACGCGCCGCGCGCCGGCCTGGCCGGTCCGCACATCATCTCGATGGCGGGCATCGACACCATCGACATGTCCGAGGTGCCGGCCGACAGCCTTGGGCACAACTACTTTGCCGCCAACAGCGGGGCGATCTACGACCTGTTCCGGCTGCTGTGGCGCGGCGATCCGCCGCCGCAGCGCTGC
>Ga0116229_10015700_pt1 | contig 10271 bp, 6 predicted proteins | sample S1TSphgellanicum_3_FD_87313 | JGI IMG/M metagenome (GOLD analysis project Ga0116229, IMG submission 87313) | Host-associated microbial communities from peat moss isolated from Minnesota, USA - S1T2_Fc - Sphagnum magellanicum MG | ecosystem: Host-associated > Plants > Peat moss > Unclassified...
GGTATCCTCTTGGGTGTGTCCGGGTTTAGGGTTTTCCTTTTTTCTTTCGTTTCTTTTCTTTCTACCTCCTGATAAAACTTTTCCCCTGATCATTTTGCTTGCAAAATGGGTTTACCAACTAGTATATATATATATATATACTAGCAAAAAGAGTCTCTTAAGTAGGGCCCAAAGATATGGTGACGAACCAGATGTGTCAAGTGGCAACAGGTTCGACCAAGATATGTTCTAGACCACAACCATTGTTTTTCCACCGTTGATTCATTTAACTATAGTGGTCCCAACCGTGGATTTACATGACAAGTGGCGGAGTCAAAAGTGAAACTAAACTAGCACATGACCAAAATCTAGGTGTCATATGATGTGGCACTAGTTGTTAAGTTGGTGTTAAGGTGTTAAAGTAGTAGTGATAGCCTACCACCAAATCTTCAAAAAACCTAGATTTTGGATTGGATTTCAAAGCTTGCATTACATACCACCCCTTCAAAGGAAAGGGTCTTTTAAACTCCATGTTTGGTAAACCACCACCATCACCACCCCTCACCCCTCTCTCATCATCACCTATGAAAATTTCTTGATTACACGTTCTTTAAAAGTTCTTTACCAAATTTTCATACAATTTTATTGTTTCTTTTGTTATATTGTTCAACAACTTTGTGGCAATTGTCAACTCCCATGTCCATGCATGACATACCTTATGTTATAGCACCTATGTCATCACATTCTAACAATTGCAAGAACTCTACCTCAACATTGTTACAACACCATTTTATGCCTTAATGTTTTTGCAACACCATCTCTACCTCAACATTGCTACAACAATCTCTCACCATTGATATCTTCGATGAGGAATTGGAATGAGACATGCAACATCCATCTGTTGCTTTGGTGATAAAAGAAAAGTGATTGGAATACCTCAAGGAACAAGACAATTTTTTTTTTGCTAGAGTCAAGTGAACATGGTACATGCTTTTACCAATATGACGCAGTTGATGAGCATGACATTCATGCAACAAGTTGTAAACAACAATGATAATGTTAGTATTCTAGTGCAAGCCATACTATTGAAAACAATCACGCTATTAATGACCAAAAGTATAATTGTAAGGATGAGTTCTTGTTGGCAATAAATTTTTGACATGAAAAAACTACATATGACTAGAATCAAAATTGAAAAGACAAATGTGCAAAAACATTTGAAAGATGATACCAATAGAGTTAGGATCTTACTTGATTTCATGTGTACTTCCTCTTTCTACTAAGCACTAAAAATAATTTTTTGATGTGAAGAAACTACAAATGATTATAAGCAAAACTAAAAGGACAAACAATTTGTTAAATTTTTTTAAAAGATGAAAATAGTTAAGATCTTACTTGTTCATTTCCTTTCTTTGCCAAGGTAGCATCAATTCTCTTTGCAAGATTTTTAAAAATCTCTTTTCCTTTTCAACATACTAATGAGTTGATACTGTTAGTTGTTGTTGATTGTTGATTACTATTGTTGTTGATTTATGAGAGGTACTTGCTTCTAACTCAATAATGTCAAAAAGACATTATGCATTCATGTCATTCTTAATATTCATCAAGTTGAATGTGACAAATAACATCTTGTGTAAAGACATCATGTAGGAAATGAACATTCAATTTTATGTAAAATTGTCATCTTTAGTCCTCAACAAGTTAAGTGTAACAAACAATTTTTTTTGTAAAAATGTCATGTAAGAAAAGGACATTTAATTCTATGTAAAATTGTTAGGTAAAAAATAATCATTCAATTTTGATTTGTGAAATAGCTTCCTAAAAGTTCCTTCAAATGGCCAAAATTGTTAGATTTACTACATAATGACCCCATTTTTGTTTTCCATTATAGAGCAACTCCATAATACTATGGTGGCCAACTTTTTTGTATGGTGTCATGATCCAATTGATAAGGGGATAAACTTTATTTTTTCCCCAAGGAAGTAAAGAGGAATTCCATCTCCATTTCCTTTACTTGGATCAAACACACCATTGTATTGAAATTGTTGATACAATCTAGACCTTAAAATATGTGGAGTCATTGACATTTTATGGCAAACCAATGAAAACATTAAATAATAATTATTGGAGTCAATCACAACTTCGGCAACCATGGAGTAACATTTAGACTTATGATAATAATAGTCTTCTAGAGATGGGATCACAAATTTAGTGATCAAAACATGGGTGTCATCAATAACACCTTGCATGTTAAGCAAACCATAGCATTACTTGAAATCATCTAGAACATTTTACATTTTAGACCCCATTAGCCAAGAAATCAACCTCTTGAAAACAATGTTCGCTATAATAACAAAATCATGTAAAACCAAATATATAGTGGATTTCCCAATCTTGAAGTATACAAGGAAATTATAACCATGTGCAAGCTTATAAATAACATGACTCAAATTTTAACAAGTCTAGTTGTCCAATACTTGGTATTTTGCTTCATGGAAGTTGGCTTCAATTTGTCAACAATTCTAAAGATTTCCATCTTGCCTTCAACATGTTGAGATTTTCCATTGATTAGTTATTTTCATATGCTATGAACAATAACTTAAAAAACCAAGTTCTCCTTCACGGCTTCACCGAATACCCTAGTTCCTAAAACAAATTTGCATAAACATTTGACAAATTATTATCATGAAGTGTAGTTTTAGAGAAGAAAAATTTGGAAATTTCTAGGGCTATTGATGGATTCATCACAAAATTCAAATCTTGAATAGGGTAATGGTAAATGTGATCCACAAGTTGGAACAACAACATAAGACCCATAGTGAACAAAACAATCATTCTTGTGTTTCATTCATGATTTGCAAGAATAAAATGTGAAATGAAAAAAACAAATAACAAGCTTGCTTGCCGATCCAATTTTGAAAAAATAACAATTATTAAAATAAGGCTTTTAAGCAACTAATCATAACATTTTTTGCAATATCCTAATCACCATGAGTTGTTGTTGGGTATTACCACATCTTGTTCGTAAGAATTTGGGGTAGCACCTAGCCTTGAATCTTTTGACTACTATAATAAAGATTACATGGGAAGTAAACATACAAAAGTAGGAGATGTTTATAGCCCAATGGAAGGTTGAACAAAATAATTTAAAAAAAAATCATACAACCATTCAACAAGAGATGGGTATTCCATTTGGCAATTGCCATTACATAACATGTAAAACCTATTTATCTTGGTATCTTCCTTCATGGAAACCTTGTGGGAAGCATGTCCATGATATGACTAGGGGAAATAGTACAATAATAAATAGGGTCATATTAAATTCATGTGTCCTATGAGAGTTCGCTAGAAAGAAAAATATGTACTCAAGATTACACATCTCCACTATTGTACTATGGAATAGGTTTGTACCCATTACAACAAATCTCTTGTGCTCTAGGGATATAGCATGTAATTTTCCTTGTCTCCATGAAAATTATGAGAAATATTCAAGAGCATGAAATTGTGACTAGGGACTCTTGATATGGTTTTGTTTCTTGCATTCGACATGGAACTACACTTTTAGCAATTCAATTAGGCCTTTTATGCCCTTTGTCTTTCACTTTGCAATTTTTTCCTTTAGTTGATAACCTTTGACAAGTTTACATCCATGGGGCTTCACACTACTCTACATTACTATTGAAATAAAGAAGAATTGTAGTTATTGTAGCCCTCTCTTGTAGTTATTTAAACCCTATTGTAGTTAATAGGGCAATTGGTAATTAATAAATTTCCCAAGTAAGGTAATGTGAACTTTGCCTACCTACCTCTTAGTAAATGTTCTAAAAAAATTGTTGCCATAATATGGGGGTAAGATGGGGGTAAGGGTAGAATGAGAGAAAATAGGATTTGGCTATGGGTAGTCATCACTTATTACACTAAGGGAAGCTGGCTACCTACGGTAGGGAATTTTCAATTATTATAGCCAAAAATAGTTGTTCGCATTATTATAGTTCTTTGTTTTTTTTTTTTTGGTGTCATTTTTGCATGTTCAATTAGTGTAACCATTTTATTTTATTTAAATTTTTTTTCCGTTGGTTTTCTCTATTTTTAAGGGCATGCTTCCCAAACATTTCTATAAAACCAAGTCACTTGGCATCTTCAACACTAATTACCATATAGTATTATTATTTGTAAAAATATTGAGATTTTCACCCAATTTTTTTAAAAATTTAAAAATTTATTTATTTAATTTTTCTGGGGGAAATAACAAATTTTTGTGAAAGAACATAAAGGCACTTTTGAAATGTTCGGGAATATTTTATTTTGGAGACATGGAATGGAGAAATCCCATAAAAATGGGGTGCATCCTAATGTCAATTAATTATTCAATAGACATGTGTTGCATAACCAAAATGGTAGTAGGGGTCTTCTAGGTCATTGACTTGGTGAGATGGTTTGGTCTAGGTGCTTGATTTGTGATGAGATTTTCAACCACGAGGAAATGAAACATAGGCCGAGAGTCTTTGGGCACGTTTAGATGACCAAGTCTCATCACAACTAGCCCGTGGGCTTGATGTCTCTCTTAAAAGCTTGACCAAAATCCATTTTGAGACACCATACATAAGATGATCGAAAACCTTGGCATTAAGCTTCTTCACATAAGAAGCCCAATTAATATGTGCTTCCTTTACCTTTGTAGTTGGTACTTTTGTTCGGAACTGGGCTCTTTGCAACTTTCCTATAGTCTTTTCTCGGGAGGTTAGGGTAAAAGATATTTATGACATAGGTCATGCGAATTTTTGGGATCGTTCAACGACATTGTTTTTTTTTTTCTCCGAAAGTTACAAAAGGCAAAATAGGTAAACCTTCAATTAAGAAAGGAGTTGGATTCACATGAATTGAAGTTGTGCCAATTGCCGATGTACATTGCCTCCATCTTAAATACCAAAATGGAAATTGAATAAAAAAAAACAATGAAAGCGGGGGCATTGTAGTTGTCTTTTTTAAAGAAAATTGCTAGAAAATCCTTTTTCCAAAAAAGATATAAATTTTGTTTGTAATCAAAGTAGGCTTTAACATGCAACCCACTAAAAATAAAGAAAAAGAAAAGCCAATGATATGATAATTTAAAAATCACAAAAGAAATTCCAATATAATGGCATGTTATCTAGATTATTGTTAATGATCAATTGTGATTTGGGCAACAAATTGAAATTTGTGTGGTGATTTGTGAAGTAATAATGTATTACTAAATTATAGGTAAATTTTATCATATCTTAAGAGCTAGCCCAATTCCCAAAATCCTCAGACCATTGGCATAGATGCAACCAATTAGCATAAAAGGCACATAATATTATAATAGGTAGATATGGCATATAGATCCATGGTATCAAAAAGGGTATATCTTTAAACCCTTTTTTGGGCTAGGGAGAAGGGTACCCAAAACACCTTTGTCACTAGCCAATTTGTGAATTAGACGATGCCTTTTTAGTTTATGATCTTTTATTTTATTAGTGTATTAGTGATATCGTGATTGTTATGTTGTTTCTTGTCATGTGTTCTGGTGCTTTTATTGGCCTTGCTTGCCAAGGCAAGGATATTATTGTGTTTAGATTCATTATAGAGTATAGTAGCTTCATGGATTTTGGCCCCTAGGTAATAAATAATAGGTCTATTTTTTTAATTTATATGAGGATTTTTGAAAGACTATATTTTGACTTTTGTTGAAACTTGGAGATTAGTTGTAGAATTGTTATATCTTGAAGGATTCTGGTTTCTTTTGGAGGATTTGCTGAAGATTATATTTTTGCATGGTGAAATATTTGAGTTTCCATAAGTCTTCTTCTTTTGCCTTCAGATACTTTTTAATGTAAATGGCAAGGCCACACCGTGACACACCCCTTGTTTGCCTTGTGGATGGTTCCCATCCCCACCCTTTGTATATACAAAGGTTTTTCTTATTTATGACTCAGTGGAGATATGGAGTTGTAACTGAGTTAATATCTGGCTTCACCTTGATAGCCCAATCAGTAAGAAGTAGCTCCCATAAGTAGGTACAAATTGTCATTTTCTTGATTGCATTAGAGTTATCTGTAAAGTTACCCTCTGTTTCACCCCCTATCCCCTCTTTCAATGGTATCCACAAAGTAAGGAAATTTTATGTTGAATCTGGGTATGAAATGCTGAAACTCAGCATTTGATGCACAAGGTTCGAAGAATAATTATAGTACTTGTACAGGTAGGAGCAGTGAAAATATATGTAGCAGGTAGTGCAGGCGCTCGGGAAAAATGAAACACAGGATGAAACTCAGTTTACCACCACCAAAATTGGTGGAAAAACTAGTTTGGGTCCCAGTTATTTAATTTTGTAAAATTTTCATTCCCAATTAAGGGTTTGATGCTTTATTATGCCGAAACTGGCCATTCTTGCCCCCCCCCTAATTGCCTGACTGTACAAATAACACTATTTTATGACAAAATCTTCCAGTGATGATCAATAGGCTTTCATGATTTTTTTAATCTTGGTATTAGTGTGGGTGCAGGTTCACCCAAGGCATCCCCAGTATATACACTAAGAAAACCACTAAGAGCAACTCCAATGGTGTTTAGTATGTGATTTTGCAAATTAAAATTGGATGAAGAAAAGTCAAAACATGAGAATCGTTTCAGTAAATCTTTTTGGGCCAGCATTTTTGCACAGTTTGCTGAGGTTGGTAAAAGGCATGCTAAGCTGTTACATTGGTTAACACGACAAACACTAAATAGCATCAACGAGGTAAACATGACAGACACCAAGTTCGACGGATTTGTAATACAATGTTTTGCACAATGATTAATGTTGTAAGTATTTTTCTTACACAATGTTTTCAAAGAAAAAATATGTGATATAGTTATTAAAATCCTTCTTTCAACCCAAAGGCCCAAAGATGAATCTTTTTTCCAATTTTTTTCACCAATAAATAAAATGGATGAAAAAATACATAATACATTTAAATATTTAAAAAAAATTAGCTGCCCTTAGGAGGCAGCTTCTTTGGAGAAAAGAAGACAAAATGTTGGTCCTAAATAAATTGCTTTAGAGAATAATGTACATTCTTTATGGAGCAATAAAATTTTCTTAGAAAAACATATGTTCCAAAAATTTTTGGAAGCATAATCATCTCATGTTAGTTTTTACATAATCTTGCAACCTATTGTTAGAAGGATTTTTAGGAGAGTTACAACTTTGAAATCAAAAGCACTTCAATCAAAATTCATATGAAAAAATTATAATCATACAAAATTTTAGACACATTTGCTCCACAAGAAACATGTCTTGAAACCTTTCTCATGGGGGCATGGTTGCTCCTTAGGCCAACCATGTGCTTGAGGATTAATGGCTTATGTTGGCTAGAAGCAACCATTTTCTTAAAGAACAAATATGTTTGAAATTTTTTTCATATGAATTTTGATTGAAATGTTTTCAACTATAAAATTGTAATTCTCATTGGAACCTTTTCAATGATAAGTCACAATTTTATATAGAACATAACATAAGATGGTTTTAGTTGTAAAAAGATTTGGAACATATGTTTTTTCAAGGAACTTGAGCATTTCCTTGTAGAAAGTTCATTATTTTAAAAATAATTCTTCTTATTCTTCATGAATTTTTTTTTGGGGGGAACATTTCTTGTTCCATGGGGAAGTTAATCCTTTGTTTTTTAGGCACATGGTTACCCTTTGGGGAGCAATCATGTTGCTTTGGGGAATAAATTGCCCTAAGGAATAATCATGTCCTTAAGGAGAAAGAACTTAAATTGTTCGCTTTTCTCCCCCAAGAACATGGTTGCTCCCCAAGGCAACTTAAACCCTTGTTCCTTCAGGAACATAGTTATTTTTTAGAGAGTAACTTAAGCTCCTTTTTCCCTTAGGAACATGATTATTCTTGAGGGCAACTTAAGCCTTTGTTCCTTTAAGAACATGGTTCATGGCCAACATAGTTTTTTTTGAGAAAAAATATTTTTAAACAACTAACTTAAAAAATTACCCAAGACAATTTATTTTCATCCATTTCATTTATGCATGAAAAAGAGAATTTAAGAAAAGATTTGAACCTAAAACTTTTGGGTTGTAAGGGGGGGGGGATTTTAATCTTTGCATTAGTTTTTTCCTTTCAAAATAACATAAAATTTTAAATTTAAAACATTAATCATTGTGTAGGTACAATTTAAATTTTTAAAATTATTTTATTGAATATTGTATTATATTGTCCTATAATTGTGTTGAGCTCAACACCACATTTAACTCTTTGCTATTGTTTATTGTTTCTTGATTAACACTTATTGAAGAAGAGGTAATAAATATGATTTGATTGCTGCTTTTTTATTTATGATTGGCCAATCATAACCACTACTAGTCCAAGGGGTTTGCATTTAGTAATCTCTCACCTATTTGTAATCGTAATTTTCATTTTATGGGTGGGGTTGGAACAAAGTAAATCATAACTAAACTTGGATGTGAAATATTCTTTCAGGGTCACATATTCCGCAACGCTACTAGAGATGCTCTAGGAAGAACTTGATGGGTTGGGTTGTCTATACAACATGTAAAACTTCCATTCGGTGCAGTTAAATTATTTCACATGCATGTGGAAAACATGCCTTCCAAGGTCCAAGTTCTAGATGACGTTGAATCTTAATGTTGGACAAGCCGCCCTTATAATATGCTGAAAAGACAATGAGATTGTAGTCACTTAATGACACTAGAAGACATGAATCTGACCAAAAAAAAAACATTGGCGATGGACTCACATGACATCTGCTTAATAACTATCTCTACTAGCTAACCTTAGGGCATCTCAGCAAACATCCCTCTTCATTAAATCTTACAAATCCTGCTTCTCTCCTGTTTTGATGGTTCATTTTGCAGTGGTCATTTTAACCCCTTTTAAAAGCTTTTTTTCTACTATGGATTTGGACAGTGACTATTATTCGTTCAGATGTGAAGACGTAAATGGTCTTTGAGTGTTTAAAGGGGGGACTTTCATGACGTTTGTGGGTGGGAACAGTGATCATCAAACGCTATTTTTATTCTAAAATAATGGAGTTGTTTAGAGTTTTGGGGGTGGAGACGCTCTTATGTCCTATGTCACCATCCTCACCAATATCTTCAATAAATGCCATGTGATAGTTCCAAGTAGTAGAAAACAAGTATCTCTACTACGTTTCAAGATTGTCACTATGTGTCACATTTGTGGGAGATGACTTGTTTTGCTGTTGGTACAGAAGATATTAGGCTAGAGAGCATCCTCACCTGTGCTTGCTCAGTATGTGACCCTGCAAAAGTATTTCTCACATCCAAATATTTACTTCTTTTCAACCCCACAACTGCATATAGGTGGGAACTACTAATAGCAAACCACCTGGACGAATCATTATGATTGGCTAATAAAAAAACGAGGAGACGTAGTCAGATCATATTTATTACGCTCTTCTCTAGTAGCATGTGCATAGCTTTGCTGCGCTTTTCACCAGCCTCAGCAGCAAACTCAGCAAACACGCAGGAGAAAAACTATTTTCCTGAGTCAAACCGGCAAATGTTGATTTTTCTTCATCGGATTTTAATGTGGAGGACTCCTAAATTGAGCTCCTAGGTGTTGGGTGAGGCCTGACATCAAGGGCATTCCTAGAAGAAGGCGCCTGTGTGAGGCTGGAGCCCATCTCAAGGCCGCTCTTGGAGATGCCCTAGATTATAAAGGGCCTTACTGAATGAAGGTGAACATCAGTGTTGTGTGGTTATTTGATTTGCTTAATGAACTCACACCTCCAGTTCCTTAGAAGTTTTATAATAAAAGATCAGAACTAGAGAACTGCCGGTTCTGGTTATTTTAGAAACTTAATAGAACCAGCAGTTTTTCATGAAAGAACCGGGAAAGAACCATGCAGACACATGTGGGTTTAGGTTTAGGGTTTAGGACATTGAACATTTTTTTAAACATGATTATATATACCAAAACTGGTTTTTTGGAAATTTCATCCTCAAATGGGTAAGTGGGGCATATATACCAGTGTTGGGCAGTTCTCAATTTTATTTTTTTTGAAAATCGTGGGTTCCATTTATCACAATCATTTTAAAGAACCTTTAAGGTTCTCATTAAAATAAAAAGAAAAAGATTTTGATAACCTTCAAGGTTCTCATTTAAAAATAAATAAATTGATAACCTTTAAGGGTTTCAGATTTTTGAGAAAAGAAATTCCCACTAGTTTTCAGTCCTGCTGGGTTCTCATCAAAATTATTAGACCCAGTTTTCAGCAACAGTTCTCACAAGCCGA
>Ga0116229_10015701_pt1 | contig 10271 bp, 9 predicted proteins | sample S1TSphgellanicum_3_FD_87313 | JGI IMG/M metagenome (GOLD analysis project Ga0116229, IMG submission 87313) | Host-associated microbial communities from peat moss isolated from Minnesota, USA - S1T2_Fc - Sphagnum magellanicum MG | ecosystem: Host-associated > Plants > Peat moss > Unclassified...
GCTCCTTCTGCTCTTGAGAAAGATGGTTTTTTGCTGGCATATGTGGCTGACGATCGCTTGTTTACTTAATATGGTATTATACAATCAAGCTGCGCAGCAGCTTATAAGGATAAGTAGCTTCGCGCCTGCCAATTTTTGTGCCTAAGTAACGCTCGTCTCCCTGCGTAGGTAAATACCAAAAAGCTTCCACAATTCTATCTCCTACTGCTATTTCGTAAGAATACATCTGTCAGAATATCTGTCAAAATACAGGAGTCAGAATTGTTGCAGAATCAGGAGATAACACTCGTGTTGTTGAGCATGAATACCGATACAAAATCCTTTTAAATTCTGACCTCCTGACCAAAAACGGGGTGTAGGGTGTGGGGTGTAGGGAAAGATCAAAAAACCACAAGATAGTTAGGGGGAAGGTGCCCTCCGAAGTTTGGATCGTCGGTGTGCCTCCGCTCCAACTTCTCTCTAAATTCATTTATGAAAGAAAAGAAAAATTTATTTCGAGACGCGTAGTGAACCAGCGCTGCAGGAGGGTCAGCCCGCTCTCACGGCGACTGGTGTTAGCGATAGCGCAGCGGTAGCGAGTACTCGAGCGTCACCCGTTCGCGCAGCGTCTCCGACAGGAGAAGAGCGCACTTCTTCACGGCGTCCAAGCTTGAAACCCCTGCATTTATGTATGGGGTTCCCCACACCCTAAACCCTACCCTCTACACCCTTTTCATTCCTTAATTCTTCCCTATTTCTGACTAATATTTTCTGGTACAATGGCTGCATATTGTTCAGGAGTTAGCGTTGCTTCCTGTATATTGATGTGTTTGGGAATCACTTTTTCTCGTGCAAATAAATCTGCAATTTTTTGTTGCCTGTCCAGAATTTCTGAAGTGATTGGTCTCAACCGATAAGGTCGCCTTTTGGTAACGACTTCTAAAGTATGCAAATCAATTTTGAGTACAGGAGCAACAACTTTTGCAACTTCTTGTGTGTTACCTTCAGCCCATTGTCCTAACTTATCTATTTCCTCTAAAACTAATCGCACTAATTCCGGATTCTCACTGGCAAAATTTCGAGATGCCATATAAAATCCGCCCTGAGTTGCAATTCCTTTACCGTCTCGAAGTACACGGGCATTCACAGTTTTTTGTGCCAAAGCTAAATAGGGATCCCATGTCACCCAAGCATCCAGCTTACCCTGAATAAATGCTCCTGCTGCATCTGTTGGGGGCATACTAATAGCCTGAACATCACTATATTTTAAGCCAGCTTCTTCTAAGGCTTTGACTAATAAATAATGAGAAGCGGAACCTTTCTGAAAAATAACTTTTTTGCCTTTGAGATCAGCAACATTGCGAATTGGAGAATTTGGGGTAACAATAATCCCACTGCCTTCACCCGTGCCAGGTTTTAAACTAGCAATATAGACCAAGGAAGTGCCAGCAGCTTGGGCAAATATCGGAGGAGTTTCCCCGACAGCACCGATATCTACTCTGCCCACATTCATCGCTTCCATGAGTTGTGGTCCTGCAGCAAATTGTGCCCATTCTACAGACACTCCCAAAGGCTGTAACCGTTTTTCTAAAACACCTTTCAATCTGACGATATCCCCAGAGCTTTGATATCCCATGTGGACAACTTTGGTTTTAAAACCAGTGACTTTTGTTTCTGATTTTGGGGTTTGAACCGTGCAACTAGTGAGGGTCAAGAGGGTTAGTAATGCAGGCAATAAAAAGAGTGAAAGTTGCTGAAAAATAGTGACATGCAACTGCTTGAACGAGGTAATCATGGCAGTAATACTTGATTCGTAATAGAAATGCACCCGATATCTACCGCGTAGCTAAGACATCCTTGGGAGTAATTTCGGCATACTGTTCAGATGTCAAAAACCCGTCTCTGACATTGACCTTCTTGGGAAGAAGTTTTAGGTTGTACCATAAGTCTGCAACCTGTTGCTGCTTGTTAATGATTTCCTCAGTAATAGGTCGCAGTCCATAATCATACTTATCGTGCATGATCTTCAGTGTGGGTACATCAACTTGAGTAACAGAAGTCAGCAGTTCTGCCATTTCTTGAGGATGATCCTTAGACCAGAGTTCTGCTTTTTGCAGTTCCTCTAGAAATACTTTGATCACATCAGGATGAGCCTGGAAAAACTGGCGTGAGGTAGAGTAAAAGTTACCAGTATCTCGCAACTTCTCGCCATCAATGAGAACACGACCTACTTTCTGCTGTTCGGCTCTAGTGACGAAAGGTTCCCAAATAAACCAGCCATCCAATTTTTCTTGACTGAACGCCACATTTGCATCTGGGGGTGGTAGAAAAACTGGCGTGACATCACTCTGTTTCAGCCCTGCAGCTTCCACGGCCTTTACCAAGAGGTAATGACCAATAGATGCTTTTTGACAAGCAACCTTTTTCTCTTTTAAGTCCGCAACACTTTTAACAGGAGAGTTGACCGGAACTAAAAGCGAGATTGATTTACCACTGTGAGGTGTAGCAGACAGATATACGAGGTCTGTACCTGCTGCTTGTGAAAAGACAGGAGGCGACTCTGCTGTGAGTGCAATGTCGAGTCCACCTGCATTGAGGGCTTCTAACTGTTGCGGTCCAGCAGCAAACTCAGGCCACTCTATCTTAAAACCTAGAGGTGCCAATTTTTTTTCCAAGATACCCTGTTTTTCCAGGACTGCTAGAGAGACAAGTTGTTTTGCACGCACAATACGCACCACGTGTTCTGCTGTGCTATTAGATGAAGCTATTTGCTGTTGAGTGGTATTATGTTGTGTATTACAACTTACTAAAGTAGTATATATAACTAAGCAATAGCCAACGACGAATAATAGGTAACGACGACTTTTTCGCAGACCTATCCAGGATTTAAACTTTTTTTTCCAACCTTGCATGAGTTGACTTTGCCAATTTTACTTGAACACAGGAAATAGGGCGGTATTAACCACCCTAACTATAGGAGAGCAAGGAAACTTTTATAATCTTTAGTCATCGGCCATTGTTGATGAGAATTTATACAAATGACATATGACAAAATTTTATAAGGAAGTCAGACGGGATATGGGAAAACCCATCTGACGCAGTACCAATTGGTAGAGGCAAAACTGAAAATTTATGAATTTGTTAGTTCTTTTTATGAACCACTAACAAAATATTTAGGAGTATTGGGTAACGACTGGTAACTCGTCATTCAGTACCCAATTGCCTATATCTCGCAATTTGTAATCTAGGGGATCGTGAAGCGTGAAAGTCCGCAGATCCCGCCAATAACGGTCAAAACCATGTTTGGTAGCAGTGGCACGGGTTCCCATCACTTCAAAGATGTTGGTGGTAATATCTAATCCCACTTTTGTCGCAAAGGCTTTGGCAGCGAAAACAGTGATCGCCACTTCTCCCCGTTCTTGAAAAGTCAGGTTAACATCCTTCTCCCATGCTTTTTGTACTTTCGTAGCAGCCTCGTCAGCTAAGGCAATGCCTGCTTGAAGTTCTGTCCACAATTCCCCATAGTTACGTAAGATATAAGGATCAGCTGTGGCACGATCTACTCCTGATGTTATCCAGGGTTTGGTATAGTTTGTGGTGTACTGTGTTGCCGATGCAAATGCCCCTTCCGTAATCCCAAGATATACATAGGTTTTAGTGAGCTGAGCAATGATGCACCCAAATGTAGCAAAGGCAGCATCAGGAGGATTAGGCGGTCCCAAAATTTCGTCTTTTTTCACCAGCACATGATGAAACGTGAACGTATCGCTAGCCGTTCGCCGTTGTCCAATATTCTCCCAATCCTGATTAGAAACTACACCCTCTCGGTCTTTGGGAATCACAAAAAAGAATGGGAGTTCTACGCCATCTTGGACAGCACTGAAAACTCGCAGATCGGCAACATTAACACCTGTGCCAAAACTTTTAACCCCATTGAGGCGGAAATTTTCACCGTCTGGGCTAATTTTCAGCCGAGTATCCCGCGTATTAATAGCATTAGCCCAAAACAAGTTATTCAGAGCGGTTTCCCGATAGTATCTATCCTTTTGCTCTGGCGTTCCCGACCCATGACCCAAAGCAGTTAAATTTAGATGATTTCCATACAGTTGCCCAATAGAACCATCCGCTTGAGAAAGTTTTTGGACAATTTTGAAGGCTTCCGCCCACGTTGCCCCAATTCCACCATATTCTTTCGGTACTACCAAAGGCAGTAAACCAGTTTCACGCAGTCGTCGCACTTCCAAATCTGGAGATCCTGCTTGGGTGTCCCGTTCCACTGCAGTTTCAGCAAATTCCTGAGATAGGGAAGATGCGATCGCAATCCAGTCTTGGGACTGTTTAACCTCTAACAGTTGTACCATTACTCTTAATTGTTAGTCGTTAGTTGTTAGTTGTTAGTTGTTAGTTGTCATACAGAGGTCATTCTAGTGTCTATACCCTGACTGATTCCTCAACTCTTCTCTGACCGCTTTCCTGCTTACCAAGCACACGCTGCAAAATACCTTCTACAATCTCAGCAAACGCTGCATTGCCCTTAGTTCTGGGACGTGGTAGGGAAATTGGATAATCCATCACTACCTGACCATGTTCAATCAGTACAACTCTGTCTGCTAAAACCACAGCTTCTTCTACATCATGGGTAATCAGCAGTGCAGTAAATTGCTGTTCAAGCCATAGACCCTCGATTAATTGCTGCATCTCAATGCGAGTTAGAGCATCTAAAGCACCAAGGGGTTCATCTAGAAGCAACAAAGAAGGTTTACTTGCCAAAGCTCTTGCCAAAGCTACTCGCTGGCGTTGTCCGCCAGAGAGTACAGTCGGCCAGTCGTGAGCGCGATCTTCAAGTCCTACAGAACGGAGAACTTGTAAAGCACTTTGTCGTACAAATACTTTCGATCCACGCAAGCCTAGCTCTACATTTGCCAACACCTGTTGCCAAGGTAACAGACGAGCATCCTGGAACATCATCCGTACCTTTGGATTAATCTGTTGGTTTTGTCGGCCATCTAGAAAGACACCGCCTGTACTTGACGCGTCGAGCCCGGCAATTATGCGTAACATTGTACTCTTGCCACATCCACTGCGACCGACAATTGCCACAAATTCCCCAGGCTTGACCTCCAGGTCTATGCCTCGCAATACTGGTTTAGACCCGAAAGACTTTCTCAGCCCTTCAACTTTTAAGTGCGTTCCACGAAGTTCAGATACCATGCAAAAAAAAACCTCCAATATTTGATCTGGCACGAGCAAAGTAAGGTCAACGGTTAATAGTCAACTGTAAGAATTGGATATTTTTTTATATGTTCCTCCCTTATTGACACTGTTTTCCCCCTGAATCTGTAAAGTGTCTGTAACCTAAAAGCTTGACTGAGCAATCGTTTTAGCCGGGTTGTTACCCTTTCGGTTGCTTGTTGACTTAGTACTTAAGTAATACGGCAGCTTTATTGATTTACCGTATTTTATTTTTAGTAGTCTTTCACAACTTTACTGAAAAAGCAAGTGTTGTTTGTAAAAAATTACAAAATCAAACCTGATGCAACGCTGAGCTAAAGAGCGAACTGGTAACCCAGCGATCAGACAGAGGAGTAGGGTCTTTCCCACACCCCACTCCCCATGCCCCTTATCCCCAGAGGGGGCCCCGAGTTCCCCACTCTTAACGCAACGGAAAGCCCAGATTATTCAAAGCTTCACGCAGGCGATCGCGTCCCGATAAAGACTTAGCAAACGCAACCCGTTTAACGGAATGTTCCGACCAGTCACCAGGGATATTCATCTGTTGATCAGTATAGAAGGCTTTCATCACCTCATTGTAATGAGCGATGCCTTCTTCTTGTCCTGTCGGAGACGCTTCTCCTGACGGAGAGGCTGCGCCAACGCGAACGGAGACGCTAGCACTAACGGGAAGTACAAGGGACGCATCTACGCCCTCATCTTGTTCTGCGATCTGATAAGTTTCCCGGTGCAGTACTACTGATTGCGGTAAACGTGGCTTAATAGCAGCAGCATGAGTGGGATCAGGATAGCCTACGCACAATCCAAATACAGCAAAGACATGGGGGGGTAAATTCAGTACCTTTGCCACATCTTCCGGATGGTTACGCATTGCACCAATATAGACTGTTCCTAAGCCAAGAGATTCAGCCGCTACAGTTGCATTTTGCGCAGCCAATGCCGCATCGATTGTTGCCATGAGAAACATTTCCAAGTAATCTAAACCCTCGTGAGGCAGTCCACGACTCTCAGCAATATGAGTTAAGCGAGCCAAATCTGCTAACCACACAAGGAATAGAGGACACTGCCGAATGTGCGCTTGATTGCCAGCCAGTTGTGATAACTTTTCCTTGCGGTTTGCATCTTCTACTGCTACCACACTCCATGTTTGAAGATTAGATGAAGTAGACGCAGATTGAGCCCCTGCAACCAAGATTTCCAGAGTTCCTAGGGGTAAAGGATTAGGTAGATAAGCCCGGATCGACCGATGAGATAGCAGATTCGTTAGGCTGTCATTCCAGGGAACATCTATATTGAAGGTGTCAAGACCATAACGGTGACGTAGCAACTCAGTAGGATGGGTCATAAATTGTTGGTTGGTTGTTGGTTGTTAGTTGTTGGTTGTTAGTTTTTTCCTCCCCCTGCTCCCTTGCCCCCCTGCCCCCCTGCCACTCAAATCTTTGGTGACAAGGCGGCGTATTGTTCTGGTTTCAGCATAGCCTCTTTCACATCAATCTGTTTGGGGATCAATTTCAACTGATAGTATGTATCAGCAACTTTCTGCTGTTTAGCAATTAGTTGTTCATCAATTGGGACCACACCAAAACTTTTTCTATCAGTTGCCTTTTTCATTATTTCTAAATCAATTCCTAAGACTGGTGCGAGAGTTTCCGCCACAGCTTCCCGATGTTTACTTGACCAATCCTCTAGTTTCTTAATTTCTTCTAAAATTGCCTTAACCGTTTGTGGGTTCTCGGTAGCAAACTTGCGACTAGCCAAATAATATCCTCCTTGACCGTTCACAGACCTACCATCAATCAGGACACGGGCATTGGTATTTTTTTCAGCCGCTGCATAAAAGGGGTCCCAAATTGCCCAAGCATCCAAGCTACCTTTGACAAACGCCGCACGGGCATCAGCTGGTGGTAAATACACAGGTTGAATATCGCTATACTGCAATCCTGCTTTTTCTAAAAGTTGCACTACAAAATAATGAGCGCTAGAGCCTTTTTGAAATGTAATTTTTTTACCTTTGAGGTCAGCTAATGTTTTAATAGGAGAGTTTTGAGAAACAAGAAGAGCTTGACCAGCAGGACTAGGAGCAATCCCAGCAATATAAGTGAGTGAAGCGCCCGCAGCTTGAGCAAAAATTGGTGGAGATTCTCCTGCATGACCAAAGTCAATACTGCCTACATTCATCGCTTCTAAAAGTTGTGGACCTGCAGGAAATTCAATCCATTGAACAGATACTCCTTCAGGTTGCAGGCGTTTTTCTAAAACACCCTTAGCTTTAATGAGAATTGCTGATTTCTGATAGCCAAATTTGACTACCGATGCTTTGCTTTGACTAGTATTACTAGCAGATGTATCAGCAGGATTAGCTGACTTATTGGGTGTACAAGCAGCAAACAACAAGCTGAGACATAAGCCAGAAACAAAAGCTCCTAAGATCGGTTGGGAAAAGACAGATAATAGCCTCTTTTGACTTTTAAATAGAAGTAACCCAGATTTTATTAATGATATCCATTTGGCAGTTAAACTGTTAAAATGTAGGTCAATCATGAAAATTAACTCCTCAAAAATCTTGATTTAGTAAGGGCGGGTTTAACCTTTTAGCTTGTCAGCAGTGGATAGAATATCTTTTTACATCAGCCCGTACAGGAGTCAGCTTCTCCAACCCCGCGCCCACTTCTGTAGGAGTTCTTCTGACTCCTATATTCTGACCGCAGGCGACGCAAGTCTCCCGCTTCACTCCTGGTTCCACATATACACTAATTTGATGCACTTACCGTTGTATGCGAAAAAAAAGAAATTTTACCAGGTCTGACTAACAAAGGACGATCTCATGACATCTCGTAAGGTTTTATGACTTTTGCCTTGTGTTTTCACACTAACTATGGTTATATGTTATCTTGTCTGCAAATAAATTACTGTATTCCGATTGAATTATAGTAGTTAATGGGGGGATCGCTTTGCCTCAAAAGAAAGTTGAGATGAAGATACCAGCGCTATCTGTACACAAAGACAGGGGGGACTAGGGGGACAAGGAGAGAAATCTTTTCATGCTTGGGGTGGTTTGCAGTTCATAGCATAGTGACTGCATAGCTGTCTTTCTTGATAAAAAAAACATAAAAAAGTGGCTAAAGTGGAGTCTGTTTCTATGTCACAACAACTAGAGAACAAAAGTACCCAAACGCTATCTCCCGCCAAAGCGCCTGCAACTCGCAGACGCAATCAGCGTTCCCATCAGGCAATTCTCAAAGCTGCGGCGGAGTTATTAGAGGAAAAAGGCTATGGGGATGTCTGTATTGAGGCGATCGCCGCCCGTGCTGGAGTTGGCAAACAAACGATCTACCGTTGGTGGTCTTGCAAAGCAGCGGTGATTATGGAAGCTTTTGCCGCCCAAGCCGCACGGAACCATCCCACACCTGACACAGGTAGTGTGAGACAAGACCTGTATCAGATCATGCGACAAATGTTTACAGTGCTGACACAGACGACGGTGGGGGCTGCGCTTACTGGATTGATTGCGGAAACGCAAATTGATCCCAATCTGGCTGAGGCGTTTCGCGAACAGTTTATTAAAAGTCGTAGACAAGTTACCCGCACAGTTTTAGAAAGGGGTATTGCCCGAGGTGAACTCCGTAAGGATCTAAATTTGGAATTAGCGATTGATGGAATTTATGGTCCAGTCTGGTATCGAATGCTGTTAAAGCACGCACCTTTGGATGATACCTTTGCAGAAGATTTGGTGAATTTTTTGATCGTTGGGATACAAGCGACGGATAATGCTACCTTTTAATGGTTGAGGATTTGAGAGTATTATCAAGCTTTGAGGAGTAGCATTTTGTCTAATTTAGTTAACCAACAAATCTTACTCAAAAGCCGTCCAGTTGGGGAACCAAAAGAAACAGATTTCTTCTTAGTCGAAACACCAATTCCTGAACTTGGTGAAGACGAAGTTCTCACGCATACGATTTACCTGTCTCTCGACCCTTATATGCGCGGTCGCATCAGTGCACGCCAGTCTTATGCTGCTGGGATTGAGTTAAATTCAGTCATAGTTGGTGGTACGGTCAGCCAAGTCATTAAATCAAATCATCCTCAATTTCAGGAAGGGGATTTCGTACTCGGTTTTAACGGTTGGCAAACTTATGCTATATCCAAAGGTGAGAGCCTACGTAAAATTGACCCCAACCAGGCTCCTTTATCCTATAACCTAGGTGTACTGGGTATGCCTGGTCATACTGCCTATAGTGCTCTCCTCGATATTGGTAACCCAAAAGCTGGTGAAACGGTTGTGATTTCAGCAGCTTCCGGTGCTGTTGGTTCAGTAGCAGGTCAAATTGCCAAAATTAAAGGTTGTCGAGTCGTTGGAATTGTTGGGAGTGACGAGAAGCGAGACTTTGTGGTGAATGAATTAGGCTTTGATGCTGGTATTAACCGCAAAACTCAAGAACTCTATCCAGCACTTAAAGAAGCTTGTACGAACGGAATTGATATTTATTTTGACAATACCGCAGGTGTCATTTTAGAAACTGTGTTGCAACAGATCAATTTGGGCGCGAGAATTGCGCTGGTAGGTCTAATCTCAGAGTATAACGCGGTAAATCCTCCTGCTGGTCCAAATTTAAGCCCATTGCTCATCAAGCGTGCCCTCATCAAAGGTTTTCTTGTGAGCGACTACCAACACCAGTATAGTAATTTTGCGAGAGATGTTTCAGAATGGTTGAAGTCAGGTAAGCTCAAGTACAAAGAAGATGTAGTTGTTGGTTTGGAGAATGCTCCTCGTGCTTTTATCGGTTTGCTTCAAGGTCAGAACTTTGGCAAACTAATTGTTCAAGTAAGTGATGACCCAACAGCAGTCAGATGAAAAAGTTACGCCGAGTTGCCATTCTAGGAGGAACCCACGGAAACGAGTTTACAGGTGCATATCTGATAAAAAAATTTGATAGATTCTAGGACTTACGCACTGTACAAACGAATCATCTTGTGAATTAACGAAGATACGTCGTTTCAGGCTTTGATCAATCATCCTTGGATGGATAGCGTAGGCGTAGCCCGCCGCAGGCATCGCCTAA
>Ga0116229_10015704_pt1 | contig 10270 bp, 8 predicted proteins | sample S1TSphgellanicum_3_FD_87313 | JGI IMG/M metagenome (GOLD analysis project Ga0116229, IMG submission 87313) | Host-associated microbial communities from peat moss isolated from Minnesota, USA - S1T2_Fc - Sphagnum magellanicum MG | ecosystem: Host-associated > Plants > Peat moss > Unclassified...
GTTTTTTCAGCCATAGGGGCCCCCCTTCCTTTCTTGCAGTGTGAAAAATATAAACGTCCCCCTACCCCCCCCCCCCCCAATGCGATACCCCATGTTCCGATTGTGGGGCCTTATTTACACATCTTAGTTTGGCACGCCATCAAAGGTGTTATTAGCATTTTCAAGTTGGCTCCTTGAGGGGCAACAATGGTACCCCATCCTTCCAAACCCCATGCCTTCTTTTAATAGCTTAAGCATGGATATAGAATCCAGATCCCCTTCAAATTATTTTGTTAGGGTTCCCTAGGCCTTGATTGTGATCTCACATCCAAGTTGTTTTGAGGTGAGAGGTGCAACTAGCATCCAAATTTCCTTTGAACCACATAGTGCAAGACTCGAATGATGTTGCAACTTGGCATCTTTTTTTACTTTTCCCCTAGTGGTGTCTTCTTTTGTTTGTTCAAAGTGCGAAAGCTAGGCATAGGGAAATTAAAATTTAATTATGGAGGAGGTTCCTTTCTAATGATTAAGAAGAATTTCAAATAGAACATTTGTTACGCACACATGCCCTAACAACTATTTTACCTTCGACCCCCCATGTTTAAATGGTGCCTTCCCCTAGAAGCCTCATCCTTTTCTTCCCACTTAAAGCCATATCATCTTCGTCAAAGTTTAGCCCTAAGGTGAATTGGGGAGTATGCTCGTGTTATGAAGGCCTTCGTCACAAACCTCATGGGCCATGATTTAATAGTAATAGTTGTGCGAAATCTGTTTATCATAGGTTTACATGAAATAAACACAAATGTCATTCATTTATTGTTTGAACATCGATGTTATGTGCATTGTTTAAATACAAATGTCATATGCCTATGAATAATATTGTTTAAACATAAATGTTGTATGTCTATTTGTGTTGTTTACGTACGAAAGTCATGCACACAATTTCTATGTTTAAATAATGCACAATATTTGTGTTTAAACAATTCAAACCTATGAAATAATAAATTTCGCATGAATTTGGAACGAATTCATGAAACTTTTAAATTTATGATGTTCAACCTCCTAGTGCCAACTTCGGTTTCTTTAAAGACCATTACTACTTTATACATTTTTCATCTTCTGAATTCATCCTTGCTATGTTAAAATTCATTGATGGAATTTCAACTATAAATAGATTTAGAATTTACTTTAGACATGTTTGAATCAAAATTCATCCATTCAACTCACCTTTCAATTAGAAGGCCTTTAAGCATGGTTTTTTAACACCTTTGAGATTTGTTTAACCCATAGAACTTACCTAATGGCTTTTCCCAATTATTGATGGTGTGTTCTTATGTTGTTAAAAGATGTATCCCTAAAAACATAATTAGGGCCCTTAATGATGCTAAGCTATTAACTTTTGCCCAAGCCTTTTAAAGGCATTTAACTACTAACATTAGGTGAACATTACGATTAGTGAATATGACATTTTATTTTTAGTTTCGTAATTCATTTGTTGTGCATTTATCCCCCCACCAGTTTATGGTCGTAATCAAAAGAGGTAGTGAAGCAGTGGTGCATGGTATTTGGGTAGCTTTAGATGTTCACCTTGATTGGGTTGTGTTACAAGTAGATGTTGCAAATACCTTTAACATTTTTTTTTGTATAGTTATATTTTAAAAACTCACACTACAATTGGGTAGTTGTCTTAGCTCATACCTTTCATCTATTCCTTTTATGTTCTTAAGTACCTTCTTTTTTTTAATCACCACTCCCCTTAGGGTGATCTATTTATTCATTCTTCCATTGGTACCTATCAAAGGGATCTTTTAGGTGGCCATTTTTTTGCTCTAGCTCATTTTTGCACATTTCATAATTTGTCTACCCTTTTCCCATCTTGTTTCTTTCTTGTAAGTGACACCCACATCATTGGACCTACTTTAGTTGTCTTTCAAGTTTTTCATCATTTTCTTCCTAGTTAGATTTGGTAGGCCTTGTGGTTTAACCCCACATGTGTTATATATTTAGTTTCCTTCAAGGTTGCCTTTAAGGTTCTCATCTCCATTAGGTTTATGTACCCCTACTAAGGGCATTAAGGTTTTGGGTGTTTTTTTGGGGTCCTTTTCCTTCACATTTTTTTAACAAGAGGTTTTGGATGATGGTGTTCACACATAGATGCCCTTCTTAGGTTGGGGGATGTATAAGTGGCATTTGGGATTCTCATCACAAATTTATAAGCTTCAAGGTTCGTTCCAAATCCTTGCAAAATCTATTATTTCATAGGTTTGTATTATCTAAACATGAATGTCATGCATTATTTAAACACATAAATCATGTGCACAATTTTTTGTGTGTAAACAACACGAATATACATACAACATTTGTGTCTAAACAATACAAATAGGCATATGACATTCGTGTCTAAACAATGAGCATGACATTAATGTTCAAACAACACAAATAGATGAATAACATCTGCGTTTATTCCATATGAACCTATGAAAAGTAGATTTCGCACAACTATTATTGTCAAATCATGGCCCATTAAGTTTGTGATGTTCATTCGTTGTTTCACACAGAGGCTTTGTTACTTTCTTCATTCTTTCCCCCACTTTTGAATTTTCAACACAAGCTAACCTCCTTTGATTCGACCTTCATTCACATATCTAAAAGACTTGTAAGGCCACATTATTTGGAGTGTTTGGAGGCTCCCCTAGTTTATTGACAAGCCTTTCTTCCCATTTCCAAAAGTGGGATAGGTCTTGTTTCTATAAAGGTTATCACTTCGATAAAATACTTGGGGAATTAAGGGTTTGTCGCCCCAATCATTACATATAATTTTTTGCAAAATGATTGCCCATTTTTATTAGGGGCTATAGGGGCTAACAATTTAGGTCCACTTCCATTCCAAACTCACCTTAAATGGGTCATGACCTTCTACATCCAATTGTTCAAGTTTCCATCCCACATGTTGAACAACTATCAAAGAGAAAAATGGATCACTTTAGGAAAACATCTCAAAAAGCATGCATGAACACTCATTTTCCAACCTCATCTCAAAGCTGTCTTCAAATTGTCATCGTGTTTAACTAAAATCTTATGCATGCCCAAGCTTAAGTGTTTGGCTTTTTTCTCGCCTAGTCATCTCAACTTTTAGGGTGGATTTTAACATTTTATCTTCAACATTATGCACCAAATTGGGCTTCCCCCATCCTATGACTTGTGGTTTTATCCAATGCATATGTAGCAAGGCCTTAGATTTGATAGGGATACGTCTATTTTGTTGTGTTCATGGGTGAGAACACACTGTCACACATGATGCAATTCAAGATTCTTTTTCTTCCATTGCTAAAGATGTCAAGTTCCATGTTTTGCATGAGCAAACACGTTCTTTAATCATCACGATGACAAATGGATATTGTGTTTACAATAGATGGTATTCGCACTTTGGTAAACATAATCATTATTGAAACGACTTGTGTGAATCTTGTTTTGTGAGCCGCTTCTTCCCGAGGAATGGTTGCAATGATTACAACTTAAGCAAAGGTTGTGTCATATCACAACCAACACCATGAGGATGATTTCATCCTTTTAGTAATAGAGATATTTGAATGTTTACACCAATAGGCGGACTACTTTCTTCATTGATGTGCCAACATGGCATGTTTAACAAAGGGCTTTGGAGGTCCTCCTCTTTTGATTATACATTCATTTTATAGTAAAAGGTGTTAGCGGTTCTTCAAAAAGTTCAAGCCACCATTATCTTGCATTAGGCATTTGTGGCAATTGGAAATGCCTCTTATAAACTTGGTGTCTTCCTAAGTTTTTCACCCATTTCCTTGCACGATTTGCTTTGTGTTATTGGTGATGGGTTTAGATCCTAGGTTTCATGTTTTCTCCTCTTAAGGGTCCCCATTGTGTGTTCGACACTTTTAAGTGTGGTTTTTTGTTTGAATTTTGGTCCCCTTTTTTTTATTCTCACGTTCCCTTGCCGAATGTTTTTCATTTTTTTATATATTTATTTTTCTTCTCTTTGTTAGTTTGTCATTATTTTTCAAAGTGGAAAAAAAGAAAATCAGATTTTTAACCTACCAAATTTCAAAAAACATTTAAAATTTTGAAATTTTGTTAGGTTCTAAAATAAATTCTAAAAGGGTAGCCAAAAAATTAGGATACTTAAATTTTTTTGTTTAATATTTTTTTAAAGCCAATTTGTTTATGATCATCACTTCAATTATATCACAAAATTCAAAAAAAAAACCCCACTAATTTTGAATGACAAACCTTTTCTCAATTATTGGGTTATTTTCACTTTTATGTATGTGGTTGACTTTTATGTGATTTGATAAGGAATTGTTCTTTCTATTGATAATGAAAGTTTTGTGTATAAGGAAAATCCATAACAACTAAGGGCAAAGCCTAAGGTCTAGGGCATTATGTCTTGCTATGATGGCTTTCTTTTGCATAAGAAAACCAAGGTGAAAATGAAGGAACCTTACAATAAATTTCTCCCATAATTGGGGTCTTATGCCATAATTCCCCTTGTGGATTTTATGCCATGCTACTCTCCTACACCAAAGAGCAGGCAATTGCCAAGTAAGGTTCCTCAAATAACAAAAATAATTTCTTTTGGGTTGGTGCAACAAACATGATTTTGGAATGAAAGGAAGGACAACATGTGACACCGCATTCCTTCTTTATGGGTGAAAAGTTATTTTCATGCCATTTGTGTTTTGGGAACAAACCATGAATGCTCTCTTATAGTTGAATGTGATCAAACTATTTGTTAAAAGAAAGGGCTACCTTAACATGTATCATATTTATAGTATTTTGAGGCTTATGAAATGCAAGATTTACATTGGTGATTCTTTTCACAAACTTGAAACTATATAATGTATTGATAAATAGGAAATTGAAAAAGGTTTAACATGAAATCAATAGTTCAAACATTACTTAGTGAATAAGGAGGTTTGAAGTTTATTAAACCATGTGTGAACACCTTTACTAAAGGTGATGCTTCCACCTTGAAATTATCTGTTGCTTTTAAGAGTGCATCATGAAGGTTGCTAATGCTTGAAGCTTGCAACATGCCAAAGAAAATGAAATGTTGAAAATCATGTAAGGCCTTGTAAGACTTAAAAACCATTGTAGGTTAAAAAGATGATTGTTCTGTTGACATTTTCATGATGTATCTTGTTGAAGCACCATGTTATTGATTTTCCTTGTTTGTGAATAAAAATTCATAGTTGTTAGGTGTGCTTACGACTTAAAATATTAATCACATAACTTTGAACAATGGTAAGATCACCATGGGGGGTCTTGTGTGTTCCTATGTTGGCACCTACAACTATTGTTGTCACCACACATACAATACATAACATGAAAATAATTTGACTGGTACACCATGTCCAACCATGTATCATATACCAAAATATCATTCACCTATAATAACACAAGAATCCCAGCCCATAAAACAAAAAGAAAATCTCAACACAAACCATGCAAAAAAGAACTTGCCTCCCAAAAACTTAGAACATTTGCAATAGCAAAGCATGTGTGTTTTGAAATCTCAAATCATCAAAAGGGATTTGAGATCACACAAATTGGGATTATATCCCATCCACAAAATATCTTGAACCTCATTCACACTTGAATCAATTAGAAATAAAAACCAAAATAACTAAAATAATTCAATTTATCCCCAACTAAATAGGATTTAGTTGAAGAATTAAATTAACACACTTAACAATTGTCATGTGCTCCTATGTTGATGCTTGTAACTATCATTGTCACCACACACACAACACATAAACATGAAAATACCCAAAATGGTACACCATGTCCAAACTACCCCCCTCTATGGGTTAAAGTCCCCCTAAGCTAGTTAGCAAGGTTAAACTACATAATGAAAATCCACCATGGATGATCACTTTGGCTTTAAGATGAAAGGACCAATAGATTGGGTGTAAATATGAACCCCATTCTTAATTGGCTAGTCACAATCCTTCGAATTCCCAACCAAATGTGAATCACCATAGGAGAATGCTTTGAAGCTAGTTTTACTATCCAACCCTAAAAACCTAGGTTTACTTGTTAAACCAAAAGCAAAACCAATTTCCAATTGGCACTTCCTCCAAAAGTAGCATAAGACATCTCATATGTTAACCTTAAAAACATTGATCATAAATCAACATAGTGGCAATTCCTAAAGATTATCCACATAACATACATTGTAGGCCAACAAAAACCACTATTAAAAATGGGTCAATGTGGCCATCCACATTAGGAAGATGACATGGTGCACAATTACACACATGGTCCTTCCATGTCTAACCATGTCAACGTTCCAATAATAACACTTTAGAAGGTAAAACCTTTCGCACATGAAGAATAACACATCTTATAATCACATCCAAAATAGTTAATGATGTTTATTACAAGTACACATAATCTCTTAGTTTGAATATATGGTTTGAATCCAATAACCACCTTTGTAAATGTTGGCATAACGTAATGTATTTTGATGTTGGGCAATTGACAAATTTTCTATGTAGCCATAACATGTTGGAACAAGGTAACTAATCGTTCACATGTTGTACATTAAGATCATCCAAGTTGATCACCACCATCACATTTCATCATATTGAGGTTGGTATTTCAAATTCATGAATAGTTAATAAGAAGTATGGTGAAAAAAATGAAATAGAAACTTGTTGACTAAACCTATACCCCATAAGTAGCCATGGTAATTACAAGGTCCCAATTTTGAATATGAAAATTTCAAATTTCATATTATTAAATGCCCCACTTCATTATCTACACCATTTGTTTAATCAACCCATCTATTTTAGGTGGTTTCATGAAAAAGTGCAATGATCAATTAGGCCTTCTCACACAATTCTTGGAACCTCCCACGAAATTACATACTTTGGTTGATAAATATTTCAATTGAAGCCCCAAATCTTCTAAACACCTTACCCAAAAATTCATAGGCAATGTTATCATTATGATGATCCAACAATGGCACCAATTCTAGCCATTTCAAAAAGTGTTCGATCATAACCAAAACATATAAACTATGTTGGAGGTCAAATTAAGTTGGTTGACAAAATCTAAATTCCACCAATATCCAAACCCCCTAATGGGCAATGGTTGAAGATGATGTGTAGGTGCATTGAATGAAACTTTTACCCAATTAGACACCAAACATTGAAAAATAAATTGTTAAACTTGAAATTACATCCCTTGCCACCGATATTGTTCCTTGAACAAATTGTAGGTCCATTGGACCCCAAAATGGCCCAACTATTTGTGCACATACTTCACAAGGTTTTCATGTGTTTTAGGTGAAGTGCAACTTGTAGTTGTCCATCTACCCACACTCATAGGAAGGAATCCCACTTGGATTATTTGGCCCTATGCACACCCAATTTCACTGCTTGGGTGTCAATCCAATTGGAAGTTAACCCACTTGTAGATATGCAATAACATGTGCACATGCATGTATGTTCAATGCACCATCACCTTCTAATTCAATGCCCACATCATAGGAATCCCCATCACCCATATTAGTTTAAGGTACATCCCCAAAACATCCAAGTAAGGTACATAAGTATGTTGAAACATGTCATATTGGTATTGCCTCCAAATCCACATCTCCATGCCAACAAACAAATGATATCCTTCTCATTGGAACTTAGGTTCTAACTTAGCCCATCAACATTTTGATTAACCCTACTAGCTTTGTGAACAATATGAAAATCATATTATTGTAAGATAAGTCCCCACTTGGTTAACTTTCCTACAGGTCAATTTGATTCCATGAAATATATAAATGATTACTAATCGATAACCAAAATGAATGGCATGCCATAAAGATAACATTAGAATGATGACATAACCCAAATAACTACAAGGCATTCCCCCTCATAGGAATTATAATTGGCCTTTGTCTTGTTGTTGGACCTATTAGCATATGCCACCACAATCCATTGTCAAGTTGGATAAGCACATCTCTGAACCTTAAAATGCTCCAATCGTCGTGTAGTTCAAACAACTATCCTTAGATGCGTTGCCTCAAAACAAGAGCTAATGTGAAATTAGTTTTTAATTCCTAAAAGGCCTACTTTTGTGCTTCACCCCATATTTAATCCTAGTCAATTAGGTGAAAGGTTTGACAATGTTGTCAAACCCTTTGACAAACCTCTAGTAATAATTACATAAGCCTAAGAAGGCTCGCAATTCACTAACATTTATTGGTTGGAGAACTTGTGAAATTGTTTCAACCTTGGCCTTTTAAACCCCTAATCCACATGCATAGATCATGTGACCCAAGTACTCCACATGAATATGAAAAAACTAGCACTTACTTGGATGAAACTTGAGGTTATGTTCCTTAGGTCTTCCAAAAACCTCCTACAAATAACACCTATGATTTCATGGGGTCAAATTTAAAACAACAATGTCATAGATATATCATTTAGCAAAACCAAGGTTTGCCGACATTCAATCCATGACCCTTTGAAATTTTATAGGGGCATTTTTCAAACCAAATGGTAAAAACCTCCATTGGTATAAAACATCCTTCCCCCATGAAGATCAATCCCCCAAAATGTCAATTTGATTTTATCACCTTACTTTAATGGTGACTATGATTACCAAACTATAAGTCCAAGGTATTAAAAAACTTATTTTATCCTATGAATCAAAAATCTCCTCCAGAAAAAACGTGGGATATTTGTTCAAGCAAGTCCATTTATTCACCAAATGATAATCCCCACACATGCAACAATTAATTTAATCACCCAAAACATCCATTTTGGTTGGAATAATTATTGCCCATGCATATTCACCCCTAGACTGCAACTCCGCTAAAACCATGTCCAACAACTCTACTATCCAAGTTTAAACTAAAGCCCTCTCCACCTTAGTAAGCTCGTAAGGTCTTTTGAAAACTAAATTATCATCATTTCATATAATTTCAACCTCTTATCCTTTAAATCGGTCCAATTCTTTTAAGTTGAAAGTAAAACATCCAACATAATTTTGTAATAGCCATCATGTTGTGTGCATCTCATCCCTTATAATCATTGGACTAATATCTAATTCCTATGTGGTTGTAATCAAGGGTACTTTAGGTTGGGATCACGAATTATCCCCATTTTCCAAGGTTGAAAGTGCAACCTATGGTTACCATGTAAAATATTGGGGGTACCACATTGTCTTGGCACCCCACATCACCAACATCCTTCCCAACACCCATAAATCCTTCCTAGTAGTTTTGATTCCATGTATGCCAAGGATGTGTAATTCATGTTACAACATTATCCCTCCCCGCCCTTTTGCACTTACATGACTATCCCAACCAATGATGCACAAGTGGACATTTAAGGTGGGTGGGAAAGATTAGGCCAAATGCGCATGTTTAGCCAAGGTCAAACAAAAAAACCATGTGAAGTAGCTAAGGTCCATAATTTACCCCAAAATCTGCATATGAACTCCTTTAAAAATGTTGGGCACAACTATGGTGCCAACGCAGAAGCCCATGGTTGATTTCATTCATCTACATTAGGATCTTCCGTACTAAATGAATTGGAATCCCAAATAATCTTGGGGTTTCCATCCCTAAATGCATGAAAACGTGGAAAATTCAGGAATGTTGATAGGGCTATTTGTGGGACGCCAACCCTGACGCACCCCCAAGCTCTTTGATAGACTCAACTGCGAGTCTAAATTGAAAATAGTGGAAGGATATGAAGTTAGGGTACGCTCCTTGACTCGTAACATTTGGGGGGTAGAGGGGCGTGTTGGAGCTTCGGGATGGGGATTAGGATGAATAACAAGCAGGTCAATTATTCACACGAACCTACACAAACCAAACAACAAGTTAATTGGTGCATAGTTGAAACACTTTTGGTGCACGGACGAACCACAGGCAAACATAAATTCACAAGACTTACCATGGCTTGAACTTGGGGAAGCCACCACCTTCCCCGTTATAGTATTCTCTATGCCTGGCCACGGGGCCTACACCCAAATGTCATTTTGTCCCAAGACTTCCAAATTGGGAGTCCCGAAATTCTCGAAATTGGGACTCTCGTTATTTTGAAGGCCAATAATTTTTTTGTGAAGACCTCTAATTGAAGTGAGGTCCAAAGCAAAGCTATAATCTTTGTCAAGATCTTTCCAACGGTATTTGGCATGCCACCCTCATGCAAGTAAATCAGGGCGATTCCTGACTTTTAGTGGTTGGGAATCAAATTGACAATTTGACTTTTGGCCCTTCTTTTGGCCATAACTTATGTTTTAAGTA
>Ga0116229_10015705_pt1 | contig 10269 bp, 5 predicted proteins | sample S1TSphgellanicum_3_FD_87313 | JGI IMG/M metagenome (GOLD analysis project Ga0116229, IMG submission 87313) | Host-associated microbial communities from peat moss isolated from Minnesota, USA - S1T2_Fc - Sphagnum magellanicum MG | ecosystem: Host-associated > Plants > Peat moss > Unclassified...
GAAAGGAGGAGCTAATGGGCATACGTACCAGACACATGACAAGGATTAGCAGGCTGCAACTATGAGCTCCAGCCAATGCATCATTGGTGAATGCCATTACTTACAAGACCAGCTCTTCTCTCTCGTAGACTAAAATCAAGTGTACTGGATCAATCTTTCAGTCAGAGCGTCTATCTGCTACGAAGCTCATGAGAACCAAAGACAAAGGCTTGCTATTTGAGCCTTTGTTTGACAGCTACTCAAGGAACTGGTAGGTAACAAGGCCGGACAGCTCTGGGGCCGTCTGTGCCAACTTCAACCACTCCACCCTCAGAGATGATGAGATGGCATAAGATGCTTTACAACATGGGGGCGGGCCAGCACTCAACAAATGGAATGAATTATTTGTGGCTTCCTTTGCATGCCCTCTAATCGATGTTTTTTTTTTTTGCCAATTTTGTCGTCTTCAAACTTTAGCCGGCCATATTTTCCATTTTGTGGGCAAAATTTTCTCGAATTTACGTTAGAAAAACGACAATCTCCCGTTTTTTCTAATTTTTTTGGTTGCGAAATCTAACCACAAAAAAATAAATCAATGCCTGTAATGCCCATGTTTGTCTGTTTTGAGGTGAAGGCCCCAACTTGTGTGACGTACCAGCCTTCAACAACTCCCTTCCGTTAACCCCTAAGAGCCTAAGCTCATTTCATAACCACTAGTGTGGCCTGTGTGGCTGGCCCAAATGTGAATAGACTCTGAAATCCAGATTTTCTTTCATGTTTTGAATTTTTGCGGAATTTTCAGTGACAAAAATCACTTAAAATCCTATATTTTCCAACATTTTAGGTCCAAAACTTATGAAATAAATTCAGCTTGTCAAGATCTCTCCAACAATATTGAAAGCACATTCCAATTGCTTTGAAAATTATAGTTTTGATCCAATTTCTTTTTCAGTGAAAAGTTCTTTCAAAATTATTAACTTTTGCATTGCCTCAATCGTCTATGAAACCAAGTTGATGCATCCTTACTTGTAGAGACTGTTGTACCCAGATCTGCCTTGGCGTTTTCATGCTTTCACCTCTGTTTTCATTCATGTCTTCGTTAAACATCTACACTATCTGCACATCGCAAACCATGCACTGGTGAGCTTTGACATTCAGATTTTGTCTCACGTTCAAGGGTTAATTCTGACCTCATATTCAAGGGTTAGTTCTAAGGGTGGAACTAAACCCGCTGCAAACTTTGCAAGTGATCGAAGACCTAATCATTCAGAATTATCATCTTTGGCCTAATCACAAACTTGTGTTTAGTTAGAAAATTTAGTATGCGGAGGACATCTTCTCAAGCCCCTTTCCTCAAACCCTCACTCCTACATTTGTTGTCAAATTGAGAATCAAACCCAATTCAACACTTCGACTCGTAACCTAAACCACCGCATAGGCCTCTCACAGGGTTCCACACTTGAGACCCAACTAAGTGAATCCTCTCACTTGAGGGTTCACCCAAAAGGGAATGTCAGAGACCTTTGAAAGATACCAAGAACATGGTCCAAAGCACCACAGTTTGGGAGATCTCAATGTGACAAAACGAAACAAGAGAAAACAAATTACCAAGTACTTAATAGCAGGAACTTTCATTCTGAAATGGCGTGCAGATTATTGGGCAGAAATTATTTAGAGGAGGCCACATTACTGTACGACTTGATCGGACTCAGCAACTGACTGTCCAAGTTTTAATTAATTTTTTAATTTGAACTTTGGCAGGTGGTTTTTAATTTTGAAATTTTCAGCATGTAATGTCCGTCCGGTCGTCCTCCTTGGGGGTAAGGGGGTTAGGGTTAGCACGCCCTTCATAATGAATATTTTTGGGCTTATGATATAGTTAACCTTATGCTTTACAATTGGGTGGGGGAGTAAGGCCCATGGGTGGCCTTACCTTATACTTAAGTAATTTTTAGTTTTTACAGCATGTAAAGACTTGCAATAAAACTAAATTTTGCCAAGTTGAGAATTGGGATCAGGTTTTTTTTGTTATAATTTTTTTTAATAATTTTTTTAAAAATAAATTTATTTATAAATCTGTGATATCGAAAATTTGGCGAAAATACTAGGAAAATTAGTTGACTTTACACTAGGGAAACAAAAAAATTCCCTATTTACACTAGAACTTGGGATGCCTTTTGTTTCCCTGTTTACCTTTTCCATGGAAGGGATCTCTTCGCCTATCTCCCCCCTTCAACACAACAACCCTCATGAAACCAATGAATGAAGAAGAGGCCCCTTTGGAGGACCCGTGTGTCCACTGGAACCATCTTGCCCAAGAGAGGCACGCTCTCAATTTTTAAAAAAAAAATACAGTTTGAAGAAACCGGGGGACTTCACAGTGTCCGAAGGTCACGGGTACCCACTAGTACTTAATAATACACATGCATTTGTCCAGTGTCTCTAGACTGTGTCGTGATTAAGATTTTGTCCTGCAAGGAACACAGTTAAAACTGACAGTCAGCAACTTGTAGATTTTAAACTTTAATATAATTATAAAAATTTCGGCACAACTGATTTATTTTGTAGTTGGACAAAATTTATGCCAAAACCATTCATGTACTACGGGTAGTACCTGGGCGACTTCGCCACCTCTGTGCCAAATAATTATTGTAATTTGATATTTCTAATTCGGCAGTTGATTTTTAAAATTTTAAACTTTTTGACATAAAGGATCATAATCCATAAAATTAGTGTAACTTTTTAAAGTTGTGTCCTTGTCCATGTGGTTAGACAAATCAAGATCAGTACTGTCTAGACAAGACCCAAGTTCAAATTGGCTGCATGCAACTGTTTTTATTGCTCTTATTGAATTTTTGAAAATTTTGGCATAAAGTGCTATTTTTCAAATTTTTGAATTTTTTTAAATAATTTAATTTATGCCGAAGCTACCAAGGTACTAACATATACACTCCCTGGAGCTCTTTGGGATAACCACACCTCAGTAAGGCTTACATGCAAATCCCTTAGAGACATGGTTTTAACAGAGTGATATATCATATGCACAAGGCTATAGCCCAAGTTCCAATTGGTTGAGACGCAATTCATCATTAAGCCCTGTCATTGAGATCCCAACAAGCAGTCCATATTCATACCAACAAATAACAGAAATTTTTTAAAAAAAAATACAGTACCATTAACAACCACACTCAAACATAAGCAAACAAAGAAAAACCAATACTGCAAGCATAGAAAGACTCAGTAAGATGACTTATAAAATTAAAAAAATCCCCATACTGCCAAAAGAAAAAATCTTGAGCATTTTGAACTCATATTGAGTCCAGTGTATTTTATTTTTTAAAAATTGTGATGTAGCCACATTGGCCATCCATCTTGAGTATTTAGCCAGGATTGGTTGTAGGACAGACAGGAACCTAAGTCTTTCTTAGAATCCTGTTACTTTTTAAGTACCTCTAGGTACACACAGTCTAAATGCAGCGAACAGCACCTTTTTCCCTTAAATTTTTGGCGAATTTTTGAATTTAAAAAAAAAGCCTTTGAGCTTGTCGCAGGTCATTTTTAGATTTCGCAACAGTGCGAAATTGTGCACCAAATAAAAGTCTGATTGAGTCGCTCATTGGCAAAGGAGACTTTATTTTTCTCACTTTGTTCAACACCATTATTGGCCTTGCAAAAGGACAAGGGCAAAAACTTTGGGACATATCAGTTCAAGAGGCCCATTATTTTGCTACATATATTCAAGTGTAGTCCAGTCCTGCAGTTTGGTACGTTAAAGCATAAGACTCCTGGTTCTGGTTAGTGGAGGTAGGGTTCAAAGGCCAAATTCAGGCTTATCAATTAAGGCACCACATGGCATTATACAACATTGCCACATATACCACATGCATGTTATAGTTAAAAGACATTTTTTCTGGTTTTGACAAAGTTTTAAGAAAGAGTTTTAAAAAGACTAATTTGCTCACTAAACAAATTGTCAACTCAAGGATTGAAGTTGTAAAGTTTATCAGTGATTTGTATTTTTGGCAAAAAAATCACCAAAAGGTGACACTGCCTCAAAAATCTGGTTAAAATTCTTTTTTTTTTGGCAAAAGATTTGCCAAAACTTTTGACCAGTTTTATTTTTGAGGGCGTGGGGGATAGTGTCGCCACAGGGCCTATGGTGACAGTTTTAATGGTCCTTTATTGCACAATCTGACTTCGGATTCTCGTTGCTCCTAGTACACTATTAACTACAAATTTGCAAAAACAAAACCATTGGTTTGAATTACCCAAAATAATTATCAATTTCAAAGAGTGAGGGAAAATGTTAATTAGTAATGGGTTCTTATTGCAGGTAGTACAAAAGTATTGCATATTTTTGTTTTCCCTAACTACCCATTTACATGACCAAGATGAGCAAATCATTATCACAAAAATTATGTTTTGCAACTTTTAGCAAATGTTACAATGTTGGATTCATTTTTTGTGAAACAAAAATCAAGGTGGAAGTCAAGGTTGAAAAGGAATATGAAGGAAGAATTATATCCACAATTTGAAATGTACATATTATAGGTGTACATGTATTATTTTGCAATAATAGCTCATGTGAAGGAAGAATTATTTCCACATTTTGAAATTTGCATATTATTGGTGTACATGTATTATTTGGCAATAATAGCTAATGTGAAGGAAGAATTATATCCACATTTTGAAATTTGCTTATTATTGATGTACATGTATTATTTTTACAATAACTGCATCACAATATTGATCTGAAATTTCATTTCTTGCTTTTTAAATTGGTGAAAAAGAATTCTTGAGAAGATTATTTGTCATTTGGTAGTTCTTATAAATGTGGCCACACTAAATGTGATAGGATGTCTCGTCCTTTGACTCCTATAGTTTGCAATTATTTCCAAATTGATTCAAATGCAGAAAGTTTTTTGATCTAACATAATTTACACTAATTAATATGAACCCTTAGTCAAATTAAAGTATGATAGTTTTAAAGCTTTTATATTACATTAGCTTTTTAACCTTTTTTTTTCATTTTGTTGACAATGCATTAGTGGCAATTCCATCCTAAAAAAATTTAGCATTGATGGTGACAAGGTTTGAAAAAACTATCAAAACCATGAAAAAAACTGGCAAGAAAACTTTCTTGAAATGGTCCTTTAACATGCAAAATGTCTAGTAATTTGTGACCAAATTTGATGAAAGTTTAGCAAAAAATTTATTTGGCAAAAAAATAAACCCAAAAAAGAGCTTTTATGTGATCCTTTTAATCAACAAGTATTACATAAAAACCTCTAAACATTTGAAAAAATGTGAAATGAATGTGGTAATAGCTTTAATGACACCGTATGCAAATGAGTGTGAATAATAACAATAACCACAAATTTTCATGGCTCAAATATTCTTTAGACTAATCTTTCAAAGGCATAATTTAAACCCAATTTGTCACATTACTTAAAGTTTTTTTGGTTATTTTATATATTCATTAGATTTACTTCAAATTTATGCAAATAATACAATAGTTCAAATCCTTCAATGTGTAGCAATATCTGGTCACAGTGTTACCTTTTATAAAAAGTCAATAAAAGGATTTCATATTGGACATTGTAATTGCTAAATGAAATGTGATTTTCTATGGATTGCATTGCAAAGTTCAAGTCTCAATAACACCCACATGCACGTCGTCGATACAGACGCAGAAGAAGCAAAAGCAAACACCCATCATAAGCTCGATCTTCACAACATGTTGCATCCTGAGCTTGCTCGTCTCCTCACTCACTCGGACATTCCTGCACAGAGAGCGAGCGATGAACTTCTTATAGCTGAAAGCTTAAACAAAAACTTAAACGAAAGATGCACCAAGATGCAGCTGGATCACGAGAGAACAAACAAATTCTTCTTCTTCTTCATGACGATAAATGTGTGCTTTGCATTTGCATTTCTTTTGCACAACTCATGAGCTTTGAGATGATCTTCCTCAAAAACTTGACGTAATCCGGGCTCTTCACGAGTGTTTCAAGAACGTTGGAAGATGATGATGCTGATGAAAACATGCGTTGCAAGCGGCGGGGAGCATCATCGCCAATGGGGTTTTTTTTTTCCTTTTTTTTTGTGGCGAATTTTGGCCACTTGGCGACCAAAAATAAGGGTGGGAGGAGGGGTGCTGCAAACTGTCCAAAGGATTTTTTTTCGGTGAAAAAGGGCCCACAGTCGCCATATTTCAAGGAAAAACAAAAAAAGTGGAACTCGCCATATTTAGAGCATTGGTAGTTGTATTAGGTTCTTGTATGTTGCCATTTCTATAGGGGAGTTTGAAAAAAATTCTACTTTGTCTCTTAGCTCTACTAGCCAAACTTGGCTAAGTCCTCTTGTGGATGATCGCCATTCCACCTACATCACAAAATTGAAAAAACAAAAAAAACAAAAAAAAGAATAAAAAACACTGAAAGTATAGGTACCTATATACCTATTTGCCATTAATTTGTGAAATTTACAACACCATCAAGAGATTGGGATGTTCTCCAACAAGCAAAATGCATGATTTGCTTCAAGAACAACCAACCAACCAACCAACAAACAAACAAACAGCAGCAAAAATTAAATGCATACATACACTTAAGTATGGGTGTGCATATTAAGCTTCTTGAGAATTGAATTTGCAATTAATTTGTGATATTTCAAACACTCCATCAAGAGATTCTTTATTACACTTCCCCTTTTCCCCCACCCACTTCTCGATTTGCATGTGAGGAACACAATTGGGTGTGTGTGTGTGTGTGTGTGGGGTCTTACGGATTGAAGAGACTACGATTGGGTTTGTGTGGGGTCTTTCGAATCAAAGAGAACGAACTCATTAGGCATATTATTGTGTGGTAGATTTCTCTAGTCCTTTACAAAACCATAATCTACTTGATGATTGCAGCAACAATCTGCTTTGTCTCCCCTGGTTTGGAACTTTCTGTGGCTTCTTGTTGAAGAGGTGTTAACCTTACTCTCGTGGTTTGGCATGTTCTATCACTTTTTGTTGAATAAATACTAACCTTCTAATGTTTTTTTTGTATCGCGAGAATGGAGATTTCGTCATTCTTATGAAATATATATATATAGGATTGCCCTTCGAGTTGAAAGGCTCTTGTAAACCTTGCTTTGCTTGCCCTCTACTCGATTTTTTGGGAAGGGGGAGGTGATGGGATGATATGATCTATTGAGGAAAGAGCTCCTCTCCTCTCCTCCAAGCCTTGAATTTGATGGATTGGAATCTCAGTGAATTTTTTTTAACGGTGAAATTCTGTTATTTAGTGAAAACAAATTGGAGAAAAACTTGAAATGAAAACTATGTGAAATGTGTTTTTCCCCTTGAGCTATACAAACAGCTACAAAGTCCAATCACATTCATCCAACACAAGGTAACCTTCCAAGGGGTTCTCTCCATAATTGGCAAAAGGAAGCTTGAGTACTATGGAACAGTCCTGGTAATGCATATTCCACTAAGGAACACAGTGAATCCAATGGGGACAATCCACCATTTTGTTAGGTGATAACAAGTTAGGGTCTATTTCACAAGGCAATGTATTTTTTAATCAACAATTCAAATTTCAGTTGTGTATCTAAGAGCATCCTCATCGGAATCAGAATTTTTTAAAAATATTAATTAATGATGAATATCATCCTACTCCCACTCATAAACCTCTAAACAAAACTTTTTAATTATTGTATCATTTATCATTTTGCACTTGAATCAATAAAAAATTTCAAGGAATTCAAAGCAATGTATTTGTTTACAAGGATTGAATATCACTGAGCCATAAATGGCAAATTTGTAGAGCAAGAGGGGTTTTTTACACCACCTTGCTAGGGAGATTTAATATGAAAATGCTAAATGTGTGGAAATCACCCCAATTTACACACATTTATAGTTTACATTTTGAAAGCACCTTTGTCTTTTCTTTTTTCAAGTGCTTGATTGAAGAATACATTGGATTATTGCCCTTTGGTTTGAAGGACTGCTAATTTTTTGTCATGAATCTCAAGTACTAAACTGCTGCCCCCCCCCACTGCCCTTCAGTTCAATCAGAAAACTCCTTTGAAGGACAATAAGTGATGAAACCATGGCAAACACCATTAAACAAAGCACCCCCCACAAAGGGGAATTAGATGGAACAAAGAGAGAGGACCCAAGTTGAAGCCTGAAGGACCAAACCCAAAGTGAGTCACTAATGGTTTTGCAGTTTTAAACTGGAAAATGTAATTTCGACACAATAAAATGATTTTTATGAAAAAATGGCCCTAAGTCACCAGATTTCCAAAAAAATGAAATCACATGAGTTTCACACAACCTAACAAGTAGCCAAAATATTTACAAGGTTCTTAAAATTTCCTGCTTTCATATCTGGTCTACAGCCAAATTTGGCTAAATCTTCTTGTGAATGATTGTCAGTTTGGCTACATCAAAAAAAAGGGGGTGGGGGGTTGGGCCAAAAAAGAAAGACAAGAATAAACCTTGCACACCCTCCTAAGAAAATGCCTGGGAAAATATAATTTTCTAAATAATTCTAACAATTTTTCTTACAATTTAATTGTTTCCAAATTTTCTCTTTTCCCACTCTTCCATTTCTGCCAGAATTAGAAGATGCTTTGACCCTTTTGTGGATACTTGGTGCAGAGGATAAAGTGAACTCATATATAGGGTGCAACATGGGTATATGATACTCATATGAAATTATTGGTATTGAAGAACATACCACATACCAGTGGGGTATGACCTTAGATCATCTACGCCAACACTCAGTATAGGACCCGCAAAAATAATTCTGACATCCACGTTTTAGTTACCAACTTTTTTCCAACCCCACCCATAAAACTGGAACAGGGAGAGTGTAATAAGTAGATGGTAAACTACTAATAGCAAACTCACTTGAACCAATCAAACTATCTAGCCAAGCAGAAACAGGGAACAGTCAATGAATACGATTAGACTCTGGTTATTTAGACTCTTCCAGGGCTCCTCCGGGGCTCTCTGAAAGCTGTAGTTGTTTTCAAGTTCCCATCAGTCTTCCACTGGATGTACTGATGAAACCTCAGCTAAAATTTCCAGTGCAGGGTCACATACTGAGTATTGGTGGAGATGCTCATGGGCAGTACTAGCGTTATAACAGTACCAGTCTGTCATGGAACGTGATCAGGTAATACCAGGTATATACTTGCCTTATAGCAATATCAATATCAGTTTTATACCTGTTTAGACCAGGCAAAAAATCAGTCTTTCGACCTAATATCAGTACTAGATTGGTATGAAAGTTCTTTAGAAATACCCAATATCAATATGTGTCAGGTATGGGGAAAATACCAGCACAGAAAAGGCCCCACAACAGACCAGTCTGGTATGTTCAAAAGTCAATAACCAGTCCAACATTGGTGACTATCACCCTTCTCACCAGACCTCTGGCAAATTTTATTCTCGAGGTTGAACATGACAACAAAGAGGAAAATGAGAGAGAAATGCAAAGGACACAAGTCTTCTTTGAGAATTCTGCCCTGTTAGAGATGCTAAAGCGCTAGTTCTGCTACCAGCGGTTGTCTAGGTCCATTGTATACAGACAACTAGAGCATCCAGAGTTGTGCTCAGTAGACAACCCTGCAAAAGTATTTTTCACATCCAAGTTTAGTTATTTACTTTTCTTGCAAACCACACCCATTAAACTGAATCTGGGACAGCAAATAGGTGGGGTTTAGCGAACCACATGGACCAATCATTATGATAGGCCAATCAGAAACAATGAGTACCAGTCAGATCATATTCATTACACTCTTTTGCGCAGGTGCACATAGTGTTTCGGCGCCTTTTACCAGCGACCGCAAACTTTGCAATTATTCTGAGCCAAACCAGCAACTTTTGACTTTTCTTCATCCAATTTTACTATGCAGTATCACATACAGATCACCCCTGGAGACGCTCTTAGAGCTCTAAACAACACAAACATACATAGTCTCAACTAGTGGACAAACAAGTTGAAACCTTTTTTTTCCAACTTTTGAAACAACCCCCAGGTCCTTCACTTTTCATAGGAATTAGATTTTATCTCTCTCTCTACACAGCCAGTGTTTTTATATGGTGTCTATTGGGTCATTTAAATTATAATGTAGAGGTCATTATATTGTTGCAATTGGGATTTTTATTTCTCATCTAAATTATAATTTAGAGGTCATTATATTAATCCTACAACTTCATGGACCAATAGTTTCCCAATTTTCATTTAATATTTTCAATTGCCATTTTCAATTTTTTTAACACTTTAA